>Ga0209717_1001858_pt1 | contig 21617 bp, 23 predicted proteins | sample AD_UKC048_MetaG_FD_184418 | JGI IMG/M metagenome (GOLD analysis project Ga0209717, IMG submission 184418) | Active sludge microbial communities of municipal wastewater-treating anaerobic digesters from USA - AD_UKC048_MetaG (SPAdes) (version 2) | ecosystem: Engineered > Bioreactor > Anaerobic >... | reverse complement strand
AGCGGATAAAATCGAGCAAGGTGGTGCTTGCCGCGGCATCGGTTTTCACCAGCCGGTTATTTAAGACGAACGCCACCATTAATATTCTATTTTTTTGTTGCTGGTTTCCCAAAGGCGGAAGGCTTCCAGCGCCTCCTCGCGCATCATTTGCTCGGTGACGAGTTTACGGTTTTCTACAGGGGTTTCTATCTCGTCGTAGATGAACTGGTCATCAAAGGCAATCTCGGCCGCATCGGCTTTGGTGTTGGCGTAATACATCTTGTCTGGCCTGGCCCAATAGATCGCGCCCAGGCACATGGGGCAAGGCTCGCAGCTCGTGTAAATCTCACAGCCATCGAGCTGGAAACTGCCCAATTCCTTACACGCATTCCTGATCGCCACGACCTCAGCATGCGCCGTTGGGTCATTGGTGGAGGTCACCGAGTTGGCCCCACGCGCGATGATCACGCCGTCCTTAACGACCACGGCACCAAATGGGCCGCCGTTACCCGATTTTACGTTTTCTATAGAGAGGTTGATGGCTTCGAGCATGAAGCTTTCTTTGTTGGTTGTTGCGCACATAATTTTAATTTTAGGGGGTAAATATAGGGAAAAGTTGGGGAATGGAGTAACTACGTTGGGGGTGAAAAAAAAGCGCTTTGTGGAGCGTTTTGGGAAGTTTTTGGGTAGGCTGCAACGCCTGTGGAGGGATTTTCGGGGGTTAAAACCCAAGCGGGATTTTCTCTTTAGATAAAATTTTTTATGTTTGAAACCAGCAATGATCGCGTGGCGGCTGTTATGCCCAGGGCTTCTGTCATTCGATGTCTATTTTGTTTATTTCTTTCATTAGTCTGTCGGTTTCTGTCAAGGCTACAATGATTTTTTGATAGTGCAAAATGTCGTCAAATTCAAGTTTGCGGTCTTTACGGTCTTTGAGCCATTTTTGGGCTGGTTGATACCCACCAATGTAAAACTCCCAAGCTGTTTGTGGAACGTTGTTAAAATACTGAGTGTCGTTTATGTAAACTTTACCATCTTGATATTTTGGTTTGGTTACAACATTGTCTCCGTCTATTGGATATTGAGTGATGTATTTCTCAACTGTTGGGCTTTCTAATAAATGAATTTCTCTGATTGCACCACCAAGTTTTACCAATTGCCAAAATGCGTCTTTGTCTTTTGGATAAGGCACTCTCGGGAAATCAATTTTTAAAAATTCTTTGTATTTCTCTCGGTACGTTGGCGAATGTAAAACTGCATAGATGTAATCTAAAATGTCAATGGGTGCAAATGTGTCTTTGGTTGTTTCTTTTTCGTTGGTAAAAGCTAAACCTAATTTATCTGCAATTTGCTTTACAATTTCTGCTTTTAGATTAGGTGTTCTTTCTGTTGATTGCTCTATAATTTGTTGTCCTTTGGTTTCAGGGTAGAGGTAAAGAGGGAAAGTAGAAGTTATTTCACTTGTTCTATTCGATACGTATGAACTCTCAATTATCTTATTAGAAATAAAAGTGTGAACATAATTTTCACCTGTTTTAAATTGCTTGCAGAGTGCTAAACCAATATTTTTCCCTTGAAGAAAATTAAACATTATTTTCTCTCTCGCCCTTTCAACAATTTTTGTGTCGTAATAAATAAATCTATCATCAAAAAGACGATAAGAAACTTTTTGAATTACATCGCTATCCGCTTCTATTGAATAAAAACTCTCAACATTTTTTATTAAGTCGGTTTTTGAAAAATTAATAAGAATTGCATCTTTAGCTGTTGCAATGCCTACATTATTCAAAGTAAATAATTCATAAATCGAAAAACCTTTATCGTAGTTTTTTTGCTCAACAAAATCTTTATTAACGAAAAAGTAATTAGGAGCTACATTTGGGAGTTCTTTATAATCAATTGAACCAACTGAATTATCAGTAAGAAAATCATATTTCAATTCACGTTTACCGAACAAATCAAAATGAAATACTTTACCTAATTCATTTGCTTTTTTCTTACCTGTTTTTACAAATAAATTTATTGAAACTCCTTGTTCAATATCAAATACATTTATGTCGGCACTTCCGTCTGGTGCTGTTTCTTTTTTCTTGGCGTTTCCGTGTAAATCTATAGTATAAATTTTGTCATACGTTTTAAGCAAATTCCAACGCATACCACGAAAAGTTGGGTTGTCTAAAAATCCGTGAGGATTTATAAATGCTAAAATTCCACTTCCGTTTTTTTCTATAAAATGCTGTCCGTAACGCAAAAACTTAACGTAATCATCGTTTATCCACTTCGGGTTTCGTTCTTTTAGTTTTTCTTTTCCGCCAGGTTCCTTTTTGTAATCTTCCATTAGGCTCATAATCCATTCGCCTTTGTTAGCACTTTCTCCGCTATATGGTGGATTTCCAATAACACACATTACTGGCGTATCTCTTTTAATGTGATTGGCTTCGTTGGCTTCTGTGCTTAACCAATTTGCAAAGAGAGTTCCTGTGTCTTGGTGATGTTCTTCTAAACTGTTGGTAAGATAAACTCTGAACCTTTGATTTGTTGTCGGTTTGTAACCTGTTTCAGTTAAAAGCAAATCTAATTTTAAATGTGCCATTGCATAACTTGCCATTAACAACTCGAATCCATTGAGGCGAGGTAATAAATGCGTTTCTACATAATTGCTCCAAATTCCTTTTTGCCCTTCAAATTTTTTATGAATATGTTTTACTACTTCGGCTAAAAAAGTTCCTGTGCCTGTGGCTGGGTCAAGTATTTGTACTTTGTGAACTTCCTGTTCTGTTTTTTTGCCCTGTACATCAACCTTAATTTTTGTTTTGCTATTGTCTGCAAGTCCTTGCGGTAAATCAAATTCGGTTTTTAAAATATCATCAACGGCACGAACAATAAAATTTACAACTGGTGCAGGCGTGTACCAAACACCACGAGCCTTTCGCAATTTCGGGTCGTACTCACTCAAAAAAGTTTCATAAAAATGGATGATTGGGTCTTCCATTTTTGTTGACTTTCCGTAGTTTTTTAAAATTTCTTCAACATTACAAGCCAAAAATATTTCAACCAAACTATCTACAATCCATTTAATACGGTCGTCAATGTCGGGTCCAGCAATGTATCCAAACAGTTTGCGTAAAAATGGATTTGACTTTGGAATTAATTCAGCGGCTTCTTGTCTGCTGAAAGTGGGTAAAGTTGGGTCGTGTAATCGAGCCGCAAACATTCCGTAAGAAATAGTTTGGGCGTAAACGTCTGCAAAACCTTTTGGCGTGATGTCGTGAATAAGAATTTGCTTGAAAGCCTTCATTTGGTCTTTCAGAGTACTGTCTTCGTGATTGGTTTCATCACTTGTCAAAGCTTTTTCAATCACTTCAGAAAGAAGGCGGGCTTTGCCCGCCATCATTTCTGCAAGTCTTTTAGAACTTTTTATTGTCTGCCCGATGTGGATACAAAAGTCTTTGATGAAATTTTCAAAACTTGAAAAATTCTCGGTCAGTGGATTTATACCTTTCTCGGTAATTTCACCAATGGCTATTTTCATTACAAACTGTCCGTCACGGTATAAATGAAAGTCGAGATAGTCAGTAAAAATGATGTTGTTTAACGAGGCTTTATAGCGGTCAAACTGTTCTTTGTTACCTGTTTTCTTTGCTCCTTCAAGGTCTTTGTCGCCTATGTCCTTTGCTTCAATAAATCCAACAGGAATATCTTTTTTTGTCAAAATGTAGTCTGGTGCTCCGCAACTTTGTCTTTTGGGTTCGTTGGTTGCTCTGATTGTTGGCACTGTACTTTCTAAAAGCTGTTGCAAGTCGCCCCGAAAAGTATGTTCGGTTGCGTTACCAAGCTTATAGCGTTTATTTATGTTGTCAATATACTGGTCTAATGTCATCTGTTCACTTGTCAATTTATTTCAGTCCTAAGATAGTTTTTTCTGTCGGTTTGTTGTTGGTTCTACGGTCGTCCTGGCATTGGGCATAACTCGAAATATGCGTATTAATATCTCCATAAAAAATAACAGCTAAAACCAGCGCCGAAGTGGTATTGCGCTCCCCAATAATACAAAAATTAACAACTCCCTCCAGAATTTCTACCGTTTTTTTTAAACCCCACAAAAAAATCTGTGCCAATCCGTGCAATCTGTGTTCAACCGTCCTGTGCCTATCACCAATTTATTTTTTTACACGCTGCCAGTTTTCAAACCAAAAAAAAATGCCACAACCCTGTGACAATTCTTCTCAAATTTATTTTTTGTAACAACCCGTGTTACAAATTTTCTGTGACAAATATTTTGTAACAACAAAATTGTAACAACATTTATTTCGCTGCGCTCCATACCGTTCAGCTCCTCCTCGGGTCAACATTTAAAATCCACCCTAAAACCCCTCCTGCTCCTGCTCCAAAGGCAACACAATAACAAACGCCGCGCCCTCGCCCGCTGCCCCGGTAGCCGTAATGCTCCCGCCATGCCGCGCCACGATCTTCTTACAGAGCGCCAGCCCCAAGCCGGTGCCGTCATAGGCATCCTTAGAGTTGAGGCGGGTAAAGGTGTTGAAGATGGTGTGGGCGTACTCGGGTTCGAACCCGATGCCGTTGTCGGTTAGGGTAATGGATACGGCCTGCCTGTTGTTGTCTGCCACCGGTTTCGCAGTGATGGTTATTACCGGCGGGATGTGGGCCTTGGCGAATTTGAGCGAGTTGGCGATCAGGTTGTAGAAGAGTTGGTACAACAGCAGCTCGGCACCTGCCAGGGTTGGCAACTGCGAATAGGTTATGGTGGCGCCCGTGCTTTGGATTTTTACCTCGAGGTCGGTCTCGATATGCTGGATGACCTGGTTCAAATCAACCTTTTGGGGCTTTTGATGGTGGGCATTGATGGTAGAATACGCCAGCACGCCCTCTATCATGGTGTTCATCCTGCCGGCGGCGCTGTGGATCTTGTCGATATAGCGTCTGCTTTTCTCGTCGAGGTCATCGCCGAGGTGCTGCTCGAGCAGGTTGAGGAAGGTCTCTATTTTCCTGACCGGTTCCTTTAGATCGTGCGAGGCCACATGGGCAAATTGCAGCAAGTCCTCATTAGAGCGGTGCAGTTCCTTGGTACGCGCGGCCACTTGTTGTTCTAGGGTCTCAGACAGTACCCTGTATCGGTTTTCGCTTTCCCTGATTGAGGTTTCGGACTGTTTTCTCTTGGTGATGTCCCTAAAGAACCAGATGAATCCGTAGTGCGTTTGGTTTTCACCGGTGACGGGGTTGCCATAGCGTTCTATGATGCGGCCGTCGTTTAATGCTATTTCCTCATGGGTCAACTCTTCGGGATGGGCGTAACAGTAGTTCACACGGTCTATGAAACCTTGCGGATCTGCCACCTGGGTCATGGCAAATTCTAGCGCGGCAGCGTCGTCCTTGGCATCGATTATCTTTTTGGGGATGTTCCAGAGCGTGGCAAAATGCCGGTTGAAAGACAGCATATTGCCCATGGTGTCTACCACGAGGATGGCATCGGGAATCGCTTCATTCTGGGCCTCGAGCAAGGCTTTGCGGTAGCGCAGCGCTTCCTCGGCTTCTTTCTGCTCGGTGATGTCTATGGTGATGCCCGTGAGCAGGAACGGTTGGCCCTGCTTGTCGTAGATGTATTGGCCAATCGATCGCATGTAGCGGATCTTGCCGTCGTCTGCCCTTTTGATGCGGTAAATGTTCTCATACTGGGCGTGGTTCTCCAGCGCGGCGGCCACTTGGGCAAACGCCTCTTGCTTGTCTTCGGGCAGGATGCCATCATGCCAGTGCTCATAAAGCAGGTCGGTACGGTCTTCATCATAGCCCCACATCTTTTTATGCAGCCCCGACCACTCCAATATTTGCGTGTCCAGATCCAACGACCAGGTACCCACGGCCGCCGAACTCGTGGCCATTTGCAGGTGCCTTGAGGTTTTGCGCAGGGCTTCTTCGGCGAGTTTCTGTTCCTGGATATCCACAACGGTCCCGATCATGCCCTCATAGGTACCGTCGGGACAGAACTTGGGACTGCCCGTGTCTATGGCCCAGCGGTACTCGCCGTTTTTGTTCAACAGGCGGTACAAAAGCGTAAAGGGTTTCCGCGCTGCGTTTGCGTCTAAAAAAACCGCTGCTGCTTTTTCCTTATCCTCGGGATGCGTGGCATCGAGCCAACCGAATCCCTCGGCCTCTTGCTTGGTCTGGCCGGTAAACGTGTACCAATGTTGGTTTAAATAGGTGCAGAAGCCTTCGGGGTTGGTGATCCAGATGATGGTTGGTACCGAGTCCATATTGTTGCGAAAATAATCTCCGTTATCGCCTGTGTTTTGATCTGGGGTTAACTGCATACCATGAATTGTTCGGGTACCGAAAGTACTAAATAATTGCAAATAATGTTTTGGTTTAGTTTGGTTATTTCAGCAGGATGGATGGTCGTCTCACAAATGTATTTCAAATCTGTGCTTCCCATAACAAGCCAATTTATTTTTTCCTCCCGAATTGCTTTCTTTTTTTCCCACAATACAAACCAGCTTTAAAAAGTTCTTGCCCATTCGTGTTCAAAACAAAACCTGTGACAATTTTTTACCAACTATTTTTTTTGCCACAACTTTTGTGTCAATTTTTACAGCATCGTTTTTTTTGACACAAAATCTGTGTCAATTTTTACAATACCGTTTTTTTTGACACAACCACAAAAACTTCCCGCGCCACTGTAACATTCTCCACAAATTGGTATCTTCAATCTTAAAAACCAACCACATGACCCTCACCTACAGAAAAGCCATCCCGCCCGACGCCACCAAACTCTCCATCCTCTTCAAGCAAGTATACATCGCCACCTACGGCACGGCCGGAGTATCTGACGAGTTTGCCAACTTCATTACCCAACGGTTCTCGGTAGCCACAATGGCACAAATGATAAACGATGACGCGCATCCACTTTTTGTAGCGGAGTACAAAAACAACCTAGTTGGTGCGGTAGAAGTCGGCTACGGTTCGTGCCCCGTAGGTGACATCATCGCACCCGAACTCAACAAACTCTATATCCTCGAATGGTTTTGCGGCCAAGGCGTAGGCCAACAACTCCTCGCTATGGCCGAGCAATACATCTGGCAGCAAGGACATACCCAAATGTGGCTGTGGGTACTCGAAACCAACGCGCGCGCGATTGGGTTTTATAAGAAACACGGTTACAGGGAAATCGGCAATGCGCCCTTCCAGATGGAAGTGAACCGTTACGACAACCTCGTTATGGTTAAGGATCGGCCGTGATCGCTTTGCGTTAAATGAAATCGGTACGCAACTTCAGCGGCTATACCTCGTAAAAACTCCAGTTAATGTGATGTAAAGGAATGCACCTTTGGCGTCTCAATCGCGTTCGGCGCAATCATAACCGTGCGCGTTCACCAATGCAATGACGTGCTGTGCCAACAAGAGGTTTTCCATGGCTGTAAAATAATACCCGATTTAATTTTTAAACGCCCGCCAAGCTACTGAAAACGCCTGCTAACCATCGACAAACGACACCCCGCCTGTGATTTAAAGAGTTTTTTTTCCGTTCAACGATTTTAAATACAACCTAAAAAGAAAGTTGATACGTTTGGACTGTAAACATGCTAACAAATGGAAGATACCTATAACCCAGCCTATCGCGAACAGTTTTACGAAGGCTATACCGTTGGCCTTAATCCGGCAAAAATCGTTTCGGCTGCACGCAGTAGCGAGGCATTCACTTCAGGGTTCCACTCGGGCAGGCGCGAATACGAACGCCTCAACGGGCGCATCAACAATGGTATCCCCAAACGCATCGTGACCAAACGCGTACTCGAGGAATTTATGCTCGCAGGCATGCTGGGTATGGAAACCGACGCCGAGCATTACACGCCCTACCAGATGGAGATTTTACTCAAGTGGTACCAAAGCGGAATTGAGAAATACGACCCTGAGCACAGTAGTTATTTGATTTGGGTTTTAGAGACCAAGGGCATTGGGGTGAGGTAAATGGGATTTTAGATTTTAGATTTGGGTGGTGCGTTTCAGTTTTGATCTGCGTAAAAATCAACAATCCATTCTATACCGTATTTGTCCCTGAAACAACCGCCGTACGAACCCCAAGGGCTGTCGCCTATAGGCCCTTCCAACTCCCCGCCCGCTGAAAGCCCGTTAAACAAGCGGTCTGCTTCTTCTTTACTTTCTGTAGTAATTACAATTTTACTCCTGTTTTCATTTTCGTTGGTCTTGCCCATAAATTCGGGTACGTCATTGCCCATGAGCATGCTGCCCGGCCCGATGGGTAAGGCGATGTGCATGATTTTATCGTGTTCGTGCTCTGGTATGGGGAATTCATCGCTTGCGAGTTCCTTGAAACGAACCACCCTAGAAAAGGTTCCGCCAAAAACCGATTGGTAAAAGGCAAAGGCTTCCTGGGCATTGCCATTGAAATTAACGTGTGGATTGATTGTGGCCATAATGATTGGATTAATTGCTATGGGTCAAATCTACTACATAACACCCAACCATTTACGGGTCATCGCGTCAAAAAGGTGGTGGATTGCGTCAAAAAAAAAGCGACGATAGTGCAACCAAATCCAAGATGGGTTGTCTAATGGGGATATGAGCGATGAAGATCTCCTCTTATCAGACCAGGTACTGGTGCGCGGCATCCTGAACGGAAACGTCGCGGGCTTTGCGGTCGTGGTGAAAAGCACCGAGCGGTTGGTGGCGCAGATCGTCAGGAAAATGACCACCAACGAAGACGACCAGAAAGACTTGGTACAGGACATCTATTTAAAAGCGTATCAAAGTTTGCCGACGTTTAGGTTCCAATCCAGACTATCCACCTGGATTGCGAACATTGCTTACCACACCACGGTCAATTACCTAAAAAAGAAGAAAATCCCGGTGACGGCAATAGAACACGCCGAACCTTGGCTCATGGCCACCGAACAGCCCGAACTCGAAACCATCAAAGAAGAGTCGGTGGCGATCCTTGGCCTGGCCATCGACCAACTGCCTCCGTTATACAAAACCCTGATCACGCTGTACCACCTCGAGCAGCTCCCTAACAAGGAAATTGCAGCCATCACCGATATTCCCGAAGGCACCATCAAGAGCTATCTGTACAGGGCCAGAAAAATGCTCAAGGACACCATTGATCACCATTATAAAATCAGCAGCCATGACCAACCATTTAACCGATGAAATCTTGCAGGCGTTGCTCTTAGAAGAGCATCAAGAGGCAGCCATAGCCGCACATCTTTACCAATGTGCCGCCTGTCGTGAAAAACTAGAAGACTACCGCGCTTTGATGGCCGATATTGTAAAGATTAGGCCGGAGCCTTTTACATTCGATGTGGCCGCCTTGGTGATGGAGCGTATTGAACACGAACAAGCGCTGCAAAACCACAAACAAACAATCGCTTTTTGGGGCGTATTGGTTTTCCTGGCCGCGGTGGTTTTATCATTTGGATTTCCTTACCTACCTGCGGTGATGGGCGTATTCAATGCCATTCCCAGTTTCACTGTTTTGCTGGCGGCAGGGACGGCCTTGGTGGTGCTGTTGTTGCTTTTGGCCGATCTCAACAAACAATATCGGATCAAAGAAAAAAGAATATTAAAAGATTATCTGCCACCGATTCAATAGTCACTTGTCTAATAAGATATATAAAAAACCACAACCGATGAAAAAAGTATTGACCTCCGCCCTGATCCTAACGGCCACCCTGACGGCGTTTGCGCAAAACCCACCCACCGCGCCCACACCGCTACAAACGACTGCGGCCTCGCCGGGACAATATCCGTTAGAATTCCTCTTCCCGATTGTATTCATGAGCTTTTTGATTGTCATGGTGGTTACCCTGGCGAAGTACTTCTTGGAATTTCGATTGAAGAGCAAGCTCATCGAAAAGGGAATGGCGAACCAGTTTTCTGACTACCTGTCGGCGAAGGACCAACGCGAAAAGCAAAATGAAGCCGTCAAATTGGCGATACTTTTTGGCGGGATCGGCTTGGGATTGCTGCTCACGTACCTGTCGGCGCCCGTTGACCTCCACTCTATCGCTATGATGTCGTTTAGTCTTGGCCTTAGTTTCTGGGCCTACTTCATTTACCTGAAAAAGCAAAACAGCTAAAGCCGCTGCACCTCGTTTTATTTCAAAATACATTACCTCCATTGGCGGGGCTGGCTTTGCATGGCCTAAATTCAATTCAATTAACACTTAAAAAATGAAACCCATGAAAAAAACCTATGCTTGTATCGCGCTGCTAATCTCACTGCTCGCCCTGGGCCAGGACCGCGCGCAGAAAATAGACAGCCTTTTAACCCATTTGTACCGCGCCGGCCAGATAAACGGGAACTTCCTGATTGCCGAGAAAGGACAGGTATTGTACCAAAAGAGCTTTGGTCTGGCCAATGAGGAAAAGGGAGAACCATTGAACGCAGAAGCTGTTTTCGAGATCGCTTCGGTCAGCAAACAGTTTACCGCGATGGCCACGATGATCCTGTGTGAAAAAGGGAAACTCGGCCTGGATGACGGCCTTTCAAAATTTATCCCCGAACTGTCCTTTTACCGGGGCATTACCATCAGGAACCTGCTCAACCACACCAGTGGCTTACCCGATTATATGGAACTGTTCGAAAAGGTGTTCGACCCATCAAAAATAGCCACCAACAAAGACGTCATTACCATTTTTGCACAACACCGCCCCAAGCTGCTTTTTGCCCCCAACACCAAACACGAGTATTGCAACACCGGCTATGCGTTGCTGGCTACGGTCATTGAGCGGGTTTCGGGCGAGACGTTTCCCGATTTTTTGCAAAAATCCATCTTTGAGCCGTTGGGCATGACCCATACGCTGGTCTACAAACGAAGATTGGCCCCAAAGAGAATAGACCACTATGCCTTTGGTTATGTCTATTCTGAAACACTAAAGAAATATGTTCTACCGGATGACCAGGATGGCACCAAGTACGTGGTCATGCTCGATGGGGTTGTGGGTGATGGCGGCGTGAATGCCACGGTTCAAGATTTGCTGAAATGGGATCGTGCCCTGTATGCCCATACCCTACTGTCAAAGAAAAGCACCGATGACATGTTTCGGGCCACGACCCTGACCGACAGTACCAGCGTGGGTTACGGCTTTGGCTGGCAGATAGAAGACCATCCCGAATTTGGGAAAATCGTATACCATGGCGGCGGCTGGCCCGGATATGCTACTTTCTTTGCCCGACACCTCACCGATGACAAGACCATCATTATCCTCCAAAACCACGACGATATCACGCTGCCTTTACAGGCGATCAGAAGTATCCTCTACAACAAGCCCGAAGCAAACGGACTCTCGCTAACGCCCAAAGAATTGCAAAAATTTGAAGGCTCCTACGAGCTTCAGCCCGGCATGGTCATAAATATAGAGCAGCGCAACGGACAACTCTACGCGAAGACCGCAGGACAGCCCACCCTGGAACTCATTGCCGAATCGGCAACCAGTTTCCGATTGAAAGAAATTAACGCGCTTGTAGAGTTTGCTGCCAACGCCGAAACCACCGTGTCTGGTTTTACCTTCAGCCAAGGCGCGATGAAAACCGTAGCCAAAAAAATAAATTAGCGGGAGAGACTTTGCCAAAGGTGCGGTAGATATGGGATTGCGCCGGTCGGTTTGCAGGTCGTGACTGCTACGCTTACTATCGCGGCGCAAGATTTCGGGTGCGACCTTAAAAATACCGCCTCCTCAACCAAAACGCCACATTCACCAGCGCAATCAACGCCGGGACCTCTATCAAAGGCCCAATCACGCCTGCAAGCGCCTGCCCGCTGTTGATGCCAAACACACCAATAGCCACCGCGATAGCCAATTCAAAATTATTGCCCGTGGCCGTGAATGCGATCGCAGTCGATTTTGAATAGTCTGCTCCAAAATATTTCCCGATGAAAAAACTCACCACAAACATGATGGCAAAATAAACGACCAGCGGAATAGCGATACGCACCACATCCATTGGGATTTGCACGATGAGTTCACCCTTGAGGCTAAACATGAGCACGATGGTGAACAGTAAAGCCACCAAAGTTATCGGGGAAATCGCAGGGACATAACGGGTTTCAAACCAGGTTTCGCCTTTGCGTTTGATGAGCACGTATCGGCTGATGATGCCCAGAGCAAACGGAATCCCCAAATAAATCCCCACACTTTGGGCAATCTGCCCGATGCTGATATCCACCTCAAAACCCTGATAACCAAAGTAAGGCGGTAAAATCGTGATGAACACGTAGGCGTACACACTGTAAAGCAACACCTGGAAAATGCTGTTCAGGGCAATCAATCCGGCGCCGTATTCGCGATCGCCCTGGGCCAGGTCATTCCAGACGACGACCATGGCGATGCAACGCGCGAGCCCAATGAGGATAAGCCCGATCATATATTCTGGATAACCTTTAAGCAGCAGTAAGGCCAGTGCAAACATCAATAATGGGCCAACCACCCAATTGAGCAGTAGCGACGCGCCCAGCACTTTGGTGTTTTTGAAAACCGCACCCATTTGCCCGTATTTTACCTTGGCCAATGGCGGATACATCATCAGGATGAGTCCGATGGCGAGCGGGATGTTGGTAGTACCGCTCGACAACGAGTTGATGAGCCCGCCGCTCGACGGTATGAAATACCCGATTGAGACGCCCACTGCCATCGCGAGGAAAATCCAGAGCGTTAAAAAGCGGTCGAGGAAACCTAATTTTTTTCGGGCGACGACAGGTGTACAATGGTTTGCTGACATGGTTAGGATTGGATTTGCGAGAAGACGTAGCACATTTCGGTGGCAATCTGCAAGCTACTTTCGGCATATTTCTCTTGTTGTTGCGGGCTATTGTCGAATGTTTTGGGATCTTCATAGGTCACGGCGATCCTTTTTTGGGCACCGGCGATGAACGGGCAGCCGCCATCGGCTTGCGAGCAGGTCATGACCGCTGCAAATTGGCTTTGCGGATTGAACCCGTCGTCGTAGGTTTTAGAAAAAGCAACAATCGGGTGTTCGTCATGGGCGTACTTTATGGCATATACCGGGTTATCGCCAGCCGAAATTTTGTCGATTTGGAATCCCTGATGCGCCAAAGTTTCGGCCACCATCGGGAAAACCGCGGTGGTTTCTGTTCCGCCCGAATAACAATAGACATTCCCCACGCCAAAATAAGCGGCTGCGGCTTGCGCCCACACTTGCGCCAGGTGGCTTCTCCTGGAGTTGTGCGTACAGATAAAGTTGAGCCGGATGCTTTCGCGGTTGCCCGATTTTGTTTGGATAAAATCGACGAGCGGCCGCAGTGCTGCTTTGCGATCCGGCGCTATCGCTTCTGATTGCAAACTGTTGAAGATTGCTGCTATTACCGGAAACAATTTGGGTGTTGTGGTCATCTTTGACGTTTTGCAATTAACAACATCCGCCACCAGGCGTACAACTGTTGGCTGTGCTGGCGAGGTTTGACAATTTTACTTTTTGTTTGTAGTGTGGAATGCCACATTGGTCACTCGCCAGGCAAGCGGTTTGCTTGTTGCGCAGTTCAAAATATTCGCCGTTGAATCCCAGGTCGTATTTACCGATGGTGGTGTCCTGATACTCTACTTCTATTTCGTGGTCGCCAATGCCTAAGGCCTTTTCAGACAATTCGATAATCCTGAGCAGCTTTTGCGGCTTGAGTCTATGTTCAAAATCATTGGCATCCCAAAGCTGGAAGTTAACGAGGGTTTCCTGGCGAACGGTACCGCCGCAGTCGATGAAATTCTTGGTGATGAGGCCTACCTCGGTCACGTGAAAATGTTCGGGGACAAAAGTGCCATCGGGCAATGTAAAATTGACGGTTTCAACGGTAGTCAACAGGTTTTTGATTTGTGAGAGTTTCATGGTGTGGTCCTTTAAATTAACAACAATCTTTTTTCTTTTTCTCAATGGTGGCCGTAATGTGGTCAAAGAACCCTTTGACTTTTTCAAACCCCTTTTCGTCGACACAATAACAAATCGCGGTGCCCTCTATGTTTCCCTTGATGAGCCCTGCGTTTTTGAGTTCCTTGAGGTGTTGTGAAATGGTGGGTTGCGCCAGCGACAGTTCATTGACGATGTCGCCGCAGATGCAACTGTTTGCCTTTAAAAGAAATTCGATAATGGCAATCCGCGCCGGATGGCCGAGTGCTTTCGCGAGAACGGCTATCTCATTTTGCTGGTCGGTGTAGTGTTCTGTTTTGGTTGCTCCCATTGCTTTATATATTTATATTGCAATATTACGATAAATAGTTTACCGAAAAAACGTTCGCCCATTTATTTTACAAAAAAATGCGGCGCGTGCTTTAAAATTATTGCGTAACTTGTATGAAAAGACCAACATGAAAATCGCCACCTACAATGTCAATGGCGTCAACGGCCGTCTAGCTGTTTTGATGCGATGGCTCGAAGAAACCCAGCCTGATGTGGTGTGCCTGCAGGAGCTCAAGGCACCACAAGACAATTTCCCCGAAAAAGCCATCAACGACGCCGGTTACCAAGCCATATGGCACGGGCAGAAACAATGGAACGGCGTGGCCATCCTCTCTAAATTTCCCATTGAGGAAATCGGGCGCGGCTTGCCCGGTGACCCAGACGACCTGCAAAGCCGTTATCTCGAAGCCATGATCAATGGCGTCGTCATCGCGTGCTTGTATCTGCCCAACGGCAATCCCGCACCCGGTCCCAAATTCGATTACAAACTCGGCTGGTTTAAACGACTACACGAGCGTGCCGCCACCCTGCTCCAATTCAAGACACCCGTCATCCTTGTGGGCGATTTCAACGTCATGCCCACCGAACTCGACGTGTACAAACCCGAGCGTTGGGTAGAAGATGCGCTGTTCAGGCCCGAAACCCGCGCCGCGTTTCAGGCTTTGCTGCAACAAGGCTGGACCGACGCCATTCGCACTTTATATCCTGAGGAGAAAATCTACACCTTTTGGGATTACTTTAGAAATGCGTACGCGCGCAACGCCGGGCTGCGCATCGATCATTTCCTGCTGAGCCCTGAGCTCACAGACAAACTCGCATCTGGCGGCGTGGATACCCAAGTGCGCGGCTGGGAAAAAACCAGCGACCATGCACCGGCTTGGATTACGCTCAAAAGATAATTAAGAAACTAAACACCCTCGGTAGAATTCGCCACGATTAACGCACAAAATAAAAGTTTGAATTTTGTGTTCGGTCGATTCTCTGGTGCGCAGTGGTATATTTTGCGCTACCTCTTTAGTAGACGAAAAATATAGCCGGCCCGAGTCCAACGGCTGAACTAGTGAAGCAACCGACATCCCAAAAAAGCCCTGTTCAAAACCTATAACATCCCGGCCAAATCCTATAAGGCAATCCCACCACCAATACCCGAAATTTGTACCCTAAACTTTTAATACTTACATCATGGATACTCAAAAAAGCATCGACTTGCTCAACAGCCTGATTGAAATCAACAACGACCGCGTAGAAGGTTACGAAACCGCTGCCAATGAAACCGACGCTGCCGACCTTAAAAGCCTGTTTGCCGAACTCAAAAATACCAGCTTACAAAACCTCTCTGCCTTGCGATCGGCAGTGACCGGATTGGGCGGTGAACCAGAAGAAGGCACCCGCGTCACCGGGAAATTTTTCAGGGCCTGGATGGATGTCAAAGCCGCACTTACCGGCAACAACCGCCACCAGATCTTAAGCTCTTGCGAATTTGGTGAAGACAAAGCGCTCGAGGTCTACGAGGACATTTTGGTCAACAGCCCAACGGCATTGTCGGGCGAGCAGCTGTCAATGATCCGTTCGCAACAGGCTGCCCTGCGTGACGATCATGACAAGGTGAAAATGCTGCGCGACGCAGTAAACGCTTAAAATAAAAAGCCTCCTGTTATGGAGGCTTTTTTATATCCTTGTCTTGCGAATCTACACTTTGGTGTTGTTGGCCAAATGCAAGCTTTCAAGCAATTGTCCGGGCAAGTCGTTGAGTTGTTCGAGCGTAGTGGGTTTGGCGAGGAACTTGACGCGCGGGTATTGGCTAAATATTTCCTGTTGGCTTTGGTTGACGGTGGTAGAGATGACAAAGACAAACAGCTTGCGTGAGTGGCCTTGCTCGATGAGCTGGGTAAGCACTTCGGCGCCGGTCATCTTGGGCATGTACATATCAATGAGAAGCATATCAGGTACATTGCCTTTGTTGATTTGTTCTATTACGGCGGCGCCCGAATCATAACAGCCCAGGATTTCAAACCTGTCGTTTTTCTCGAAAAGGAATCGCAGGAATTCGCGATCGTCGGCATCGTCGTCGGCAATAAATATTTTTAAAGGAGGGTAAAGTTCCATGTCATTGGATAGCATAAGGGATTGTCAACCGTAAAAGTCGCGAGAAAATGCTATATTTTGTTATAGAATTCTGCGCTGGGTTTATGGAATTTCAACCTTTGCTGCACTGGCAACCCACTTGAAAAAGACTAGAAATTATCGAGCAGCACAAGAAATTGCTCTCTTTTGCGAACAGAAAGCGGTACGGTGGTTTTGTTCTTCATCACAATCGTGCCGCCTTCTGATTTGATAAAATGGTCAAAATGCGCCATATTGACCAGATGGGATTGGTATGGCCTGAAAAAACCATGAGGCGTGAGCAAGTTCTCGTACTCCTTAAGGGTGGTAGAGACTACGATTTTAGAACCGTCGACGAGACTAAAGGTGGTATAATTTTTATCGGCTTCACAAGTTACGATGTCTTGTATGCCCACAGAATAGATGCGGTCTGCAGTTTTGAGGATGAGTTTCTGGAGGTCTTTTGGCCGGTCAAAATTGTTGAATAGGTTGTTGTATTTGGCATCTGTTAATTCTTTGTCTACCGAATCTTCGGCTTTTTTGACGGCTTCTATCAAATCGTCCACATCAAGTGGCTTGAGCAGGTAATCGATCGCCGAAAACCGGAACGCCCTGATGGCAAAATCTTCAAATCCCGTAATGAAAATTACCTTAAAGCCTATAGGTTTGAATTGCTGCAGCAGGTCAAAACCGGTGCCGTCGCGCATCCCGATGTCGAGGAAAACCAGGTCTGGCGATACCTGTCGGATCAAATCGGTGCCGGTGGCTACAGAATCGGCTTCGCCAATAATGGTAACATTGGGGCAATTCAGGGCAATCAACGCGATATTTTCTCTCCTGATCTGGTCAATGTCATCTATGACAACGGCTCTTAACATTGGTGTTTAATTTTCGTAAATATATGGAATTTCAAAACCAACTCGGGCTCCGATGGTATTTTGGTCTTTGTCCTTAAGGTTATCGGCCTTGATGGCGATGTCTCGATTTTTAGTATAGTGGGCAAGGCGTTCCCGTGTAATACCCATAGACATAGACTTGTGCCCTGCTTGTTTTCTATGGGATTGGAATCCGTTACCATTGTCTGTAACCTCAAAAAACAATTGGTTGCCCTCGAGATAAAAACGCACCGCAATGCAGCCGCCGGCTTCCCTAGCGCTCACGCCATGCCTGATGGCATTTTCAACAAAGGGTTGTGTGAGCATGGGCGGCAACAGGATGGATTCGGGGTTTATGGCATCGGCTACCGTTACTTTGAAATCGAAGGCGTGCCCGGAGAGCTGTTGCAGCGTAAGGTAGTTGGTAATCATAGCAACTTCATCCGAAAGTGAAATATAATCCTCATCCGAATTTTCAAGGACTTGCCGCGTAAGTTTTGAAAATTTACCCAAATAGTCTATGGCAGCATCGTCTTGCTTGCCGCGGATCAGGCTACGGATGTTCTGCAGCGAATTGAAGATAAAATGCGGATTCATCTGCGAAAGCAATAATTTCTGCCGCATCTGGTTTTTCTCGAGCGCACTGATCGCTTGTCTTTGCTTGTTATTCCTAAAGTAAAAATAGCCGCCCAGCAAGAGCACCACCAGCACGCCCGAGAGCTCCAGGAGCAGGTTGTTCTTGGATGCCGTGGCCAGTTGGTAGTTGAGTTCTTATTTCTCAAAATCGTATTTGAGCTGCTGTTGTGCCAGAATGTTGCGCGCCGTTTCTGTCTTGCTCGAATCCTTGAGCCGGTCATAGAACCGTTGCATTTCGAACGCTTTTTTGAAATCGCCCCGCTGCTCGCTCACCTTGAGCAATAAACCTGAAGCCTGTTCCTGCAGGCCCAAATTGTCTGTTTCCTTGCTTAGCGACAGTCCTTTGGTGAGATACGCATCGGCCTTTTCGTACGCTTTTTTGCGGTAATACAGTTCGCCGAATTTCACGTTGACATTGGCAAGTGCCATGTCACTGATACCCGATTTGAGTGCTTCCTTGAGGATCGATTCGGCCTCATCGAGTTTGGATTGCTCCATCTTCACGCGCGCAATCTTGGCCAGGACGATGCTGGTTGTGGTGTAGTCGTGTGCTTTGTTGAGCAATTGCAGCGCGCGGTTGAATTGATTGAGGGCTTCGGGATATTTTTGCAGTGCGAGGTAAGACGATCCGCAATTGGAGTGAGCCGAAATGATCTGGTATTCCTGCTCGCCTGTGAGCGACTTGAGGTTGCGGTAGTATCGTATCACCTTTTGATTGAACGCAATCGATTGGCTGTGCTTTCCCTGATCAGAATAAATGCTGGCCATGGTAGACTGTACATACGAGATGGCGTCTGCGTTGGCTGTCTTGTCCTTTTCAAAATACCGCAAGGCCGCAAATAACGACGAGATGGCTTTTTCATATTCGTAAATCCGGCTCAGTATAACGGCTTTCCCGATGATGGCATAGTACATCTCATCATAGGATTGTACCGATTTAAAAAGCGAGATGCTTTTATCGAGGTTGGATAAGGTTTTGGGAAGGTCGCCTCTTTTGCCGTAATCGTTACCCAGGTTGTTGTAGTAGGCAACCAAATACTTGGTGTAGGTCTTGTGAACACGGGCCGTGTTGTTTTTTTTTATAATGCTGTAGGGCCAACTGCCCCATGAGATGGTTCAAGTGTTTGGTGCCTTGGTCAAACTGGCCACGCTGGTCTATCGCCATGGCGATGCGATACAATTTTACCGTATCGTGGATTTTGGGATCCTCAAGTGTTTTCTCGAGCGTGTCTCCAACACGGCTTTGCCCATACGAAACCGAAAAGGCAAAAAGCAGGATAAACATTGAAAGTAATCGGGCTGGTTTGAACATTGGGCAGTGTCTTTTTATTGGCACTTGCAAATGTAGGGAATTCGTGTGCGATTGGCAGCTGCTATGGAATATCTTGGATTGAACCGCTTTCCAAGGGCTTCACTGTTTGAGATTACATGGGTTAGCAACCTGATTGACAAGCCTTCACAAACTTTAATAATCTAAAAAAGGCCATTGGGTCGCCGAATCTTATTTTTTACTTAAATCTGTTGACAAGTTTAGTTTTAGGAGTTCTGTCACAGTAATTTGCTTGACTATTTTCAATTTTTTACTAATAAATAACCAATCGTCTCCTGTAGCGGTTTCCAGGTAACTATCTGCCAATCATCTCAAGGAAAAAGAGCCCGAACCTACAAATTATGAAATTAAAGATCTTAACCTTTTTGGCATTGTTGACTTTCGCTTTTGTTTTTCCTCAAGATCAAGCGATCCCGTTGGCACCGATCCAGATTAAGGGAAGGAAAAAAAACACCAAAGAACGTCAGGAATTTAAAAAACATGCGCAAAGTACCGAAGTCCTGAACGATTATGACCTAAACAGAAACAATCCCGCCTTCATAGAACAAAGTTTAAACACGATGTCGGGCGTGCAGGTTGATAAAAGAACCCAACTCGGAGGCCAAAGAATTGTAATTCGCGGGTACGGCAATGACCAGAAATTCAACAACTGGGGAATCAAAGCGTACTTTAATAATATGCCAATAACAACCGCAGATGGTACAACTATTTTAGATGATGTCGATTTTTCGATCGTTGACAATATTGAGGTTATAAAAGGACCTGCATCAAGCCAATATGGCGCGGGCGTTGGCGGTACGGTAAGGTTTTATGTAAGGCCACCTGCCGAAGACGGTTTGTCAATAGAACAAAAAACCTCGCTGGGAAGTTTCAATTTATTTCAATCCGGCTCCAGATCAACTACAAAAAAGACAAAACTTCAATGTTCCTCAATTATGGGCATCTGCAATCGGATGGTTACAGGCCCCACGGCGGCAGCTTAAAAAATTTTGTATCCTATCTTGGCCAATTCGCCATTTCTGCAAAGGAACAATTGAGTTTGTTTTTAAGCCACAACAATTCGTATGAGCAAGTTGCCGGCCAGATTTCTTATGCTGACTATTACGCCGGAGTAGATTTTGGCAACAGCGCCTATATCAAAAAAGATGCAGGCAATCGGATAACGTCGACAAGGTTTGGCGTGTCGTATGAAAACCAATTCAGCGCTAATTTCAAGAATAACACGACGCTTTTTTATTACAGTTCTGATTTTGAAAGAATTGCCGCCGGAGCCTATGAGGTGAGCAAAAATCCCAATTATGGTTTGCGCTCTGTTTTTAGTTGGACAGGGAAAATGGGGTTGAAATGGAAAAATGAATTGAGTGTTGGGACAGAAATTCAGCAATCCACTGCCTTAATCTCAAACTATCGATTCTTAGGAACCGATGACAATAACCCGCTATTGGTGAGCAATATAGCCAAAGCGTCGTATTTCAATTACGCAAACAATCAAACCAGTTTTTTTCTGGAAGATCGCATTGACTATACGCCTTATGATCTGGCCTTTGTATTTGGCCTGAGCGCAAACAACGTGAAGTTCAGCAGGAAGGACCTTTTTGCAATGCCTGGATTAATTACCGATTACAACAAAGACCTCTCTTTTAGTAAGTCATTCAACACGGTCTTTAATCCTCATTTTGCCGTCCAGAAATCCATACGCCATCAAATTATCAATTTGAGTTACAGTTTTGGATTCAACGCCCCGACAGCCGCCACTGCTTTCATACCCGCCATCAATCAACCCAACGACAATCTGGCTCCAGAAAAAGCAAGGATGATAGATCTTAATATTCACGGATTGCTTTTTGACACCAAATTTGACTACCAGCTTGCCGTACTCGATATGCAGGTCGAAAATAAACTGACCCAGTTGTCAGCCATAAACCCACAAGGCGGAGCCGCCTACACCTATTGGGCCAATACCGGAACCCAGCAAAACAGGGGAATAGAATTGAGTTTGGGATATGTATATGAACTCAAAAAAGGTCATTTCCTACACTCCATACAGCCCTTTACAAGTTTAAGTATCAATGATTTTAAGTATAAGCAATTTCAAACCAAAGTGGGCAACAACTTTGAAGATTATGCCAACAAATTGGTCGTAGGCATACCCGCTTCAAAATATACTTTGGGATTGGACTTTAAGTTCAACAATGGGTTCTATCTGCAAAATACCTACAATAGGCTGGGAAATGTGTATACCGACTGTGCCAATACCCACTCGGTAAAAGGCTTTGAGCAGCTCAATGCTAAAATAGGATATCAAAAAGAATGGATGAAAAAGAAAATCACCATTGACATTTATGTAGCGGGCAATAATTTAACGTCTAAGGTGAACTACACCTTTTTATTCCTGGGAAACAACATCAATGATTCTGATACCGGAAGCAATTATCCGGCAGGCGTGCCCACCGACGTCAATCCCGGTATTTCAAAA
>Ga0209717_1001854_pt1 | contig 21621 bp, 15 predicted proteins | sample AD_UKC048_MetaG_FD_184418 | JGI IMG/M metagenome (GOLD analysis project Ga0209717, IMG submission 184418) | Active sludge microbial communities of municipal wastewater-treating anaerobic digesters from USA - AD_UKC048_MetaG (SPAdes) (version 2) | ecosystem: Engineered > Bioreactor > Anaerobic >... | reverse complement strand
CAATGACTTTATCTTGGCCGCTTCCTATTAATGTGGTGGCTAATTGAACCTGAGCGGGTTGACGTTGTTTTGAATCTTTGAAACTGGCTACAAAATCATAGGCTTCTGAAAAGCGATTATCTTTGACTAAATTTTCGGAAACTTTAGCAATTTGCCCAATATCAACAAGCTCGGGGTTTAGTTGAATGATCTCTTTTGCTCTTGTGTTATTTTTTTGAATAAGAACATCCAGAGCACCTGTCAGTAAATGTTCATCTTTCTTTCCATTGATGCCAGCTAGCGCGCGGTTTATTGCTTCTTCTGGGTCTGATTCTGCGGCACCTCTTGCAATCCCTTGAAGCATATATTTGTCGGCTTTTTTAGGGCCATTTGCAATCAATGTTTGCGCTTCTTCGTAAACATCCCATTTTGATGCGGGGTCGCGAACTAATTCATATAGCATTCCTATTTTGAAGTCGTAGCGCTGGCCTACATTCGGAATCATATTTTCCAGTAGAGCGTCATTGCCTTTCACCCATGCCCAAGCCTCTTTTGGTTTAACTTGTGCCAAGGATGAGATCGCGGTGCGCGCCAATTCTCCTTCGCCTTTTCTTGCTAAATCTTCAGCTAAAGCAAGTGCATGTTCTGGAATTCTTGTTGCCAGCATCCACACAATATTCGCACGTTGTTGTTTTTTATCTGGTGATGTTGCTGCCAACGCTTCTTTTAACTCATCTTCCGATAAGCCGTTGAGCAAAAATAATTGCTGATACGCTTCATAAGCCGTTTTAGCAGGCTTAAATTGTGTGACTGCCAATATTTTTTCAGCGGTGGATGATTTATTTGTTGTAGCGGGAATTGAAGAATTTGTTGAAAACAAGTCGTTGTTCGATTGGATCAGAGCGGTTTGAGATTCGGTTTGCTGGGTAGGTGTCTGATTTAAATCAGTTGCATTTGGGGCACTATTCACATGTACAAGAAGTGAGGCGATGTAGCCCGCCACAAAGCAAGCAATCGAAAGTAAAAAAGATCGCAACATAAAAATCCCTATTCACACGTTGTAGATACAAAAAAGGCCTTGGAGTTAACCAAGGCCTTTTGTAATTTTGGTGCCCAGAGCCGGACTCGAACCGGCACAGCTTGCGCCACCAACACCTGAAGCTGGCGTGTCTACCAATTTCACCACCTGGGCAGCTCGGCCATAGGCCAAGGCCGCGAACTATAAATAGCAGCCTAGGGCTTGTCAACGCGCAAACTGATTATATTTGTGGGTTTGTCATAGTCTCTGCCCTATAATTGAACGACTATGAATTTTGACGGCAATCTGGCCGCTATCTACAAAACAGGACATCTCCTTTGACCAAACGTAAAACCCCGCATAAGGATGCTTTTGCCGCCCGCGAAGCTGAAAAATACGAAAATCCCATCCCCAGCCGCGAGTTTATTTTAGACTTGCTCGATAGCGCCGCTGAGCCCATCACCCACCCGCAAATGTGCGACATTCTGAATCTCACCGATGAAGATCAGGTTGAGGCGCTGCGACGTCGCTTAATCGCCATGGCGCGCGATGGCCAATTAATCAGTAACCGCAAAGATGCGTATTTGCGCCTCGATAAAATCGACGTGATTCGCGGCCGCGTGCAAGGCCATAAAGACGGTTACGGTTTTGTGATTCCCGCCAACGGTGGCGACGATGTTTATCTCCACAATCGCCAAATGCGCCGCGTATTGGATGGTGATGAAGTCTTAGTGCGTATGTCTGGCGAACAGTATCGCGGTAAAGAAGAGGGCGCGATTGTTGAAGTGCTTTCGCGCAATACCACGCAATTAGCGGGGCGCTTTTTTAATGAAGATGGCGTGCAGTTTGTACGCCCAGAAAATGCGCGCATTACGCAAGATATTATGATTCCCTTCGGCGCTTACGGTGGCGCTACCCACGGCCAAATTGTAGTAGCAGAAATTACCCAGCAGCCGGATAAAAACCGTTTGCCTATGGGGCGCGTGATTCAAGTGCTCGGCGACCATATGGCACCGGGAATGGAAATTGAATTGGCGATTCAAGCGCACGGTATTCCCTGTGTGTGGCCGCAAGATGTTGTAACTGAAGCGGCAGTCTTGCCGTCAGAAGTTGCTGAAGCGGATAAGTTGCATCGCATTGATGTTCGTCATCTTCCATTTGTCACTATCGATGGTGAAGACGCACGCGATTTTGACGATGCGGTTTTGTGTGAGCGTCGTCGTGGTGGCTGGCGTTTGTATGTGGCGATTGCCGATGTGTCGCACTATGTAAAAGTTAATAACGCGCTGGATATGGAGGCGCGCAGTCGCGGCAACTCGGTGTACTTCCCCGATTTTGTGGTACCCATGTTGCCAGAAGCTTTATCGAATGGTTTGTGTTCGTTAAATCCCCATGTAGATCGTTTGTGCATGGTGTGTGAAATGACTATCACCGATGCGGGAAAAATTTCCGGCTACGAATTTTACGAAGGCGTAATGCATTCCCATGCTCGTTTGACCTACACCAAAGTGGGTAAAATTCTCACTGAGTCTGATGAAGAATCGCAAAAATTGCGTGAAGAATATAAACACGTCATTCCGCAATTAGAACTGCTGCATGATTTGTATAAGTGCTTGCGTATCGCGCGTGATGAACGAGGAGCAATTGATTTTGAAACCGTTGAAACGCGCATTCAATTTAATGAAGAACGAAAAATTGAACGCATAGTGCCAATCAAACGTAACGATGCGCACAAGCTGATTGAAGAATGTATGTTGTGTGCAAATGTGTGCTCGGCGAAATTTCTAGAGAAGCACAATCTGGTTGGTTTGTATCGCGTACACGAAGGCCCAACCGAACAAAAGCTGACTAACTTGCGTGAGTTTTTATCGGAGTTAGGTCTAGGCTTGGCGGGTGGTGCTGAGCCAACGTCGGGCGACTACCAACAGCTTATGCAACAAATTCAAGGCCGCAGCGATAGCAACATGATTCAAACCGTTATGTTGCGCAGTTTGCGTCAGGCAATGTATCAAGTTGAAAATCGTGGTCACTTTGGTTTGGGTTACGATGCTTACACGCATTTCACCTCGCCCATTCGTCGCTACCCAGATTTGTTAGTGCACCGTGCCATTCGCTCGGTAGTGCGCAGTGAAGTTCCAACCACGCATGTGCGCCGTGCTGAAGGTGCGACGCCAATTCCAACGCGTCAAATTTACCCTTACAACGCCAATGATATGGTGGTATTTGGCGAGCAGTGTTCACTTACCGAACGCCGTGCTGATGAAGCGACACGCGATGTGGTGAGTTGGCTCAAGTGCGAATATTTGCGCGATCAAGTCGGCGCAGTATTTGCGGGCCACGTAAGTGCGGTAACGGGTTTTGGTTTATTTGTTGAATTGAAAGATTTGTATGTAGATGGTCTGGTTCACATCACCGCCTTGCCACACGATTACTATCGCTTTGAAGCGGCGCAACACCGTTTAGTAGGTGAACGCACGCGTAAAGTATTTGGTTTAGGTGATGAGTTGACTGTGCGTGTAGTGCGCGTGGATTTAGAGAATCGCAAAATCGATTTTGAATTAGAATCTGAAGCCGCTGTGCGCCGCCCTAAAAAATCTATAGTGCCAATTGTGGTGAAAAAGGCCGAGAAGAAAAAAGCACGTGCAGCTGAGTCTGAAAAAGCGTCAAGTAAAAAGACAGCGGCTAAGCCTGATGTTGCAGGTAAAGTGGCTGCTGCTAAAACCACCGCTAAAAAATCTGCAGGCAAAGCGCCAACGGCTAAATCGCCTTCTGGTAAATCTCTGGTGACCAAACCAACAGCGACTAAATCATCAGCCGCTAAAAAACCAGTTGCCAAATCACCTGCAGCCACCAAAGCAGAAAAAATTGCGGCGGCTAAAAAAGTTGCAGAATCTTTGGTTGCTCCTAGTAAGAAAGCACCAACTAAAGCTGTACCAGATAAAACTGTAGTAGAGAAAAAACCTGCTGCACCTAAAGCAGCTTCGGCAAAAGCTAAACAATCTGGCGAGGCTAATCATGGCGATCAAGCTCAAAAAGCTCCGCGCCCGAAGGCGTCAACAGCAGTTCAGCAACCTGCGCCACCAGCGGATTCGTCATTCCTTGGTAAGGCGAAAGCTGCTGTTAAAAAAGCGCTGGGTAAATCTAAAAGCAAGGATTAATGCCTGGCTGTGCCCCAGCAATGAAATCAAAACGCAGGATGATTTGTTTTAATAAACCCTCTCTCGCTTTACGGCTCCTCCCTTTAGTAAAGGGAGGTTGGGAGGGATTTAAATCTCCCCTAGCCCCTCTTTTTCAAAGAGGGGAATTTCTCGCGCCCAAGCTAGATGTTGTGTGGGAGAGTAATAAATAGCACTCTCTGCCCCTCCCCGCTTTTCAAGGGGGAGGTTGGGAGGGGGTTAAAAAAACGGAAACTAAATTGAAAAATGAAAATATTTTTGGCTTGCACTCAGTGCAAGCCCTCTTAAAAAGCGCGCCGCAACGTGTGCTAGAAGTGTTTATGGTGCAGGGGCGCAATGATCAGCGCCTTACGAAAATTTTACACCTTTCACAAAGCAACGAGATTAGCTGCAAAATTGTTGATCGCAAAAAGCTGGATGAAATGGTGGGCGATGAGAATCACCAAGGTGTCGTCGCCGTTTGTACTCCGGGTGAGATTCACGATGAAAAATTCCTATTCGATTTACTCGACAATTTGAATGAGCTCGCGTTTGTATTGATTTTGGATGGCGTGACAGATCCTCACAACCTCGGTGCGTGTATGCGTACCGCAGAAGCTGCTGGTGTGCATGTGGTGATTGTGCCTAAGGATAAGTCTGTTGGTCTAACGCCAGTCGCGCGCAAAGTTGCTTGCGGTGCTGCAGAAGTTTTGCCATTGGTTCCGGTAACTAATCTCGCCCGCACCTTGAAAAAACTACAAGAAAAAGGCGTTTGGTTGTTTGGTGCTGCGGGCGAAGCTGATGCGTCGGTTTATCAAGCAAATTTAACCGGTAATATTGGCATTCTTATGGGTGCAGAGGGCGATGGCTTGCGCCGCTTAACCCAAGAGACCTGCGATCATTTAATTAATATCCCTATGGCGGGTACAGTGAGTAGTTTGAATGTATCTGTTGCAACGGGCGTGGTCTTGTTTGAAGCGGTGCGCCAGCGCGCTAGGGAACCTCTGAAAAATTAACTTGTTTGCTCTGGCGTCGTTAAATTTGTTTTCAAAATGCTCATTTATTTCAATAAACTCCGCTTTTTCAAACAAATTTGCCTTAATGGCATGGATGCCATGTAGTAGAGCAACGCAGGAGCAGTTGCCGAAGCCAGCGCTGCACCGTAAACATTTCTCAGCGGTTCCCTACCTAACAATGAACGGCCAGAACAGTAAAAATTGTTCTGGCTTGTGTTGCTACTTTAAGTGAACTTGAATCGTTTTATTACTCTCTAAAGCGAATTTAGCATCGCTAAAACTGGGCGGGCCAAAATAAGAGCTTTTACCTGATGAGCCATAGGGTTCGTTGGGAATGCCCATGCCATTCGTGTCTATCTTTCCGTTATCGTTTACATCCTGATAGCATTTAATCGCGTAGTCGCCTGCGGGTAAATCGCCCAAGTTTATGGTCAAGGTGTTTTTATCTACACTGATTTTTTTACGGACCAGGTAATTTTCATTCTCATCAAAACCTTTTTCTTGGTTGTAAATGGAAATGAAGAGGCTGCCCTTAACTTCTTTAATATTATCAACTGTTACGACAAGTTCTGCAGCGAATAGACTTGAGCTGATTAAAGTAGTCAATAGTGTGGCGGCGGCGATAATGTGTTTAACCTTTTTCATGATGATTCCTTTTTGAGAGTAAGTCGGTTGAAGATAAATTAAGTGCGTTTATAAAAATTGTTAGGTAATGTTATTTATGCATGTTGGCTGATCATGGGTGATTTTTTGCTACGTATAATCACACTAATCAAGCCTGCGACTAAGCCAATAGCTGCTGTCACATAGGCAAAGACAAAAAATGCAAATTTAATCGCGGCAAAGCTGGAATAAATGTAGGCTAGGCCGCTGAAAAAATCTCTTGGGTTGGCGAGCATTACATAAGACACCAGATTTTCCAGTTGATCGCATGCAGGTGCAATAGCTGATATTAAAGCACATATCACCATAATTTTTCTGCCTTTGCTGTTTGCAGCAAATAAGCGTGAAATAAGTAATAAAACTACGCAATGCAGCAAGAGGGTAGATACAATAAACAGTGAATCTATATGTTGTGTTTGCAGGAATTTATCGAGCATACCTTGCTCAATTAAAACGCCGTACCAAGTTTTTAGTTGTTCAGGGTTGAACGACAGTTGCGCTACAAAATAAGGAACTGGAAACTTGGATGCTATGTAGCTCTCCGTCAAAATGTTAGATGCCCATAGATTAAATATAAATGCGGCGGGGGTGAGCAATATGAGCGTTAATGTTGTAGGTGCATTTAAAAAATAACGATAAAGTGATTTCATGGGATGATCCTTTTATAAATAAAAATGTGTTGGTGGTTCGACTTCGTTGTTTACTTAGTTAATTTTTTTCCAGCTGTTGTTTCGCTAATTTGTAATCGACGAGTTTGATTGCGCATTGTGCAAGCACCACGAGGTGCAACAGAATCAGTGATAGCGCAAAAGGTGATGTGATTAATTCGCTATAAATACTGTGCATGGTCTTTTCCTTTTGTGGGTGAAGTCTTGTTAAAAAGAATTTCGTTTTGAACTGTTTGTTTTAAATTAATTGGTTTCGATGGATTCATTTTGGGCGCGTTTGCCGCCTGCAACAATATCGATAGAGGCATAGGAGCTATGCATAATTGGATAACTCAAATCGGTTAAATTTTGACTGGAGCTTGATTCAAGCTTTTTTAGCGGTGGTTGAACACGGTGCTGTGGCGCGTGCGGCAGAGGCTATAGGTGCAACTCAGCCTACCTTGAGTAGGCAAATAGCAGCCTTAGAGGCCGAAATAGGCGCGGCTCTATTCACCCGCGGCGCGCGTGGGAGTGTGCTAACCGCAGCGGGCGAGGCCTTGGTTTACCCAGCCAAACAAATGCAGCAGGCCGCGCATTCGTTGCAGTTGGCGGCATCGGGGCAGAGTCAATCGCTTAAGGGCACGGTGCGGATTACCGCCAGTGAAACTACCAGCACATTTTTATTGCCGCCAATTTTGGCAGGCTTACGCCATAAATATCCCGATATTCAGCTCGAAATTGTGGCCAATAACGCCTTGGATAATTTGCTGGAGCGCGAAGCAGATATCGCCATCCGTATGACGAAACCTCAGCAAGATACCTTGGTGGCGCGCCATTTGGGTGGGTTGAAAATGGGCGGTTATGCGAGCAAAGACTATTTGGAGCGAAAAAACATTCCCTTCTCGCCCGCCACTATGGGTGAGTTTGATTGGATTGGGTACGACAAAAATCCAGCCATAGTAAACAGCACCCGCGCGCTGGGTATTGAGTTAACCCGCGAGTCCTTTGCAATTCGCTGTGATAATCAGTTGGTATGCTGGCATGCCATGTTGGATGGTATGGGCATAGGTTTTGGCTTTGCACTCTTAGCTGAGCGCTATCCGCAGCTAGTACGGGTATTGCCGGAAAATTGGATACCCGATACTGAAATTTGGCTAACGGCACCGCTGGAGCTGCGCTCTAATCCACGTATTCGTGCGGTCTACGATCACTTAGCAGAGCATTTAATTGATTTAATTAATAGTCAAAAAAACCTTTAATCTTTTAATCTGAAAAAGTGCTTAAACCGCGAGGAAAACTATAACTGTGAGGATATCTATGAAAAATATTTTATTAGCTCTTCTAGCTACAGCACTTTTAAACGCCTGTGCCCCCAAAGTAGGTAGCCCAGAATGGTGCGAAAACATGGAAGAAAAAGCCAAAGGCGATTGGTCCTTAAATGAGGCTAAGGATTACACTAAGCACTGTATTTTGAAATAATGAATAGCGGGCTGTGCGGGCGTTATTCCCTACGGCCCCAGAATTTGCAATGGTTATAACCACAATCTCACTGCTTGATTTGCTCTGCGCGTCGTTTATTTAAAGTGATTTTAACTACTTTCGTTGATTAGGTTCTCGTTTAAAAATCCTCTGCGCGCCCTTAGTTGGTGCATTTATAATTTCAGTGCACCAAAAAATGAAGGCATCTTGTCTTATTGTTGTGCATCATCGATCTGAAAATCCCTTAATCATTTAAGTGCCACCTGCTGGCGCGCATAGTGCATAGGTCTACTTATTCTTAACAAAGTAGGCTGGGCACGAATGAACTTACGCAGTGAACAAATGCAATTATCAACGGCTGAACGTGGTTGGTTAAAATGGTTTGGCAAAGTGGGTAAGTTGAAAATGAGTTGGGCGTGCTGGTTAAACTGCAAGCGCTATCCCATTATGGAAAAGGCCTTTGAAAGTATTGCCAATACGCGCATAAATCTTTTACAGCAGTGGGTAAAACGGCAGTGGACACAATTGGAATCTGCACGCGGGCAATTACATTTTTCTAAGGATTCCTTTGAAAACGTTTTGCAAAAAAATTGGCACATCATGATGGATTGCACCGAGCTATTTATCGTTGATGCCAAAGGTAATGTCTTAGCGTCTACTTATGGCGCTCGAGTGGGTAGGAGTGATCTAAATCTAAGGGCATTAACAGCTGGCTTAAGTGAACCTTTTTTGCATGGCCCCTATGTAGACCCGCAGACGCAAACGATTGGCAAGCGCAGTTCGGCATTTCACGATGAAGTGACGCTGATGTTTTATTTGCCCATAACCTTTTCCGATGAGACTCAAGGGTGTTTGTGCGCGCGTATTCCTAACGATGTATTGGGCGATTTAATTCAACGTGAAGCGGGTCATATTTTCAATGAGTCTGGCGATAATTATTTGTTTATGGTGAATTCGGTTTTTGATTCATCAATTGCGCAAGGTACCGCGCTATCTCGCTCGCGCTTTGAAGACAACACTTTTTCTCACGGCGAAAATTTGAAATCTGGTGTGCAAACTGATTGGGGGCCAGTAAGGATTAATCGTCATACTGAATTCGAAATTAAATTTACAGACCCAGCCACCAAAGAGTTGCATCCTGGCGTGCGTGAAACTATTCGCAATGGCGGTAATTTATTTGTGACCTATCCCGGCTATTCGGATTACCGACATATTCCTGTGGTGGGCAAGGGCGTTACGTTTACATTGCAGGGTTCTCCCGATACTTGGGGCATGATGTGCGAAGCAGATTTGGAAGAGGTTTATCGCTTTCGTTCCATTGGCTATACGCACATGAAAATGTATTCCGCGACTGTCGCAACGGGTTTTGTTGCCAATGTTTTTATGCAAGGCTGGACCGATCTTTCTAATACCAGTGTCAATGTGATTACTTTATTGCTGTTGATTGCAGGCGGTTGGGTTTTTCATCAGCGCGCAGCACATCGTTTAGGTCGCCGCTTAGGCAAAATGACGGAAGTGATTCACGCCATTGCTGAAGGCGGCGGGAACTTGCGTCAGCGTTTGGATACTTCAAAATTAGCCTTTGATGAAACGGGCGATCTAGGCCGTTGGACAAATAGTTTTATCGACAACTTGGATCATATTGTAGGTGAAGTTATTCATGCTGCCGATGAGGTAATGAAAAATAGCGACAACTTATTAACGCGAAATTCAGAAGCGCAAAATTCATCTGATCACGTTGCGGACTCTATGGATAAAATGTTGGGTCTTGTGCACAACCAATTGCAAGAAATAAGCAATGCCTCGGGCACTGCCAGTGAAATGAAAAAAGTGATGGAGAATGTAGTGCAAGATGCGCGCGAACAATTTGAGTCTGTACGCACTGGCACGCAAGCTATTCGCGATGTGGTTGAGACCTCCGCAAAGACTATTCACGCGTTAAATAATCGCACCAGTGAAATTGGCAGCATGGTGTCGTTAATCAGCAATATTACTAGCCAAACAAACTTGCTCGCCTTAAATGCAGCGATTGAAGCTGCGCGTGCGGGTGAGCATGGGCGCGGCTTTTCAGTGGTGGCAGATGAAGTGCGCAGCCTTGCGGCGCGAACCTCATCGGTAGCCAGCGAAATTGGCCAAAAAATTGAAACTATTCGCACTGAGGCGCAGCAAGCAGCGGTCTTTATGGAAAGCAGTGTTGCCGATGTAGACCGCGGTTTGCGTTTGGCGGAGGAAGCGTCTACTGATAATACACAGCTGCATAATATTGTTGAGCGCATGTTCGATATTATTCATCACATAGCATCCAACAGCGAACAACACGGCCATCACGTGCGTGATGTAGCGAGCGCGAGCCAAACCATGAACAAGGTTGTACGCGCACTACAAATCAGTTCAGATCGCTTAAAAAATACTGCTACAAAAATGCATCAGCTAGCGGGTTCGTTCCAAGTAACCTCTCGTTAATGTTCATCACTTTTCCTAAGCCTGGCCATAGCTATGATCAGGCTTGGTTCCCGCTCTAGAATCCCCTTTCAATGTTTTCGGCAGCTCGCTTAGTTCGTCTTAACCGCGGCAGGTCTTATGATAATAAAACATCTCAGCGTAAACGGTTTCATGTGCTGATACGGTCAGCGAATATAGGCGCGGGTTCACTGCAACTGCTATGATGATTTAAAACCATAACAGGCAGACTAAGTGCTTAGCTTAGATCCCAGCCATTTCGCGCCGGTACCCATCAGAATGAAAAATATTTTTCTCAATCTACATGAAGTTATTTTGCTCCTGACCATAGTGGAATCACTTTTCCTCGGTGCACTATTTAAACTCCTGCCCAGCAAACAAGCACAAGCGCGCAATTTTTTGTCGCTTTTTTTTCTGTTAGTGGCAGGCACGCTGACTACAACCCTCATTACGTGGAACGGCTATTTTCAAGCAATGGATATAGCCACTTGGAGCTTGGTGCCGGCAGTCTTGTCTGCCTGTTTGTTATTGCAGGGGCCTTGTTTGTATTTTTATTTGCGTTCGCTATCCGAAACCATTGTTATTAAACAATGGCGCCATCTTATTCACCTTTTCCCTGCGGTTTTTATTGCGAGCCTTATAGTCATATTGAAAGTAAATGTGATTGAGTGGTTACCTTGGAATTGGCCGAGTCTTGCACCTATTGATAAGGCTACCATTCAATTTGTGTGGGCTATTGTACGTTGCTCGCCGCTGATTTATGTGCTTGCCTGCTTTTATACCGAATACCGTTTGCGGCAGCGCCAAAAGCAAGTCTATTCCATAATTGTTAGCAAGGAATTGCGCTGGGCAGAAATCGTGTTAGGCGGCTTTTTTATTCACTGGCTTTGGTCGTTTGTAGGTTATTTTTTGGGTGGTTATATCAGCGCTGAAATGAATGATTTGGTGGGCATACTCAATAATTATTTCACGGTTATTTTGGTAAATGTGCTCTTTGCGTTTGGTTTGATTAATACCCGCCAGTTAATGCAAGTTGTACCCGTTGAGGATTCCGTCAAAGTTGCGGAGATTGCGCACCTGAATGAAAAAATTAACGTCATTGAGCGGGCTATCCACGAGCAAAAACTTTACTTGGAGGGGCATATTAACTTGGAGCGCTTCTCTGAACAGATTGGTTTACGTGCGCGCGATGTTTCCGCCATTATCAACTCGCATTACCAGTCTAATTTTTTTGAATTTATTAATGGCTATCGCATTGAAGAAGCCAAGCGATTACTGATTGCAGATGAAGCTAAGGGCGATACGATTTTAGATATTGTTTATAAATCTGGCTTTAACAGCCAATCGGCATTTCACCGCTTTTTTAAACGGGTAACGGGTGTAACGCCTTCGGAGTTTCGCATGCAGCACCGCAAGGCGCAGGGGAAAAAAGCAGCAGAGGAGATTTGAACTCTACACTTACAACTTTAAATCCCCCCAGCCCCCTTTTTCAAAGTGGGAGTTAGTTCAGCACTCTGTACCAAGTCCCCCTCTTTGAAAAAGAGGGGCTAGGGGAGATTTAACTGTTTAAATCCCCATAGCCCTTTTCGTTAAGAAGGCTGTTGAAGTTTACTTAATGCCTTTGGTAATACTGAACCAGTTGATATTCCAACCGCCGTTGTTGGCTTTAATGCCAAACCTATGAACACCTGCGGTAAGGGTAATGGTGCCCTTCACCGTCGTCCAATTTTGCCAGCCACCGGTGTTAGGCAGAGGTAGGGTGGTGTAAGAAGGTGCGCCGCCCGCTTCTTCAAAGCTCAGTGATCCACCGCCTACAGCACTCGCTACGCGAAACTCCACGGTATAAGTGCCGGTTTCTGGGATGGTGATGGGTGAACCCGAATAAGACAGCCAATCGCCTGCATCTATGTAGCCCACATTCAAACCGCCGCCCGCATCGCTAGTGCCTTCAGTTTGTACGCCACTCATTTGCGAGAAGCTTTCCGCTTGTACAGTTGCAATCGGTGTAGTAGATGATGAAGAACTGGAAGAGCTGCTTGAGCTCGAGCCAGAGCTTTCTACTTTGATCCAGTTGAGGTTGAAGCCACCGATTTTTGCCGCAATACCAAGGCTTTGTTTGCCCGCCGCTAATTGCACGGTGTGGGAAACGGTAGTCCAAGTTTGCCAGCCGCCAGTGCCCGGAACATTGACTGTGCCATAGACCGGAGTGCCGCCGGCTTTTTCCAGCTGAATCACGCCGCCGGCTGCAGCCGCAGCAACGCGATAGGAAACGGTGTAGCTGCCTGCACTTGGAACATCAACGTCGTACTTCATCCAATCGCCCGTGTCTATGTAACCCACGTTGGAACCACCGCCAGCGTCAGAAGTAGCTTCGGTTTTAATGCCGCTCATATCGCAATAGGCTTCGGCCTGAAGCGTGTTGGGTAAGGCGACTTCCGTGCAAGTGGGCGATGGTGGTGTAACGCTACCGCCCCAGTTGGAGATAATGTCTTTGGCGAAGGCACCTGATGCGGTTAATTGATTGTTCGTCCAGCCGCCATTTCCGCTTGCGCCACCGGTTAATGCACTTGAGCCTTCTGCCTTATCATTCAGCGCCCAGTTGGCGTGGCTGATATTGTTGCGCTTCATGAAGTCTACCCAGGTGTTGGTTTCACCGTAATTCACGCCGCCATCACCATTGGCATTCACGGAACCCCATTCGGTCACGAAAATGGCAACATTTCTATCCAGTGCTGTCTGAGCGTAATTGCGTACACCTTGACCGTGTGAACCCGCATAGAAGTGCAGGGTATAAGCGATATTGTTGCCCGCAATAGGGTCGTTGGCAGCTTCGTCTACGCGTTGCGACCACGTGCGAGTGCCTACAATAATCAAGTTATCTGGGTCGATGGCGCGAATAGCATTAACGACTTGTTGCGCGTAAGGCTTGATGGTGCCGCTCCAAGATGCGTTATCCAACGGCTCGTTATAAATTTCATAAATCACATTGTTTGAATTGCCGTAGGTACGTGCCATATCCTGAAAAAAGGCGATGGATTGGCTGGTGAATTGCTCAGCGTGGTGTGTGTGCCAGTCAATAATCACATACATATCATTGGCGATAGCAGCGTCTACCACGGCTTTCACTTTGTTCTTGTTGCCAACGGGGTCTTGTAAATAGCCGCCGCCTTCATCTACCCCCATGGCAGCGCGAACTAAGTTAGATTTCCAATCTGACTTCAGCCAAGCCACGGTGCCAGCGGTGTAATACTTCTCGCCGCCCCAACCGTTATTGCTCCAGAAGAGGCTATTACCCGCGAAGCTAGCTTGTTGCCCGCCGGCCAGAATTTTGTTGCCGTTTACTGACAGGGGTTGCACGGCGGCATCTGCGCTGGCTGCTAAGGCCAAACCGCAGGCGGCACTCATTAGGGTTGCAAGGTGTTTTTTAGATGAGCGCCCAGCAGGACGCACCCAGTGTGAAAGGATCTTATTCATTATTCGTTACCCAAATCATTATTGTTGTGGAGCAACAAACACCTGAGGGGGGGGTGTTTGTTGCAGTTGTACCCGCGCGCACCAACACCCTTGGTCTTAGCTCAACACATTCCTAACATCCTTTAAGACCGATTGGTGTGCGGCGAGTGAGTTTGAGTATCGGCAGGGGCGCAGGTGCAAACCACCTACTTTAGGCGTTGTGGGCAAAGTGGGAGGTGCCACTTGCTAAAAACGCAAAGTGGCTGGTGTGTTTAAACGCTAAGGTGAGAATGGTGCATTCGTATTCATAAACCACATCCGTGTTGTTTACCCTTTCGGGCGGCTACGCTGTGTAAAATGCTCGATTTCATTCCCGATGAAATTCTACCTTCCCCGTCCGTGGGGTCGTCCTGCATTTTGTCATGTTTATCAAATGCGCTTTCGCGTTCTATTGCTCTATTCTATTCGGCGTATTTAGTAGCTCCGTTCCAAACAATAACAATGTGAGGCAATTATGAAATTGAGGTCAAGGATTCGTTTAAACATCGGTGTAGCGGTTGGTTTAAGTGCGTTGGCACTTTCATCGCAAGCCGTCAACAACCCAGCTGCACCCGCAACGTCTGCTGGCGCGCAAATTATTTCAAAAGCGACTAATAGCGCACGACCGCTTGACCCATGGGTATTGCGTTCCGTGTTAGATGGCCAGCCGCGCATAGTCACGGTTGCGCTACATGATGATTTATTTATCGCCTTCGATGCCGCCCACGCCGGGCTGTATAAAGCCTGGAAAGGCGGCGTAAATTTTGATGGCGCGGTCTACACCTCTAAACACGGCCCGCAACCCACAGCAAATGGCTATGCCTACTACGAACAAAAACTCAGAGCGCCCGTGTGGTTGATTGAGCAGGATGGAAAATCCGCGCCCGCCACCGTGAAATTTGGCGGCTACAAATTTGTGAAAGATAAAGTGGTGTTTCAATACGACATTATCACCGCTAATAAAACCGCCATTCATGTAGAAGAAACGCCGGAATATATCGCCCGCAAAAAACAAGCGGGTTTACAGCGCGATTTCGTATTGAGCGGCGTGCCTGCGGGCGTAAAAGTCGGTTTACAAACGGCCTTTACCTCTTTGCAAAATACAAAAGATTTTTCTACCAATGCGAACTTTATTGAAAGCAAACGCAGCACGGTTGAGCACGGCAAGGGTAAAATCTTTAGCGTGGAAGGCGTGCTCTGGTTGAACAGCCAAGCGCCAACGAATGTGACTGTGTTTTATCATCCTGGCTTTAATGACATAGCCGCAAGTGCACCCAGAGTAGAAACAAAACCACAAGGCGATCACGCTCGCGCTAAACAAGTTATGGCCGGTAGCGATTGCACGATTTGCCACAATCCTGATGTTAAAACCGTTGGCCCTGCTTACAAAGATATCGCCAGCCGTTACGACAAAAGCGATTCCACTATTGATAAGTTAGCGCAGAAAATTATTAAAGGCGGCAACGGCGTATGGGGCGATGTGCCCATGACCGCGCACCCCGATTTATTGCCAGACGATGCACGTTTAGTGGTGTCGTATATTTTATCGCTGAACGCAGAAACTGCTGTCAGTAAAACGGAAGGGAACAAAACCGAAGCGGATAAACTTTTCTTAGACGTCCCAAGCCGCGCATTTGAAATCGACACCAAATCCAAAGGCAGTAAAGATGCGCCCAAAGTATTAAAACCGGGTTTGGCTGTTGCTGCATTTCACATTGAAGATTTTGTAACCCAAACATTTTCTCAAACGGTTTTGTCGGGCGTAGCCCCTGTAGTGCATGCTCATGAGCTCAAAGATTTGGGCGCAATCACCACCAATGTACGCATGTTGTTTAGCGGCTATTTACAGGTGGATAAAGCCGGTACTTATGGCCTGCGTTTAATTACCGATGACGGTGGCCGCATGAAGGTCAACGGCGCTGCCGTGGTAGATCGCTGGCAGTTCCAAGGCGCAACGCCTAACGATGTAAAAGTGGAATTGCAGCAGGGCTTAAATGCGATCGAAATTGAATACTTCCAAGGTTTGGCGGGTGGTTCTATATCGCTGCAATGGCTGCCACCTAGTGCAACGGCATTGGCGGTTATCCCCGAGGCAAACCTGCGCCATTACCCACAGCAAGTCGCGGAGCCCGTGCCCTATATTCCCCGCAAAGAATTGGTGCGCAGCATTCCCGGCGATAAAACTCCGCTGGAAGCTGTGCATCCATCCTTCACGGTGGCTCAGGCGCGCCCCGACTGGTTTGAACCCATGGTCGGCGGTATGGATTTCTTTAGCGATGGTCGCTTAGCGCTCTGCGCGTGGGATGGCAAAGGCTCGGTTTATGTGCTGGAAGGCGTGCAAGATCGTACACCTAAGGATATAGGAGTGAAACTTGTCGCGTCAGGCTTGGGTGAATGCCTCGGCTTGAAAGTGGTGGATGATCAACTGTTTGTGATGCAAAAACATGAGCTAACGCAACTTGTTGATACGGATAAGGATGGCGCTATCGACGAGTACCGCACCATTTCCAATCAATGGCGTGCATCGGCCAACTTCCACGAATTTGCCTTTGGCCTTGGTTATGACAAGGGTTATTTCTATGCAACCTTAGCGACCGCGATTGAGCCAGGCGGTGCCAGCACTCAACCGCAAATTCCAGATCGCGGCAAAGCGATTAAAATCTCCCGCGCCGATGGCAGTGTTGAATTTGTTGCCCACGGTTTACGCACGCCTAATGGCATCGGCAAGGGTGTAGATGGCGAATTCTTTATCGCCGATAACCAAGGCGATTGGCTCCCCGCCAGCAAAATTCTGCACCTCAAGCCCGGCGCGTTTTATGGCTCGCGCTCTGTGAATTTTGCGGGCACCGAAGGCGTGCCTGTCACTCAGCCAGTGGTGTGGTTGCCGCAAGATGAAATTGGTAATTCGCCCAGCCAACCCACCTACATTAACCTTGGTGATTACGCGGGCCAAATGCTGCACGGTGAGGTAACTCACGGCGGTTTAAAACGTGTGTATGCAGAAAAAGTGAATGGCGATTACCAAGGCGCCGTCTTCCGTTTCACCCAAGGTTTAGAGGCGGGCATTAACCGCGTCGCTTGGGCGCCGGATGCTAAAACCTTGTATGTGGGTGGCGTTGGCAACCCCGGTAACTGGTCGCATAACGGTAAGGCGTGGTACGGCCTGCAAAAGTTGACCTTCAACGGTAAGCAAGCCTTTGAAATGCTAAAAGTGAGCGCGCGCAGCAATGGTATGGAGCTGGAATTTACCCAACCGCTGGAACTGGGGCGCGGTATAACGGCGGAGGAGTATCAGGTGCAGCAATGGTATTACTTGCCTACCTCCAGCTACGGTGGCGATAAAAAAGACCTGCAAGATCTTAAAATCGCCTCAGTGAATATTTCCAAAGATCGCAAAAAAGTCTTCCTTGAATTGGAAGGCATGAAGCCCGGTCATGTGGTTTATATCCGCATCGCTGAGCCGTTTAGCAGTTCGCTCAACCAGTCACTGTGGACAACCGAAGCTTGGTACACACTGAATGCTATCCCCGCGAACAAGCCCGGTTTCCGCAATGTAGTGAAACCCCAAGCCGCTAACAAACTCTCGGCAGAGGAGCGCAAAGCAGGCTGGAAACTCTTGTTCGATGGCAAAACTACCAAAGGCTGGCGCACTTATGGCAGCGATAAAGATAAGCCAAAAGTAGGTGCTGCATGGAAAGTGGTAGATGGCAGCTTGCACCTAGACCCCGCCCAAAAACAGGATTGGCAAACCGTAAATGGCGGCGACATTATTACCAATAATGTTTACGAAAATTACGAGTTAGCCGTGGAATGGAAACTCGCAGCGGGCGGTAACAGTGGTTTGATTTACGGCGTGGTCGAAGCACCCGAATATGCCCATGCATGGCACACGGGGCCAGAGTATCAATTGCTGGATAACCCCGGCCACCCAGACGGCGCGATTAAAACCCACCGCGCAGGCGATCTTTATGACTTCATCTCCAGTCAGTTTGTAGCGGTGAATAAAGCGGGTGAGTGGAACCGCACCCGCTTGGTAGTTAACCACGGCAAAGTCGAACACTGGCTCAATGGTTACAAAGTGGTGGAGTACGATCAAACCTCGCCCGCATGGAAAGAAATGATCGCCCGCAGTAAGTTCGCCAGCATGCCCAACTTTGGCCAATCGCGCTCCGGCCATATCGCCCTACAAGATCACGGCGATGCGGTGTGGTTTAAAAATATTAAGTTGCGGAAGTTGGAGTAGGTTTGATTTCTAAAATTTGTACGCATAAAAAATCCGGCGCAAGGCCGGATTTTTTTATGGTTGGTGTTGTAGTCGGTTGTTATGTTCTTATTTCAGGCTTAAGTAAATTCCTTACAGCATTTTTAAGTAAGGTTGTTGAGTTGTTAGTAACCGATAACCATTGATGCAAAGATTCGTCATAGAATACCTCGAAATCCACTGGAGCGGAGTTGCAGTCTAATTTTTGTTCTCGAAAAAGTTTTTGAGCGGTTGCGTGATAAGCTAAAAGCCTATTGTAATTTGAATGGTAGTATTTATTAATTTCCTGCAATGTAAAATTAACAGTTTCTTCTGTAGACGAGTCAATAGAGATTGAATTGTCAAGAAAAACATCAAATGCAGATGTTACTTTCTTAAATGATTCTGAAAAAACTTTAAAAGAATGACTAAAAGCATTGAAGTACTTTGAGCAAAATTCTTCATTATTAGTTAAATTTTTTAAGCTTTTGTATTTCTGAAATCCTGCTCTTGAAAATGCAGTAGAAACGACGGCTTTGTAAATGTTCTCTAAAGCAAGGCGATGCGACTCCTCGTATTTGGAATATTTAAGATTTTGCTTATGGGCGTAAAGTGATAGATCGGCTTGTAATACATCTTTCTTAATGTCTAATTCGTGCTGAAACTTCTGAACGGTTTGTTTTAACCGATTTTCAATAAGTAGTTTTGACAATAATAGAACAACGCCTGCGCCAGCAAAACCACCACTGATTATTGAAGTCCATATTTCATTCATATTTGAATTCCTATTGAGAATAAAAATTTATTGTATGGTCGCAACTATATAGTCCGTGAAATTAAATACCAATCAATTCGTAACCCGTAGGTACGATTAGCGCAGCGTAATCGTACCTACTGCTTCGAACCTTTGGTGTATTTAACTAATACTGATGTATAAGTCTGACCGCCGCTCTCATTGACATGCTTAACATCGGCTTGCACCTCTGGCGCATACCAAAATGTATCGTTCATAACACCGCTGCCTCGCGCATTCTTAAACATTCCGCGATGCACAATCTTGAACGCTGAATATGTACCACTTGGCACTTTAACTTTTTCAAAGGCGACAATTTCTACATCTTGCTTGGTATAACCTGTAGTGCCATCGCTGCTAGTCCAGTTTTCTTCATACTCCCATTTGGCACCTACTCTTAAAGGCCATTTGCGAAAGGGCTTTTCACTAGCCTTGGAATCAACTTTATCTATTTCTTCAGTTTTAGAGCCGCCTGAGAATTGTTTAACGAATTTTTTCTCGCCATCAACCAGAACAACAGTACGTATATCAAAACTCTCCATCAGCGCTTTATTCGGCTCGGCATCGGCTACACGTTTTTCCTTCCACTCCCAGGTTTCGCCAACCGTAAAACTCTCAACTCCGGGGCGTTGAGCTTCATTAGCCATAACTCCGGCGCTCGTAAATCCAATTATAAAAAGTGCAGCGAAAATGGAAGAATGTTTCATTAATGTATCCTTTATTATTGAAGTACTGTTTTTTTACAGCCTAAATCCGAGTTGAGTGGCAGTTTTAAATTGTGGTTTTATGGAATATTTTTTTCACAGCAAAACCATGAGTCTAGGACTTAAAAACTATCCAGTGGAAGAGAGCTGCAATGATGCTGGCGCGCCTGTTATATTTTTGGGTTAAATACATTAGACCATTTACTATTAGATTGAAATTGTAACTCATGTGTTTTGAAAACCCACCAACCTCGCGAAATTATCCTTGTGGTATTTGATAGATAATTCGCAGCTACCTGCCACGTATAGGCCATAAATTCAGTTGGCGGGTCATCCATTATTTCGAACCAATCCGAATAGTATGGTTTATCGTCAATCGTGAAATCTAAGAAAAACTCACCTACCTCGTAGGGGGTGGAAATTACAACACTTTTATTGCCGTTGGATAAAGTGACTACAAAGGCCTCTTTCTCCTCCGTAATGGTTTTTTCAAAACCGCTCCAAGAATTTAGGTATTCAAGGATTGCTTCCTTATTTAATTTTTGAGGCATGGTTGACTCTTAAACATAGCAGTTTATTAGATAGCCGCAACTATATAACCCGCGCGGCCAAATACCAATTAATTTGTAGCAGCGAGGGGGATGTATTTTAATAATCTGCGAGTAATAAAAAATTTTTTCGGCAACCAGAATGCTATTTTTACTTTGTTATATCTTTTTTATTCGCAGAGAATTGTTCTAACGCACCTATTAAAAAACAAACCCCCACAAAAAACCAGCCAGAGCTTGCCACTAACTCCCATATGTCTAAGTGTGATGACATTAAATAGGGGACGGTAACAAGTGCGCGAACTAAACAAATACCAGCAATGGTCGCAAGCGCCGATTTAAGCAGTGGAATTTTTTTGATAAGCCCTGCACCTGAAAATGCATAGGCAGTGCAAGTAAACATTAAACTTGCTATTACAGCAGTGCTTACAGGTGCTAAAAGAGTTCCTTGCTTTGCTGAGTGAATTACAATGCCTGGAGCCCTTGCAAACGCATACCAACTAGGCCCGCCCACAATACACAGCAAATGCCAAACAGCAGTTGCTGCTGCAATAACGCCACCGGTAATTAAGAATTTTGATTTGATACTAATTTTCAATATGTTTTCCATTTTTATGTAGTGCTTAGCATCATTCGTTGCTTGTTATGTGCTTTTTGTCTCGCTCCCAAGCTCCAGCTTGGTAGCGCCAATATGCATTCCCAAGCAGGAGCTTGGGAGCGAGGGATAAATTTTTGAACATGTACTAGTCCTCGTAGTGTGTGGAAGTTACGTCGATTTATTTAATCAGCATGTAGCCTATAGCCACCAATAATTATGTCTTGCCATTTTGGTTGGGATATTTCAAATTTACCAGCCTCTACAGCATCGAAAAATATCTTCTGAAAAGCCTTATGTTTCTCTGATTTGCTAAAGCTGGTGTGTAGCCATTTCTCGTTGCTAAAAAAATATAAATCGATGGAAGTGCCATGATTCATTTCTTTAACAAATAGATATTCCAGATGGCCATCACTGTCTACATCTAAAGGCATTAAATAGTAATGCTTAGTGTATTGCAGTTCCCAATTACCTGTTGATGAAATGTGTTTGTAGATGGTTGAGCCAAGCTCGTCTGGAATTTCACCTGATGAAATTTTTACGACGGCCAGAAATTCTTGCTTGCTTGATCCAATACGGTTGTTTTTCTTGTCAGCATAGAGATTGTTAATGCGAAGCACGAACTCCACATTGGATTTCGCATATTTTACTTTTAGATCCTCTAGCGCTAAGTAACCTGGTCTCGCCAGATTCCGGCGAAAATAATCAATGTCAAAATTATCAAGCGAGATTTTTTTACTCTCTAGGCGCTCAAGCTGACTATGTACAACAATTTTTCTGAAGTCCAGCACGGGGGAATTCACCAGTAGCATGAAGGCTAATACAACCAATC
>Ga0209717_1001851_pt1 | contig 21652 bp, 18 predicted proteins | sample AD_UKC048_MetaG_FD_184418 | JGI IMG/M metagenome (GOLD analysis project Ga0209717, IMG submission 184418) | Active sludge microbial communities of municipal wastewater-treating anaerobic digesters from USA - AD_UKC048_MetaG (SPAdes) (version 2) | ecosystem: Engineered > Bioreactor > Anaerobic >... | reverse complement strand
GTCTTTTTTCGCTTTTTTAGCCTTTTTGGCTTTTGCTTTTGCTTTCTCTTTAGCCTTGGCTTTTTTTGCTTTTTCTTTCTCTTTTTCTTTCTCTTTTTCTTTCATCTTGTTTTTTTTCTTTTTCTTGTCTTTTTTTGGTTTTTCCTCAATTAGAATAATTGTTTCTTCTGTAATTTCTACTTCTTGATGTTCTTCAGTTGTTGGAATTTCAATTGCAGGCTCAACTTCTTTAGTCGATTTGCTTGCTCTAGGTTTTCTAGGTTTTGGAGTAGGTACCACATCAGCCGTTTCTGGTGTGCTTTCATTTGCAATTTCTTCTTCTTTTTCTTTCATAATTATATGGTATTAAGTAATAAATCTTCAATGTAAATTAATTGTTATCAAATGTAACCATTAAAACAATCCGCCAATGTTAAGTTTTTCCTTAATTAATTATCAAAAAAAAGCCATCAAATGATGGCTTTTTAATAATTATATTGAGTTTTTAATACTTTATTTGGCAATAGGATGAGCGGTTATTTCAGCGATTTTTATAATTACGTCTACTGCTTTTTGCATACTTTCTACAGGAACATATTCGTATTTCCCGTGAAAGTTATGACCTCCAGCAAAAATATTAGGACACGGCAACCCTTTATACGACAATTGACAACCATCTGTTCCACCACGAATGGGTTTAATTATGGGTTTGATTCCCAAATCTTTCATCGCTTTTTCGGCGATATCTACGATATGTTTTACTGGCAAAACCTTTTCTTTCATATTGTAATATTGGTCTTTTACTTCGGCAATAACAATATCTTCTCCAAATTGCTTGGCAAATTTCTTGTTGAATTTTTTGGTTATTTTTTCAATTATTTCTTTGCGCTTTTCGAATTTTTTCTTGTTGTGATCCCGAATAATAAGTTCCAAAACAGTTTCTTCGATACTTCCGGTTAGATTATGCACGTGAAAAAATCCTTCGTAACCTTTGGTTTCCTGCGGTGTTTCTCCTTTGGGTAATGCTTTTATAAAATCGGTGGCGATAAGCATCGAATTAATCATTTTTCCTTTGGCATAGCCCGGATGAACGCTTTTTCCTTTGAACGTAATTTTGGCTCCAGCCGCATTGAAATTTTCGTATTCCAACTCACCAACTTGACTTCCGTCCATAGTGTAAGCCCAATCACAGCCAAATTTATCGACATCAAAATGATGTGCTCCACGTCCAATTTCTTCGTCGGGAGTAAAACCCACTCTGATTTTTCCGTGCTTAACTTCTGGATTTTTAATCAGGAATTCCATTGCGGTAACAATTTCGGTAATTCCAGCTTTATCATCTGCGCCGAGAAGTGTGGTTCCATCGGTTGTAATTAGCGTTTGCCCTTTGTATTGTAGCAAATCTTTGAAATATTTTGGAGATAAAATAATATTTTGCTCTGCATTCAAAACAATGTCTCCACCATCATAATTGGGAACAATTTGAGGTTTTACATTAGCACCTGTAAAATCGGGTGTAGTGTCAAAATGTGAAATAAAACCTATTATTGGAACTTCGTGATCAACATTTGAAGGCAATGTGGCCATAATATATGCCTTTTCGTCAATGGTAACCTCTTGCATTCCAATTGTTTTTAGCTCTTCGACCAATTTATTGGCTAAATCCCATTGTTTTGGAGTACTTGGAGTAGTTTCTGAACTTGAATCTGATTCGGTGTCAATGATGACGTAGCTTGTAAAGCGGTCTATTATATTTTGCATACCATTTTATTTTTAACAAAGATACAAATAGGAATGATTGTGCAATGCAAAGTTAATTAAAGATGAGTTTTTCGATTGTTAATTGTCCAATGCACAACTTCAAAAGATAAATTTGTATTTAATTTTTCTTTGGAAACTCAAATTTATACCCTTTACCAATGAGAATTAGTATGCCGTGAAGAATCGATTCGGGGAAAAAATCCAGTTTGTCAAATAAATAATCATACATTTTATTGTCATAATTCGTAATGACAAAAGGGGAAGAATTCGAGAGCAAATAAATTTGGTTTGAGTTGGTATCGATGATAGCTTCATTTGTAACTATACTTGCTATGACAATTTCTTTATTTTCTTCCTTCAATTGGATGTATTCGAGAGTGGACAAGGGAATGTTTTTATTGGAGTGGTATAAAAAAATTGACTTTGCGGCATCGATCATTATCCATTTTTGAAATTCGTTGCAGTAGACTTCATTAAATGAATGCCCTCCTGAAACTCTAGAGTCAGTAGAAAGACTTTTCAAACCCCATTCTTTCACTTTTAAATCGTTTATAACACAAAAATTAGAGGAAATTTGGGAAATATCACTGCAAACACCACCTTCCCCATTCATCATTTTCAGTAAAGCCGTTGTCGATGATTTCCCTAATCCTGGACCGCCTTTGATGTTGTTTCTCAGCCAAATGGAAATTGTTTTCGCTTTTTCAAAGTCGCTTAATTCTTTACTTTTTCCACTAAATATTAAATTGTTTATTTCGAAAAACAGTCTTGGAATTTTGTTTTTCTTATTGATGTCATTGTAGCAAAAATCATTAATCTCATTAGTAGATACGGTTTTAGAGACTAATCGATATCTAATTTTGTATAGTATTGGATGTCTCCTTAAGTACCAATTTAGGGGTTTGCTCATGTTAAATGATGAATTTAGGCATATATTTATTTAAACAAAAGCGATCTTAATCTTTGTTACACTAAAAATTAGTTGAGATTTCAAAAGTAGCATTATTTTTTTAAAAGTCCCACAAAAAAGTAAAAACGACCAAATAAATTGATAAAACGTTAACTATTATTTACTAAAACCGCAAATTCTCTGACTTTATCCCAATCTGTATATTCAATTTTTGTTTTAGAATTTGTCGGCCCTTTTGTCATCCACATAATCAATTGAATCATTAATCTGTCAGTGAAAGGGTATTTTTGATAGTCCAACTTTCCAGCAAAAACGGCTGCTGTTTTGGGAATCCAATTGATAGTTTGAAGAAACTTAATAAAGTACGGATTGGTTTCAGGACTGGCTTTTTCGGGTTTTCTGGCTACAAGATTGACTGAAAAAAAAGCATTTTCTATTTTTTCGAGAGCTGCTTTGTTATGGTTTATGAATTCGATTATTTTTGGATTGTGTTTTCCGTAGCGAATGCTTGCTCCTATCACAAACTTATCGAAATCGGTCACGTTTCCTTTGAAATCCTCAATCGAGAAAAGTTCGACAGTATTCCCCTTTTCTTCTAAAACTTCTTTAATAACGTTGCAGATTTTCAGGGTTTGACCGTCTACAGTAGAGTACAGAATTCCAATTTTCGTTTTCATATCATCGAAATTTAATTGTACTAAATTAGGTATAATTTATTGCAATTAAAATAAAAATAATAAAAGCAAGAATGTTTTAAAAACTTAATTTTTAAACATCCTGTATTAATTCTCCGCTGAATTTTTATTACTTTGAACGATGGCTATCAAATCTTCAATAGAAATAGGTTTGGGAATGTATCCAATAATATCTTTGAAGGTTTTCGATTTGTTTCTATCCTCAATAGCAATGGAGGAACTTACAATATAAATTATAATTTGCTTGTTGATTTTAGATTTTATCCTTTTTATTTCATCCATAAATTCCCAGCCATCCATAATTGGCATATTGATGTCCAACAAAATAATATCCGGAATATATTCTTCGTGAATTTCCAAAATAGTATTTAAACTAGTTATCGCCTCTTTCCCATTCATAAAAGAAGAATGTGTCGAAAACACACCCGATTTTTGAATCAATTTATTGATGATGGTTTGGTATATTGCATCATCGTCTATAATCCAGATAATTTTTTTATTCATTTGATATAGATTTTAAATGTTGATCCTACATTGAGTTCACTATCTACAGTTATGCTTCCGCCCATCGCGTCTATTTGATTTTTTGTGATAAACAGTCCAATTCCTCTGGCATCACTATTATTACTAAAGGTTTTATACATACCAAAAATCTTGTCTCCATTCCTTTTTAAGTCGATTCCTATTCCATTATCTGTGAATTCGACAACATCTTTATCGTTTTCTTTGTACAGATTTATGGTTATAATTAGTTTCCTTTCGGGATTTTTATAACGAATGGCATTCGAAATTAAGTTATAAATAATACTCTCCAAGTATGCTGAATTATAGAGTATCGTTGCATCGTCAGGGATGTTGGTGATAAAAGTAACATCGTTTAATTGTATCTGCTCAGAAAGAATATCTTTTGCTTTATTGACATAATTATTCAAAATTAATGGTTTTGTAACCAAGTTGATATTTGTATTTATATTCACAACTTCGTTCAGGTGTTTCATCGTTTCGTCCAATGAATTGGAAACGGATTTCAGTAAGTGCATCATCTCATTTCGTTCGTCTTCGGATTCTGCCGATTCAATTAAATAGAGAATAGATTCAATGTTGCTGGTGTGTGATCTTAAGTTATGAGAAACGATATAGGAAAAATTTAAAAGTCTTTTGTTCTGCTCAGTAACTAATTGTAAGGAGTTATTCAAGTCGTTTTCTGCTTCTTTCATTATGGTAATATCAATCATAATTCCTCTTGAAATAACAGGTTTCCCACCTTCAAAAACATAATTCATAATGTCCCTTATCCATACTATTTTCCCGTTTTTGGAAATCATGCGGTATTCGTAAACATGATTTGTGTAGTTCTTATTTTCTCTTGCGGATAATGAAATTGCATATTCACGATCTTCAGGATGAATATGGTCTTCCCAAAAATCAGGGGTTTCCAAAAAATCTTCAACTGAATACCCTAGAAGGTGCTCGATTTTTTTACTAACAAAAGTAGAAGTCATAGTTTCAAGATCATATTCCCAAACAATCCCGTCAATAGTATCTATGAGAGATTTGAACCGTGATTGACTTTTTTTGATTAACGCCTCGGTAGCTTTATTTTTAGTTATATCTTGAATAAAAGCTATGAGAGTTGTTGGTTTTTCATTGGTTTCCAAAATTGGCGAAACAGTCAAATTGACCCAAATATAATTTCCGTTTTTAGTAAGCGTTCTTTTTTCTGAAACATACTCTGCAATCTTGCCTTCGTTAAGTTTTTTAATGTTTTTTAATGTTTTTTCCACATCGTCGGGATGAGTAATGCTCTTTACCCCTTTTTCTTTTATCTCATCTAAAGTAAAGCCCAACATTTCACAATATTTGCAATTTGCCTCAATAAAATCGCCAGTATCAGCCTCAATAATTACAAAACCTATAGTAGCCTGATCAAAAATAGTCTTGAATTTCAATTCATTTTCTAAGAGTTTTGCTTCTTTTTCCTTTAATAAAAAATTCAATTCCTCTGGCTTTTTCAATAATTTGGTTGTCAAAATACCAAACAGCATTGCTATGATTAAGCCCATAATGCCTCTTAATAGAATTTGTGGGTAAATCAAATATGTTTTTTTTGCAATTAGATAGATTTTCCAATCGCTATCAGAAATAGATTGTGATAAATAATAACTTTTAGAGAAATCTCTTTTTAAAGGAAGAAAAAATTGTTCTTCGGATGTTTTGGGATCTTTTTTTGAAATTTGAAAATAATATTTAGGATGATGAAAAGAATTAATTCCACAAGTTTCTAATAAAGTTTCTAGTTTGATAACAACTGCTGAGAACCCCCAGAACGCATTTTTATGGTAAATAGGAAGTCTGCCTACAATGCCAATTCCTCCTTGTCTCAATTGCATTGGCCCAGCAAAAAAAATCTTTTGGGTTTCAATAGATTTTTGAGCCTCTTTCCTAATATCTGTAGTGCTTAAAATATTTAAATCCATAGCGGCCTCATTCCCTTTCAAAGGATGGATGTATTTAATAATTCCATTTGGGACTAACTGTACAGCACTAACAAGAGGATTTGATTTTATGAGTTGTTTACTTATCGTATCAAAATTTTGAGGAATACCATTGCTATTAAGCGTCAAAGCTAAAGAAACATTAGTAGTGTAACAGTTTTTTAAAGATTGCTCAATGTTTTGGTGGACATCTGTCAGTATAAGGTTCATTTCATAACGTTCGTCTTCTCTCTCAATATGATTGCGAAGGAAACTTACAGAAATAACAGCAATACTAAGAATTATGAACACCAAAAATCCTGATGTTCGAGGCCTTATAGCAAACCAATTTGTTAAATTAGTCCAAGTATTTTCATTCTTCATGTAAAAATTTTAATAGGTTTGGGGCCTTTTATTGTATTTATTAAACTAAATTAATATTTATTTTTAATAATAAACATTCGAAATTAATTTTATTTAAAATTTTAGCTTTTTGTATAACGATAAATTACAAGAAAAATTATGTAATTCCTTAGTTAATACTAACTATTTCTAAACTACAAAATCAATTTTAAGTTAATTGTTCTTGTAATGCTTTAATGTCATCACGTAGTTTTGCGGCTTGCATAAAATCCAAATCTTTTGCGGCTTTTTCCATAGCTTTTCGCTTTTCACGTATGCGTTTTTCGATTTCTGGTTTCGAAAGGTATTCCGTGATCGGCTCTGCTGCTATTGAAGTCGTATAGCCCAACTCATAATCTGCTAAAGGATTTTTGGTAAAAGCGCTTTCAATTTTTTTGTTTAAAGCCTGTGGAACTTGATTGTTTTCAGTATTAAAATTGATTTGTTTCGTTCTGCGATAATTGGTTTCGTCAATCGTTTTTTGCATACTTGCCGTAATTTTATCGGCATACATAATTGCTTTTCCATTAAGATTTCTCGCGGCACGACCAATGGTTTGCGTAAGTGAGCGGTGACTTCTCAAAAATCCTTCTTTGTCGGCATCAAGAATCGCAACCAAGGAAACTTCAGGTAAATCCAATCCTTCTCGCAGTAAATTCACACCAATCAACACATCAAACAATCCTTTTCTCAAATCCTGCATAATTTCGATGCGTTCCAAAGTATCCACATCGGAATGAATATAACGGCAACGAATGGACACTTTATCCAGATATTTAGCCAATTCTTCCGCCATTCTTTTGGTCAAAGTCGTAACCAAAACACGTTCGTCAATCTCTGCGCGGGTTTGGATTTCTTCTATCAAATCGTCAATCTGATTTAAACTTGGACGGATTTCAATAATCGGATCCAATAATCCCGTAGGACGAATGACTTGTTCGATATAAACACCATCACATTTTTGCAATTCATAATCGGCTGGCGTTGCCGAAACGTAGATTACCTGATTTTGCATCGCTTCAAATTCCTCAAATTTCAACGGACGGTTGTCCATAGCTGCAGGAAGTCGAAAACCATATTCTACCAAATTTTCTTTTCTACTTCTGTCGCCGCCATACATTGCGTGAACTTGCGAAAGTGTAACGTGACTTTCGTCAACGACCATCAAATAGTCTTTTGGGAAATAATCCAATAGGCAGAACGGTCTTGTGCCGGCTTCTCTTCCGTCAAGATAGCGGGAATAGTTTTCAATTCCAGAGCAATAACCGAGTTCTCGAATCATTTCCAAATCGAAATTGGTTCGTTCTTCGAGTCTTTTGGCTTCCAAATGTTTACCAATTTCCTTAAAATAATCGACTTGTTTGACCAAATCCTGTTGGATTTCCCAAATCGCACTTTGCAAAGTATCGGGCGACGTCACAAACATATTCGCAGGATAAATCGTGAGTTGTTCCATTCGCTCAATGACTTTGGATGATTTTAAATCAAAGCTTTCGATTTCTTCAATTTCATCACCAAAAAAATGAATTCGGTAGGCATCATCGGCATAACTTGGATAAACTTCGAGTGTGTCTCCTTTGATTCTAAAATTTCCCGGATTGAAATCGGCTTCGGTTCTGGAATATAAACTTTGAACTAAAGTGTGTAATAATTTAGTTCTAGAAATCACTTGGTTTTTCTCAATCGCAATGACATTCTTCTGAAATTCTACAGGGTTTCCAATACCATAAATACAAGAAACCGATGCCACAACGATAATATCTCTTCGTCCCGAAAGCAGCGAAGAAGTGGTGCTCAAACGCATTTTTTCCAGCTCTTCGTTGATGGATAAATCCTTTTCGATAAAAACTCCCGAAACGGGCATAAAAGCTTCGGGTTGGTAATAATCGTAATAAGAAACGAAATATTCCACCGCATTATTCGGGAAAAATTGCTTGAATTCCGAGTATAATTGGGCAGCCAAGGTTTTGTTGTGAGCCAAAATCAAGGTTGGTTTTTGCACTTCCTGAATGACATTGGCGACAGTAAACGTTTTCCCGGAACCCGTTACTCCCAACAAAGTTTGATAACGTTCGCCGGCCTCAATACCTTGAGTTAATTTTTCAATGGCCTGTGGTTGGTCGCCTTTGGGCTGATAATCGGAGATAACTTGGAATTTCATTTAACGCTGTTAGAAATACAAAGTTACAAAGGAAATACTGAAAAAAGAGTTTAGGGAAATTTAAAACTTTTACTCATTCTTTGGGGTACCACAACCTAGGCTTTGATAGGGCTTTGAGTACTCTTTGATGGGGAGATGAAAGGATTCAAGATAGTTTTTATTCAATCTTTAGAAATTGTTTGCATCATTTTTTTAATTTTAATGGCTTTTTCAAAATGATTCAGTTTGTTTTTCATAATCCACCATTCGGCAACCTCCAATAGTAGTTTTGGATTGTCATTTTTATTTGCGAAAAAGGCATAAAATGAAAGTCCAACATTTTCTCCTTTCTTCGCTATTTTTTCATCGCAAATTTGAATTATTTTTTGAATTATTTTTTCATCCATTGTTATGAGATTTGTAATGTGTTTTTAGTTTTATGGAATGGCTTAGTCTGTAAATGACCTGAAATGTAATAATCTAAAATAAAATCGGTTGGAAACCGAAAGTCACTACCTCAAAGTCGGAGGCTTTGCGGAGCAGGGTGTTTTGCCAGATCCAATTGGACCTACAAAAAGTCTAATTCTACTCTGACTTGACATACAAAATTGTCCCTTTTTTTATTTTTAGAGAGGAGCGTAAAGGTTTGCTTCCCAAGTTTTTGATTTCGCCATTTGCATTTTCACGAACCACTTTGTTTCCTTTGTTGTAAATGAATGCCAAACCCAAAGCCCTGTTCTCTTTAATTGCATTGGTTGCTGCCTGTTTACCTGCCAATATCAAATTAGAAACTTCTTTAGCATTAGATCGAAATACAATTTTTTTAGTCGGTTTTTCTCGTAACATAATTGGACTTTTAATTCTAAAAACAAACATAAGGCTTTTACTTCACTTCGCAATGCTGAAGTTTTGTTCGATGGGAAAGATTAAAAATAGGTAAAGGTTTAAATAATCTAAAAACAAAATCGGTTGAAAACCGAATGTCACTAACTCAAAGTCGGAGGCCTTGCAAAGCTGATCCTGAATATTTATTATAAAACTCTTCCATCAAATGTAATATTTTTATACCCACCCTGACATAATTGAACATCCCAATGATTATTGTGATGTAACCTGTCTTTGCACCATTCATTTTGATTTATATCTAGGAATCCATTTTGAACACCTCTTGATATTATATTGCTATTTCTCCAATTATTCGGAGGTATGAATGGAAAATCACCATTTGGAGGAAGTGATTCATTATATATTTGAAGCCAAGGAAATTGTACTTTTATTAATTCTGTGGGACTTAAAATGTTGAAAAAAAGTTGCTTTTGATTGCATAAATGATGAATAAAAATTCCTTCTTCGAAATTTCCATTTGGTAGTCTATTTTGACCAAAATCGTTTAAAAATTTTGAAAATAATTCGTTTGCACTTTGAGATAAGTTTTTGCAATTTATTTTAAATGATTCATTCGTTTTTAATGAGTCAATAATTATACTCTTTTTGGCAATTTTACTTAATAATAAGATGTTCCAAGTTTCCAAATATCCTCTCCATTTAATATCACCATAAAGATTCCAAGGAAAATCATTTAAAATTAAATTGAAAATATTTGCTTCAAAATATAATTGCACACCATATTTCTCAAACGCATCTAAAAAATCATTCAATGGATTTATAAAATCCTTTTCAATTGTTTCAGGAGTAAATTCTTTATTAAAAAAGAAATAGTTTGGACAAATCGAAACTTTACTCATTTTTTTTTGATTTATTAATCCTTGCTTTTAAAATTGCAGTTGCTAATTTTTCAGATTCATCAATAAATCCGTTAGGCCATTCAGGAAACATTCCATTTTCATCTATATTAAATTGTTTTGCAATAGCACCATTTTCTTTATCTTGATCAATAAATACAATATTAATTTTCGATTTTAATTCCGGATTTTCAATTACTCTTAAACGTAATCGATTGATAAATTCTTGACTGTGAGTTTCAATTAAAAAGCGTTTTTTATCTTCAATAAATGATAAGAACAAATCTGCTAAATTAGCAGCACTAGATGGATGTAAATGTATTTCAGGTTGCTCAACTAAAATTAAATTATCATCGTTATTTAGCAATCCAATTAAAATTACTGGCAAAATTTGAGAATATCCAAAACCAACATCTGAAATAGATACATTTTTATTAAATGATTTTTCTTTTAAATTTAATTGATATGTTATTTTTCCAATTCTTTCAGGAGTGATTTCTTGAGATAATTCTAAAAGCTTAATACATTGATTTACTGCTTTTATTAAAGTTGTTTTTTTATTTTTTAGTTTAACCGTTTTATTTCTTTTTGTCCATAAAATATGAGCTGAATTAGAACCATCATCGAGTAGTTCATCTGAATCATCACTATAATGTAAATATGCGCGATTTGGTATTGCTCTAATTGGGCTTAAAAATTTTATGTTTTTTAATAAATCTTTTAGTTCACTTTGTATATATACAAAATCATCATAAAATAATGAGACAGGCATTTGTACTTTATAAGTATTTATAGAATTATTCGTTGGATTATTTGTTGTATCAGTTACTGGATTATTTTTTACAATTACTGATATATCAAAAGAGTCCGGAAGAAATTTAGTGTTATGTATCTGAATGTTATCTGAATTGTCTAATATGTTCAATCCAAAACTATCTTTCTTAATGTTTTTTTTATTTATTTTTAATAAATTTAATTTTTTATTATTTTCTTCAATAATATATTTTGATAATATAACTTCTTGATGGTCTTCAATTTTTTTTGATTTATATGATAATGAAATTTTCTTTTTTACATCATCTAAATTTGATTCAAATTGGAATGAAATTTCACATTTGCTAATTGTAGGTTGACCAAATGTCATTTCTTTTAAATTAGAATATTTAATGTATTTGCCATCAATTGTTAAAGCTTTTTCCTGATTAACATTCTCTAGAGATTGCTTCAAAAGCAATAAACTATGCAAAATAGAAGACTTACCACAACTATTTTTTCCAACAAGAATGGTTAATGGGAAAAGCTCTAAATCTTCTAGATTTTTGATTCCTTTAAAGTTAGTTAGAGAGTATTTTGTTATCATTTTAATTTTAAATTAAAAAATTGTAATATTTTACTTTATGGAAATCAAATATAATCAATAAAAAATATTTTATTGAATTAAAATTTATATTCCAACAAAAAACTAAAAAAATCTATTCAAACTTCCAATTCCTTTGTTGCACTTCCGATTGAAAAGTCCAAGCCAAGATGCGGCTGGTTTTCTGACCTTGCGCCATATCAATGGTTTTTACTTCAACGACATTTACTTTGTTGAGGGTTTTGTATAAACTGGAAAGATTCTCTTTTTTGGAAACCAAAGTGGTAAACCAAAGGCATTGCATTGGGTATTTGGCACTTTCGAAAATCATTTGGGTGATGAAACCCAACTCGCCACCTTCGCACCATAATTCGGCGTTTTGACCGCCAAAATTCAATACGGGCTTCGTAGTTCTTGTGTTTTCGAGGTTGTTGACTTTGCGAATGGAGGATTTCGTAGCTTCTTCTTGGGAGTTATGAAACGGTGGATTGCAAATCGTGAGCGAAAATCGGTCTTCGGGTGTGATGATGTTTTTGAAAATAAAACGCGATTCGGTTTGCAATTGCAAGCTGATGAAGTCCATTAATTTTGGATTGACTTCAATGATTTTTTTGCAGTTTTGAATGGCTTTTTCATCGATTTCTGTTCCAACAAATGACCAACCGTAAACAGAATTTCCTAATATGGGATAAATACAATTCGCACCAATGCCTATATCCAAAACTTGAACATTTTCACCTTCGGGAATAATGCCATTGTTATTAGATGCCAATAAATCAGCGATATAATGGATGTAATCTACACGACCGGGAATGGGCGGGCAGAGATAATTTTCTGGAATATCCCAATTTTGAATGTCGTAATCGGCAATCAGCAAGGCTTTGTTGAGCGACTTTACAGCTTGGGGGTTGCTGAAATCAATGGTTGGCTTCGCCTGTCCGCTATCGCTTGAGTCTATGTTATGTTCGTTTATGACAACAAATTGTTTAAGTTCGGGGCAAACGGCACTTAATGCTTCAAAATTATATCCTAATCGGTGTTGATTTCTGGGATGTAAATTTGTTTTTTCGATAATAGGTTTCAATTTCATTTTCTTTATTTCGATGCAAAGATAGTTGATTTATAGTGATATTAGGATGCAGATTTCAGGTGGCAGGTTTCAGGTGGCAGGTTGCAGATAGCAGATTTCAGAAGCAGGTTGCAGATAGCAGGTTGCAGATAGCAGGTTGCAAAAAACTGTCATCTGCTATCTGAATTTTAATCCCAACATTCCATCAACAATAAATCTCCCCCATTGTGTTCTATAACAACTAATCCATCTTCTAAAACGTGATTGCTGCTTCCGGTTCTGTAGCCAATGGTTAGACTGTCATTTTCCAATGGATAAAACAAATTCTTGGAATGTATTCCTGTTACGTGACCAATTGGAATTAAAGAAATTGTTGTGTTGGCAGGATACCATTTTTCGTATTTTTTGGGTAATAAAAAAACTTTGGAATGGTCGTCGAGCACCACAATTTTGATTAAATCTCGGTATCGAGTGATGTTAGTGATATTGGTTATGGTGTGATCGGCACGTTTTCCGGTTGCCCAAACGACGTTGACAGCTGGAATTTTTCGTTCGACGAGATAATCGAATGCTTTCTCTAAATCGGTTTTGTTTTGGTCTAGTGTGTGAACAATTTCTAATGGATATTGTTTTTCCTTGTAATAATTAGGGTCGAAACCTCGGTCGAAATCACCCAGCAAAACATCTACTTTTATACCTAATTCCAAAACACGTTCCATTGCCGAATCTAAAACAATAACTAATGGCGACCATTCGAGTAATTGCCCCAATAATTCGATGTTGCAGGAAGCACCGTTGGCAATGATTAAAGCCGGTTCTTGGTCATCGCGAACGATATGGTGTGAAGACATTTAATTTTTGATTTAAAAGTTCTGATTTTTTGTAAATGTATGAAAATCTAACCAAAAAACTTTTGAACTGAAATCTGATTAGCCCAGACAGCAATGAAAAGCCCAGAGTGCAAAAAACTAATTTTTCTTATCTAAAAGAGCGACCAAAGGAAGCTCCTTTTAGGGCTTAGAAAAATAGTTTTTTAAGCGAGGACTTGTAATGTATGGCTGGAATAGCTCCTTATTGAATGACGTAATCTCGCTCATCGACTTCGCTTAAGGAGAAAAAACCTAGTGCGTAATTGTTGATATTGTTCTGATTGACAATATTGCCTCTAACGGTTGCTGGAGGAGTTTGAAATGGGCTTCCACCACCTGAACTATTTGAAATGGAAATAATTTTGTTCATATAATTAAAATACAATTCAGAAACTCCATAATGGGTAATGCCAATCTTCGTTCCTTGTTTTAAATCTTCGTCACTGAATTGCCAAGATTTCATATTTCCGTTGGTGAATTCATCTTTTAAGATACTATAACTTGGGGTTTTATAAATGTCTGGAAAGAATTTTACCATGTAGAAATTTTTATCCGTTGGATCTTGGAACGAAACTTGAATTTCATAATCTTTACCCGAAAAGCCTCCATTATTTTTTTGTACAATAGACAAAATTGGGGAAACAGATTGCATCGTCTCTGTGGCTGTATAAGTTTCTCCTTTGTAGATAACGGTCAATGTGTAAGTTTCGCCAAGAATCGGTTTGAAATTATTGCAAAGATACTCTCCAGTATTCGGAATTTCTGAAAATATAAAATTTAAGTTTTCACTACTTTTTACCGAAACACTAGCTCCAGAAATTTTAGGAATCACATTGCTGTAAAAATCAGTTGTGGTGGATAAAATTATTTTTTGTTCTGCTCCTGTGGTTCCCTTTTGCCAATTGATAGCCGCATCGATAACCAATCTTGGTGCAGCAGTATTCAAATCGACATCGATTACTTCTTCGCAACTTTGGAAGAATAGTGTGATAACGATTAGCGCTATATATTTAGTGATTTTCATGATTTTAGAATTTGAAATTATAACTTACTGACGGAACAGCTCCAAAAATAGACAACTTTACTGCTTCGTTTGCACCCGATGTTTGGTTCTCTCTAAAGCTAATTGATGCTGCATTTTTTCGATTGTAAATGTTGTAAACACTAAACACCCATTCGCCTTGCCAACCTTTTCTTTTGTCGGGTTTAGGTGTGTATGTTGCCGATAAATCTAAGTGATGGTAGGTTGGTAAGTTGTCTTCGTTTCTACCGCCATAACTAGGAATTGTGATTCCTTGGTATTGGTATTGACCGTTCGGAAAAGTTACAGGTTGACCCGATTGCAGAATAAAATTCCCTCCAAATGCCCATTTTGGATTCAGACTATAATTGGCTGTAACCGCTAAATTATGCAATTTGTGAAAGCCAGTTTTGTACCAATTTCCGTTGTTGATTCCCGATTCGTTAGGTGTTCTGCCCGGAGTTTGTTGCTCTGAATTGGATAAAGTATAGGCTACCCAACCATTGAGTTTTCCAAAGTTTTTTCTAATCATAAATTCCAGACCATAGGCTCTTAATTGCCCGTTGAGTATGACTTGTTCGATGGCATTATTGGCAATTAAATCGGCACCGTCTATGTAGTCAATTCGGTTTTTTATTTTTTTGTAAAAACTTTCGATTTCCATAGAATACATATCGTTTTTGAAATTTCTGAAATAACCAACAGCCACTTGATCGGCAATTTGGGGTTGAATGTATTGATCGCTTGGTGTCCAAATATCCAGCGGAGTCGGTGAGGCTGTGTTCGAAACCAATTGTAAGTATTGAACCATTCGATTATAACTAGCTTTTACGGAAGATTTTTCATCTAAAACATAAGAGCTTGAAAAACGTGGTTCCAAATTCGAAAAGGAAGTGATTACCTCATTGTAGCCGTATGTTTTGGAACCAATGGGAATGCCTTTTTCGTATATTTTGAGTTGGTCATTGTACGTTACCGCTTGATTGTCTTGGTATAAATTGACGGTAGAAGCTCCCAATCGGTAAAACATACTAAAACGCAAGCCATATAAAAACGATAATTTTTGTGTAGCCTGATGTTCTGCTTCTACATAAACGGAAGGTTCGAAAGCATTTTTTTTGTCTAATTGGCTGAAATTGATACTGGAATTCTCATCAATTGGTTCAATAGTTCCTGGGTTGAATTTGTAATAAATGGAATTCATACCAAAATCTAATTTTATTTTGTCGTTCAGATAGTATTTTAAATCGTATTTCAAATTGAAATTTTTAATGCTCGATTGCCAATCAAAACCAACAGACGAAAGCGTTAAACCATAATAATAATCACTAAAAATAGCCGATAGATTAGAAAATAGTCTGTCTGAAAATAAATGATTCCATCGCAAATTGAAGGTGCTGTTTCCGTAAGTGTTTTCGAATTCTTTGCTGATATTAAAAAAATCTCTTCCAAAATAACTGGAAACATACAAGCTATTGTTATCGTTCAATTTGTAATTTAATTTAGCGTTTAAATCATAAAAAGAAGCCGAATTTTCGTTGTCAGACAATTTTAGAAACAAGTGAGCATAAGAAGTTCGACCTCCAATAAGGAAAGAACCTTTGTCTTTTACAATCGGACCTTCGGCCAACAATCGACTGGAAATCAAACCAATTCCGCCATTCATATGAAAGGAATTACTGTTTCCTTCTTTTTGATAAATATCTAAAACCGAGGAAGCTCTTCCGCCGTAACGTGCCGGAATTCCTCCTTTGTATAATTTTAAATCCTTGATAGCATCGGGATTGAACACCGAGAAAAACCCAAAAACGTGCGAAGAATTGAAAATGGTTGCTTCGTCCAATAATACTAAATTCTGGTCTGCACCACCACCACGAACATTAAAACCCGATTGACCTTCACCGGCACTTGTAACCCCGGGAAGCAACAATATTGATTTTAAAATATCCGCTTCACCCAAAACCACTGGCATTTTTTTTATAGTAGCCATCGTGAGTTTGTTCACACTCATTTCGGGAGTTTTGATGTTGGTACTTTTTTTATTGCTCGTAACCACAACTTCTTTTAATTGTTGTTCGCTACTTTGAAGTTTAAAATTTTTCTTGATATTCTGTGCTAATTCAATCTTTTCTTCGATGGTTTGAAAACCCAAATAAGTGATTTGCAAAGTGTAGTTTCCTTTGGGTAACGTTATCGAATAAAACCCGTATTCATTGGTCGTAACACCTGTTTTCAATTCAATGATAGAGACGTTTACACCAATTAAAGTTTCGTTATTGTTCGAATCAGAAATGGTCCCGCTGATGGTGAATTTTTGCTTAGCTGATTCTATATTTTCCTGCGAAAAAGAAGTAAGTGTCGTTAAAAAAAACAGAAAAAAAACAACAATTTTATTTGAGTTCATACTTAAATTTTAATGTGCAAATTTCGTTAAATTGTAGTGACTTTTTTTTTTAACAAATGTTAAAGTTTTGTAAATAAAAAAAGACAACCGTTTCGAGTTGCCTTTTAAAAATATACTTTTTAAAGAAGTTTAGGCTAATTTCTTTTTCATATTTTCTTTCACTCTAAATTGTACCATTCTCGATATTAAATCCAGTGGCAATGATTTTGTCAAAGGAAATTGAACCGAACCTTTTCCTTGCTTGTAAACCGATAATTCATCCTTGAATTCGGAATGACCTGTAGGCGTGGCATAAAAACCAATATGATTTTTATAAGCTGCAAAATACACCAGCATTCCATGATATTTGAAAGCCGGCATATTGTAACTGATGACTTCTTCGGCTTCAGGAGCTGCTTCCTTTATGGTTTGACGCATTTGTTCCAAAAGAGTTTGAACTTCCTGTGTTTGAGTAGCAATGTATTCGTCGATATTTTTGAAGACCTTTTTCAAAACGATTACTTTTAAGCTTTCAACAAGGTTTCAATGTCAAATTTTTTCATTTTCAAAAAAGCTTGAACAACTCTTGGACCTTTTTCCGGGTCAGCCATCAATTGCCCTAAAATACTCGGTACAATTTGCCAAGAAAGGCCAAATCGGTCTTTGAGCCAGCCGCATTGACTTTCGCTTCCGCCTTCGATCAATTTTGTCCAATAGTTGTCGATTTCGTCTTGGGTGTCACATTCTACAACTAATGAAAAGCCCTCGTTAAATTGAAATTCGTGTTCTCCAAAGCCATCCATCGCTGCAAATAATTCATTTTGTAACTTGAAATTACCAAATTTCAAACTCCCTTTTTGTTGCACATCTTCCGATTCATCAAGACTCAAGCTTTGTATTTCTGAATTGGAAAAGATAGAAGTGTATTGTTTTATGGCTTCTTGCGCTTTACCGTATTGCTCTCCAACAAATAGTAAGCAGGGCATTATTTTTGGAACATCCGCAGGCAATTCACTCAGCATTAATTGCCAACAAAGACCAAATTTATCAGCCACAAAGCCATATTTTTTGCTCCAAGGATATTCGTCTAATGGCATCATTATGTTGCCTTCTTCGATGAATTTGTTCCAAATAGTTTCTGTTTCTTCATCTGTTTCACAAATAACAAAAAAAGAAATTGACGGATTTATTTTGAACATTGGTCCGCCGTTTAAACCCATTATCAATTTACCTTCTATTTCAAAACGCACCACCATTGGGGTGTCATCTACTATTTTAGAATGGTTGAAAATGGAACAATAAAATTCCGCTGCTGCTTTGGCATTGCCATCAAACCATAAGCAAGGATAAATAGGCTTTTTCATCTTTGGTTTTGTAATTGTTAAGTATCAGATTAAATCAATTATTTTTCAACGTAGTTTTTGAAATTAGTTAAAATCGCTTGCCAACCAAACTTTTGTAATTCGAGCGTATTCTCGGTTTCAGCTTCAAAAATTTCTGTGACTTGAACGCCGTTTTCGGTCGGTGAAAATGTGATAGTTACTTTTCTGTTATCCAAAAGAGTATAACTAATCTTTTCGTTGGTTAAAACTTCATCGTAAATTCCTTCGAAATCAAAACCAAAACTTCCGTCTTTGGCTTCCATTCTCGAAAGGAATTTGCCTCCAATTCTCAAATCATTTTCAGCCCTTGTGGTGTGCCAATCTTCCGAAGCGTTATTCCATCGTGTGATATGTTCGGGTTTTGTCCAGAACTCCCAAACTTTTTCGATTGGAGCATTGACAAGAGTTTCGACTGTGATTTTTTCTTTGAGTGTCATTTTAAAATGTTTTTTGATGTTATTGGCTGATTCTTTTGCATTCAAATATTAATTTAACTTTTAATATTTTACACATCATTTCGAGTGGTTTTGAATAAGTAATGCGACAGCTTTACTATTCAAAATAGTATAGAGAAGCCTACTGTTTTAGAGTTCTCGATACTTTTTATTAAAAAAAAAGCTATCGCATTTTTTAATAAAACACTCGAACAGACGAAGCGAGATTAATCAATCATTGATTCAAATATATAAAAAAAAAGACAACCGTTTCCAGTTGTCTTTTAAAATATAATAGATAAATAATATCGTATTAAGCGATTTTTGCCAATATAGAATTGAATGTTTCGCTTGGTCTCATGGCCTTGCTTGTCAATTCTGGATTGGGTTGGTAGTAGCCACCAATATTTTGCGTTTTCCCTTGTGAGCCAATCAATTCGGCGTTGATTTTTACTTCATTTGCAAAAAACTCAGTGGCAATTGGAGCGAATATGGATTTCAATTCGGCGTCTTTGTCTTGTGCTCCTAAAGCTTCTGCCCAATACATTGCCAAGTAAAAATGAGAACCACGATTGTCGATTTGTCCCACTTTACGAGCTGGAGATTTATCATTTGCCAAGAATTTCTCAGTAGCAACATCTAGGGTTTCGGCTAGAACAATAGCTTTCGAATTGTTTAATGTTTGTCCGATATATTCTAATGAAGCGCCTAATGCCAAAAATTCACCAAGTGAATCCCAACGCAAATAACCTTCTTCTAAAAATTGCTGCACGTGTTTTGGAGCTGATCCTCCGGCGCCAGTTTCAAACAAACCACCACCATTCATTAATGGAACAATAGATAGCATTTTAGCCGAAGTTCCCACTTCAAGAATTGGGAATAAATCGGTTAAATAATCTCGCAATACATTACCTGAAACCGAAATGGTATCCAATCCTTTTATGATTCTTTCCAATGTAAAATTAGTAGCTTCAATAGGATTTAAGATTCGAATATCTAAACCTGTTGTATCGTAATCTTTTAAATATTGAGTCACTTTTTCAATTAATGCTCTGTCGTGAGCTCTATTTTCATCCAACCAAAATACGGCTGGAGTATTGGATAAACGCGCTCTGTTTACAGCTAGTTTTACCCAGTCTTGAATCGGAGCATCTTTGACCTGACACATTCTAAAAATGTCTTTAGCTTCGACAGCTTGTTCCATCAAAACAGTTCCATTAGTATCAACAACACGAACAACTCCGTCTGCCTTTATTTGGAAAGTTTTGTCGTGCGAACCATATTCTTCTGCTTTTTGAGCCATCAAACCTACGTTAGGAACACTTCCCATAGTTGTCGGGTCGAATGCTCCATGTTTTTTACAAAAATCGATGGTAGCGGTATAAATTCCAGAATAACATCTGTCAGGTATGATTGCAATAGTATCTTGTTGTTTGCCGTCTTTATTATACATCTGTCCCGAAGTACGAATCATGGCTGGCATAGAAGCATCTACAATTACATCCGATGGAACTTGAAGATTGGTAATTCCTTTTTCTGAATTTACCATCGCCAAAGCCGGACCGTTTTCGATAGCTTGGTCTATTGCTGCTTTTATTTCAGTTTCTTTTGAATTCCCTGCAATTTTAGCATACACATCTCCTAAACCATTTCTGGTATCAACGTTTAACTCATCGAATAATGCTGCATATTTTTCAAAAACCTCTTTGAAATAAACTTCAACTACAGCTCCAAAAATAATTGGATCGGAAACTTTCATCATTGTAGCTTTCAGGTGAACCGAAAGCAATACGTTTTGTTCTTTAGCTTCTTTGATCGTTTTGGCAACGAAACTTTTCAAAGCGTTGAGATTCATTACCGAACTATCAATGATTTCACCCACTTTCAAAGGAGTACTTGCTTTCAAAACGGTTGTTACTCCGTCTTTCGAAATGAATTCTATTTTTACATCTGTAGCTTCTGCAACGGTAACTGATTTTTCACTTCCGTAAAAATCGCCAGTTTCCATAGAAGCAACTTTTGTTTTTGATTCAGATGACCAAGCTCCCATTGAATGTGGGTTTGCTTTGGCATAATTTTTTATTGCTTTTGGTGCTCTACGATCCGAATTTCCTTCACGCAAAACTGGATTTACAGCCGATCCTAAAACTTTAGAATATTTACCTTTAATAACTACTTCATTCTCGTTAGCTGGTTCATCAGGAAAATTTGGAACCGCATAACCATGAGATTGTAATTCTGCAATAGCCGTTTTCAATTGTGGCACCGATGCGGAAACATTAGGTAATTTAATGATGTTAGCTTCTGGAGTGTTGGCCAATTGACCTAATTCTGATAAAGCATCTCCCACTTTTTGGTCTTCTTTCAAAAATTCAGGAAAGTTGGATAAAATTCTTCCCGCAAGAGAAATATCTCTAGTTTCAATTTCAATATTAGAAGTTGCCGTAAATGCTTGAACAATTGGTAAAAAGGAGTAAGTGGCCAATAAAGGAGCCTCGTCTGTAAGCGTGTAAAAAATTTTAGATTTCGTTGACATTTTAATAAAAATTTTTTTAATATTTATTTTGGGTTACAAATGTAAGAAAAACGTTTTCGTAAATCGGAAAACACCTTGATTTAGTTTGAAAAATTATGGAATTATGATTTTTTAATTAGCTGAAAGCGAAATATTAAAAATCAGCTTCTTTTTTTGTCTAAATGAAAATTCAAGGTTTTCAGCCAAAAGTAGATGGAACTATTTTTATAACAAAAGGGCTGTTTTTATCAAAAAAAAACTCCCAAATGAATTGGGAGTTTTATAATAAAGTGATAGTAAACTATCTTCTTTTATCTCTAATCTTAGCTTTTTTACCAGTAAGTTCTCTGAAGTAGAAAATTCTTGCTCTACGTACAGCACCTTTTTTGTTGATTTCAATTTTTTGCAAAGCTGGCAAGTTTACTGGGAAGATACGCTCTACTCCAATTGCACCTGACATTTTACGAATAGTAAAAGTTTCTGTATTTCCAGAACCTCTTCTTTGAATAACAACACCTT
>Ga0209717_1001849_pt1 | contig 21677 bp, 25 predicted proteins | sample AD_UKC048_MetaG_FD_184418 | JGI IMG/M metagenome (GOLD analysis project Ga0209717, IMG submission 184418) | Active sludge microbial communities of municipal wastewater-treating anaerobic digesters from USA - AD_UKC048_MetaG (SPAdes) (version 2) | ecosystem: Engineered > Bioreactor > Anaerobic >... | reverse complement strand
TTTTCGTGGTCTAGCCTGATATTACGAACCGCAGTTCCTTGTTTGGCAACCATACTTGAACCTTTTACTTTCAAATCTTTGATTAAAACTACGGAATCTCCAGTAGAAAGAATTACTCCGTTGCTATCACGGTGAATTACTTTGTTTTCGTCATCTTCGCCTTCGCCAGTGGCTTGTGCCCAAGCTAAAGTGTCTTCGTCAAGATACATTTGTTCTAATAATTCAGTATTGCGTAAACGGCTCAACATACGCCATGAAACTACTTGTACCGGAATATGTTCGCTCCACATACTTTCGTTTAAACAACGCCAATGATTTTGGTCTTCATTTCCTGGATTTTCAATTTGGTCGATGCAAGTGGTGCAAGCCAATATACTTTCGTCTGCACCTCCTTTTTTGGTTGGTAAAACGGTATATACTTTTAAGTTTTCGGTTGCTGCACAAAGTTCACATTGAGAACCGCTACGTTTATTTAATGTTCTTTCCATTTTTAATTTTGTCTAATTTTTTGCGAAAGTAGTGTTAATTGAAGCCTTTTACAAATTTAAGAAGGAATCACTATTTTTTTACTCGCACTGCATCAGGAACTAATATTTCATATTCCCCTTTGTGTCGAATTACATCTCGGACGATGCTGGAACTGATAAAAGAGGTTTTTGCAGCGGTCAACAAGAACACGGTTTCTATTTTTGATAATCGTCTGTTGGTGTGTGCGATGGCTTTTTCGAACTCAAAATCGGCTGGATTTCGGAGACCACGCAGGATGAAATTGGCTTTAATTTTATGGCAGAGTTCTATTGTCAAACCTTCGTAAACGATAACTGAAACTTTCGGTTCATCTTTGAACGTTTCTTCTACAAAACGTTTTCTTTCTTCAAGCGAAAACATATATTTTTTCTCGGCATTGACGCCAATGGCAATTACAATTTCGTCAAAAAGTGGAATTCCTCTTCTGATAATATCTTCGTGACCTAAAGTAATGGGGTCAAAAGATCCCGGGAATATAGCTTTTCTCATTTTAATTTTAATTTATTTGTTTTTCAATTCTCGAATCTGGAATAATCCATATCAGAGCAACAGTAATATAAAGTAATCCAGAAATCCAAGGAGAAACAAAGGCAAATGGAATGGCTGAAATATAGCAAGCCAATGATATTTTACCTTTTTTGTCATTTCCTACAGCTTTGTATAAAACAGATTCTTTTCCTTCTAATTTTATTATTTTATTTGCAAGAATGATATAAGAAACGGCACACATCAGCAAGATAAATCCATAAATGCTCATAGGAACTGCCGAAAAATGATGCTCTCCAATCCAGCTCGTGCCAAAAGGAATCAAGGACAGCCAAAAAAGCAAAAAAAGATTGCTCCACAAAATGGAACCGTTAATTTTCTTAGCTACTTGTAGCATATGATGGTGGTTGTTCCAATAAATTCCAATATAAACAAAACTCAAAACATAACTCAAGAAAACTGGAATTAGAGGTTTCAGCGATTCAAAACTATCATCTTCAGGCGCTTTTATTTCCAAAATCATAATGGTGATAATAATGGCTAGAACGCCATCGCTAAAGGCTTCGAGTCTGGTTTTGTTCATAGTTTATTTATTTAATTTCCAAACAGGCAATGTCGTAATATTCGCGAGAATTAATAAAATCTTTAATGAGTAAATGTTTAGAATTTATTTTGTTAGCAATTAAATCGGTTATTGTATTGCCGAAACGTAAGCAAATTATTTTTGGAGGAAACTCTTTTAAATTCGATAAATCATAAAAATCTACATCAAAAGTTACAATGGTATATTGGTTTTCTTTTGCAAATTCCAAAATTTCTTTATCGGAATAATTTTCAATTCCAAGTTGTGTAACTTGTTTCGCCTCAGGAAAATTAAGGCTGATTTTAGGAATTATTCTATAAGAAATATTTTGGTCAAGGAGCAATTTCACAATACAATTTGAATTTTATGTTCTCTATCTGCTGCATAGGAAAGGCAAGCCTTAATTTGGTTTTCTGTAAGTTCTGGGAAATCTTCAATAATTTCATTTATGGTCATTCCGTTTGCCATCCAATTTAAAATATCAAAAACAGTAATTCTTGTGCCGATTATGGTTGGTTTGCCAAAACGCATTTGATAATTTATGGTGATATAGGGTTTATAATCAATCATAACGTTTTTGTTTTTTACAAAGTTAACGAAATAATTTGTTATTTAACTAAAAGCCAGTTCAATAGCATTGTTAAACAAATCCATCAATGAAATTCCAGCTACTTTGGCTTGTTGTGGAATCAAACTTTCAGTGGTCAATCCGGGAATAGTGTTCATTTCGAGCATGTGAGGTTCACCATCCACAAAGATGAATTCGCTTCTCGAAAAACCTTTCATTTTCAGGACTTCGTAAGCGCGTTTGGCAGCTTCGCTTACTTTTTGAGTCATTTCTTCGGAGATTCTGGCAGGTGTGATTTCTTGAGATTTTCCTTCGTATTTGGCTTCATAATCGAAGAAATCATTCTCTGAAACAATTTCGGTTATGGGCAAAACGATTGTTTCTCCTTGATAATTGATAACTCCTACAGAAACTTCGGTGCCGTCAAGGAAACTTTCGATAATAATTTCGTTGTCTTCTTGATACGCCACCTGAATGGCGATTGGCAATTCGGCTTCGGTTTTTACTTTCGAAATTCCAAAACTGGAACCTGATTTGTTGGGTTTCACGAAACAAGGCAACCCCACTTTTTTTACGATTTCGGCAGTATCAATATGTTCGCCTTTATTCAAATAATAGGAAGTAGCCGTTTTGATTCCGTACGGTTTCAAGACCGAAAGCATATCGCGTTTGTTGAAGGTTAAGGCGGCTTGGTAATAATCGCAAGAAGATTGAGGTATTCCAATTAACTCAAAATAAGCTTGCATCAAACCATCTTCTCCAGGAGTTCCGTGAATGGCGTTGAAAACACAGTCGAATGTGATTTTAGTTCCGTTTACGGTTGTAGAAAAATCGTTTTTGTCAATTGGGAATTCAGCTTCGTTATCGTCAACATAGACCCATTTTTCTTTGAAAATATGGATGCGAAATCCATTGTATTTTGTTTTGTCAAGAAATTGATAGACAACGTTTCCGCTGATTAAGGATATTTTGTATTCGCTTGAATATCCGCCCATTATGATGGCAATGTTTTTCATATGTAAGGTCTTGGTTTTTTTGTTTTAGGTAAATGATGTTGTTGTTAGTGGGATGCCCTAGCCCTGATGGAAGCGGCATCCCACGCTTTTTAGCGTGGATACAGCGTACAGCAGGAAATAGCTCCTTCCTTCGACTGCGCTCAGGATGACAATTACTATTAAACAAAATTAGAATTTTTTTTCAAACGAAATAGGTTTATCTTTGTGACTTATAAAAATAAATTTATGAGTTTACGTAAATATCTTACTAGTCGCGTGTTTTTTGGACAGGTAACAGTCGCTCTTATTATTATTGCTGTTTTAACCTATTTGTTTATGCATTGGTTGACTTTCACCACCGATCATGGTCACGAAATTACTGTTCCGAATTTAGCCAAATTGACCGAGGAACAAGTGGAAGACAAACTGGACGAATTGGATTTGGATTATGTGCTGTTGGACAGTGTGGATTACAATAGTGATTATCCAAAATACAGTGTGGTCGAGCAAGATCCGTTGCCGGGTGCGAAAGTGAAAGAAGGTAGAAAAGTATATATAAAAATCAATGCTTCGGGATTTTCGTCAGTTAAAATTCCTGATTTGATTGATAAAACCTATCGTGAAGCGGTGCCAACCTTGAAGGCTTTGGGACTTGAAGAAGGAACGATTACGTACATTCCGAATCTTGGTAAAGATATGGTACTCGAAATGCGTTTCAAAGGAAGAAACGTGAAAGCAGGCGACCGCGTTTTGAGAGCTTCTAAAATCGATTTGGTTTTAGGCGATGGCAAGGAAAGTTATGTAGAAGAAGTGGATAGTACAGCCATACCAATAGAGGAAATGCCAGCAAATGAACAGTAATATTGAACCTACAGAAGATTTAGAAGACGAATTATTTGAACATTATAGATTTGACGTTCCCAAAGGGCAATTGCTTTTGAGAATCGACAAATACTTGATGAATATGATTCCCAATGCGACTCGAAATAAAATTCAAAATGCAGCTACTGGCGGCGATATTTATGTAAATGATATTCCTGTAAAATCGAATTATAAGGTAAAACCTTTTGATGTGATTCGCATTATGTTGTCGCATCCACCGTTTGAAAACAGGGTTGATCCCGAAGATATTCCGCTAGATATAGTTTATGAAGACGATGCGCTTTTGCTCGTAAACAAACCACCCGATTTTGTCGTTCATCCCGGTCACGGTAATTATACAGGGACTTTGGTGAATGCTTTGGCGTTTCATTTTGAGAATTTGCCAATGAACAGCAGCGAGCGTCCAGGATTAGTTCATCGAATTGATAAAGATACTTCGGGACTTTTGGTGATTGCTAAAACTGAAGCCGCAATGACGCATCTTGCCAAACAATTTGAAGCTAAAACTACCGAAAGAGAATACATCGCCTTAGTTTGGGGAAATGTAATTGCCGACGAAGGAACGATTGAAGGCAACATTGCCCGACACGTAAAAGATCGTATGCAAATGGCGGTTTTTGCCGATCCCGAAATAGGGAAACCTGCTGTGACGCATTATAAAGTATTGGAACGGTTTGGTTATGTGACTTTGGTTTCCTGTATTCTCGAAACGGGAAGAACCCACCAAATTCGCGTTCATATGAAACACATTGGTCATCCGCTTTTTAACGATGCACGATATGGCGGCGATTTAATTTTGAAAGGAACTACGTTTACCAAATACAAACAATTCATAGAAAACTGTTTCAAGGCTTTGCCTCGTCAGGCTTTGCACGCTAAAACACTTGGTTTTATGCATCCTACAACGGGAGAATATATGCGTTTTGACACCGAATTGCCACAGGATTTTCAGGATTGTATCGAAAAATGGAGAGGTTACTCGAAGACACATACCAGCGAGGAAGAGGAATAGTTGTTGCTATTGTGGTAGAAATAGGTCAAGAATTTCATCAGCTTTTCACTTTTTAGTCTAATTATTTGTTCTAATTTTTATGCCAGATTCGTAAAAAAAATGCATTCGACCTGATATAAATCATTTTTAAGCACTTTATTTTTTAATACATTTACCGTCGCATTAAGCGTTTAAACATTAAAATTAATTTAAAAATATAGAATGAAAAGAGTATTAGTAGCCACAGGTGGGGGAGATTGCCCTGGATTAAATGCCGTAATTAGAGCGATTGTAAAAAGAGCCGCACAGGAAAAAGATTGGGAAGTTATAGGAAGTATTCAATCCTTTGATGGAATTCTTCGCGAACCAACCGAGATAATGATATTAGACGAAAAAACAGTTGCGGGTATTCACGTAGATGGCGGTACTATCATTGGCACGACCAATAAAGGAGGCCCTTTTGCTTGGCCAATAAAAAATCAAGACGGAACTTGGGGTTCTGTGGATCGCTCTGATGAAATGATTCGCAAATTGCAACATTTGGGAGTTGAAGCCGTAATTAGTATTGGTGGCGACGGTTCTCAAAGAATTTCACAACAACTTTTTGAAAAAGGATTGAATATTATTGGTGTTCCAAAAACCATTGACAATGATTTATCAGCAACCGATTTCACCTTCGGATTTCAAACAGCGGTTCACACTGCTACTGAAGCGGTTGATAAATTAGTAACAACAGCAGCAAGTCACAATCGTGTTTTGGTTCTGGAAGTTATGGGTAGAAATGCGGGTTGGATTGCCTTGAATGCTGCTATTGCTGGTGGAGCAGAGGTATGTCTGATTCCTGAAATCCCTTATGATATTGAGGCTGTTGCCAAAAAATTGGAAAGCCGTTACAACAGTAAAGGAAAAGGAAATGCTATTGTAGTAATCGCCGAAGGCGCAATGCCAAAAGGGGGAACGCTATTATCCGAAAAAAGCGATGAAATTGGTTATGATAACCTTCGATTGGGTGGAGTTGCCCGTAAATTAGTAAATGATTTAAAAGCTATGGGTTTTGAACCTGATATGCGTGAAACAGTACTAGGGCATTTACAAAGAGGTGGTAGTCCAATTGCTTATGATAGAATTTTGGCGACACAATTTGGAGTGAAAGCTTTCGAAATGGTGTTGGAAGGCAAATTTGGTGAAATGGCAGCTTATCGTCATCCGGATATTATTTCGGTTCCATTCAAAGACGCTATCGATAATCCAAAATTAGTAGATCCAATTTGTGATTTAGTAAAAACCGCTAAAGGTGTTGGAATAGGTTTTGGCGACTAATTTTATGTTATAATTTAAACCTTGAATGGTTTTTAAGATAAAAGAACAAAGCCCTCTTGGATAATTTATCGAGAGGGCTTTGTTGTGGTTTGGCATAAAACCATAAGATTTATAAAAGTTTTTATGTTAACTGTAAATTCTGTTTTTCAATGGTGACATTAAAATTGATGTCGGCTTTTAGTGCTTTAAAAACTTTCAAAATGGTATCAATTGTTGCGCTGTTGGTGCTGCTTTCAAGTTTTGAAATTTGCGCTTTTTTCACACCAATAAGTTCTCCCAATTGTTCTTGAGTTAGATTTCTTTCTTGTCTTGCTTTTTTTATCATCCGACCCAAAACATCCATTCGGAGTTCATATTCATATTTCTCTCTTTCCTCAGTGCCAGTGGTTCCGATATATTTGTCTTTCATTTCTGAAAGTGAAGTAGATTTTATTTCTGTAGTTGCCATAGCATCATTTTTTAGGTTTGTTTTCAAAATATTTAGCTCTTATTTTGCTTGCTCTTTCTATCTCGTTTGAAGGTACTTTGTCTACTTTTTTTACGAATCCGTGAGTTGCAAAAACAAGCGTATTTTTATCGTCTGTTTTATCCCAAAATGCCAACAATCTAATTTGAAGTCCGCCGAATTTTGTTCTAAATTCCCAAATATCATTTTGTAATTTTTTGAATAATTTGGGGTCGTTGGTTTGTTCGGCAATATCAATATTATAGAAAACTTTCGAAATGGTTTTCCTGTCAAGTTTTGCTATGAATTTTTCAGCTTCTTCTAAAAATTGAGTTTCGAAATATTTCAAACGTATAATTTTTTACAAAGGTAGCAAAAGTTTCTAAATTTAGAAACTTTTGCTGCCTTTTTGATTTTTTAATTAATTTTTTGTTATTCTCCCGAAAACATTTTATCCATTCGGATTTGCATTTCCTCTTGGGAAACCACTTCAATATGGGTTGCAATCATCCATTTATAACCAAATGGGTCAAGGACTTGTCCCGTTCTGTCTCCGTAAAATTCATCTTTCACAGGCATAATTACGGTAGCTCCAGCATCGATTGCTTTTTGGAACACTTGGTCAACATCTGTTACATACAAACCTAATGTTACTGGATTTCCGCCCAAGGTGTCAGGGCTTTGGGTTCCCCAATCAGGGTTCTCGTCTGCCATCATTAATAGTGAACCTTCAATTTCTAGTTCTGCGTGGGCTATTTTACCATCGGGCATCAACAAGCGAAGTTTTTCGATTGCTCCAAATACTTTTTTGTAAAATTCAATTGCATTGCTACATCCTTTGATGTTGATGTAAGGACTGAGTGCGCTTGCTCCTGGATAAATGTGTGATTTTGCCATAACTTTTAGTGTTTAATTTATGAGTGAGATTAATAACGTAAAGTATGCTTTAAATAGTGTTTTGTCTTGCTTGAATTTAAATAAAATCGATTTTTTGTAGTGATGAATTATAGTTATAGAGTTTATTTCAATTCGTATAATCGGTTATTAAAGTCTTCTAAAATGAACACTTTGTCAAATTCTGTTTCTATCTCAATATTTAAATTTCTATTCATTTCGAATGAGCTTTCCCCATTACTACCAATAACTAATAATAACCATTGGGTAGTTATGCCTTTTTCTTTATAACTTGAAATTTTAGCATCTTTCTTTTTAATTGAATTTACAATAATTTCTAAAGTGACTTCTTTTTGCCACCAAGTACCCATATTTGCGCATATGTTTTTCTTGGAATGTAGTTGTTTAGATATTCTTTCTATTATTGGATTTTCAATGAAATTGTCATTTAGAATATATTCTTTAACTACAGCTTTTATTGTTTCTATTAAATATTCCTTTTCGATTAGTTTGAAATTTCCATAAGGTTGAATATAACAATTAACTAGAAAGTTTGGTAATTCAGTATCTTTTTGTAGTTCTGATTCTGCTAATGAAAAAATATTTGAATAAAAACCTTCTTTTTCTTTTGATTTAGTATCAACAACTATTTGATGTTCAAGTCCTATTTTTTGATTACCATTAAATAAAATAAAATCTGGTTTTTCAGAAACTTCATCAATCTTTAAATTATCAAAGAACATTAAAAATTTACCAGTATGGCAAATTTCTAGGGTTTTCTGTTGTTTTTTAGAGTCGTTACTTAACGATTCTAAATGTTTATTAATTAATTCTCCAAGCAATTTGTAATTTTCTGAAACAGATTTATTGTTTTCTATAACTTTTGTCATAAACTTTATTGGTAAATAGTTTTTTGGAAGATATGTTTGATGAAATCTGTATTATTGCCCTCAAATTTATATAAAAAATACTGCTATTTGTCAAAATAATAATTACTTCTTCTGTCTGTTTTATTCAAAGCATTTTTTTACAACTCCTTCTCAAAACAAACACTATTCTCCACGCCTTCATATTTTCCAAAATTAGGAATTATGTGATAGTGATTCTTTTTATAAAGTGCAATGGCTTCGGGTTGTTTTTTGCCGGTTTCTAAAACACATTTTTTAATATCCAATTCTTTGCACCAAGTTTCCAACGCCGATAAAATGGTAGAAGCAATTCCTTGTCCGCGTTTTTTGTAGAGGAACAAACATTCGTTTAACTTCCATAGTGTCATTGGAGTAATTTCTCAGTGCACCGCAACCAATAGCTTCGTTTTGGTCGTAAGCAACAACGACATAATTTAGCGTGTTGGTTTTATTTAATGCGGCATAAAATACATGTTCTTCCCCGTCGCGTTCCTGTAATTCAAGATCCAATAATTTTACCAATTCTTGAAAATTGGGGTCGTCAGAATTTGTTCTTTTGATGGTAATCATATTGGTTAATTTGCTTTTTATTTAGCTATATATTTCGAACCCTGCACAATTTTCCTGCGTTCGATTTCTTTCTCCATATAGGTTTGAATCTGGGTTTTTTTCAAGCCCCAATTGGGTGCAATCAGCAAATCCCAATCGGAAATGCCAAACAAACGCTGGATGACAATATCGGGACGCAACAGCGGAATCAATTCGCAAAGCAAATCGGTGTATTCTTCTAAACTAAAGAGCTTGAAAGGTTCTCTCTTGTATTTGACACCCATAATCGAACCTTCGACAATGTGTAAATGGTGGAATTTTACGAATTTTATCTGTGGAAAACGGTTGATTTCGTGAATGTAATTCAGCATCATTTCCCGAGTTTCCCAAGGGAATCCAAAAATAGTATGCACACACAAATCGATTGGGCTGTCTTTCAATAATTCCACTGCAGCTACAAATTCGGCGTGGCTGCACCCTCGGTTGATTTGTTCTAAAGTTTCATCATAAATCGATTCCATTCCCATTTCCAAATCTACATCAAATCGGTCGCAATAACTTTCCAACAAAGCCACTTTTTCGGCATCGATGCAATCCGGTCGTGTGCCTACTGAAAAACCGACAACATCCTCGGTGTTAATGGACAAAGCCTCGTCATACATTGCTTTCAAAAGAGAGGCGTGCGCATAAGTGTTTGAGTTCGGCTGAAAATAAACAATAAATTTATCGGCTTTGTAGTGGTTTTTGGCACGTTCCATTCCGTCCTTCAACTGCGATTTCATCGTTAGTGAAGTTCTGGAAATTTCGGGTGTAAACGAATCGACATTGCAATAGGTGCAACCGCCGTAGCCTTTGTTTCCGTCACGATTGGGACAGGAAAAACCACCATCCACAATGACTTTATAAACGCGTTGACCGTTATACTTTTCACGCAAGTGTGCGCCGTAATTATTGTATCCTTTGATTTCTGAATTGGATGTTTTGTTCATTCGTCAAAAATACGAAATTCGATTTATTATAAGTAGTTCGCCTGATTGATTATTCGGAGTTCCATCAATAAATCAGTTTGTACATCGTTGCCCAAAATGAAGGTATGTTTATCAAATTCGATAAAATCATTATTGTTATAAAATTGGATTGCTTTGTAATTTTTTTCCCAAACGCCAAGCCAAATCGAATCGACTCCAGATTCTTGTCCAATTTTTATGGCTTCGTTGAGTAATAGTTGTCCAATTTTTTTTCCGTGAAATTTTTTCAAAACATAAATCCGATGAATTTCCATTGCTTGCGGACTATGGATTTCGGTTTGAGCATTTCCAAAATTTAATTTTAAATAAGCAATAGTTTCGTTGTCCAAAATGGCGAGATGAAATTCAGATTCTGGATTGTTTATTTCTAAAGCTACTTGTTGGGAATTAAAATTTTCCTGAATGTAATTTTCCATATTTTCAGGGGTATTTACTTCTGCAAAAGTTTCGATAAAAGTTTGGCTGCTGATTTCTTGAATGATTTCCAAGTCGGAAATGGTTGCTTTTCTGATTGTAATTGGATTCATAAATAATAGCTTTGTTTGTGTTTTTTCTCTCAATCAAATATACTACAAATAAATAGATGACAATTTTCATTTTCGGTTTTTCAATTTGTACTTTTGAAACTTTCAATCAAGAGTCACTAATTATGAAAATTGTACTATCGCCAGCCAAATCGTTAAACTTCGAAAAAGCTTTACCAACTCAAAATTTTTCAGAGTCTTTGTTTCTTAAAGAATCACGTTTAGTTCACAAAGTTTTGAAGCAAAAATCGCCAAAGGAACTTTCGGAATTAATGGATATTTCGGATAAATTGGCCGATTTGAATTGGCAACGCAACCAAGATTGGAAAACTCCTTTTTCTCCAGAAAATGCACGTCCTGCTGTTTTTGCTTTCGATGGTGATGTTTATACAGGATTGGATGCGTATTCGATTCCGATAGAAAAACTAGACGATTTGCAAGATAGTTTGCGAATCTTGTCGGGTTTGTATGGACTTTTGAAACCATTGGATTTGATGCAAGCGTATCGATTGGAAATGGGAACCAAATTACCAATTGGCGAAAACAAGAACTTATATGAATTTTGGAAACCCATTATTGGTAAAGCTTTAAACAAAGAACTCAAAAAAGGAGAGTTGTTCGTCAATTTGGCAAGCAACGAATATTTTTCGGCTGTGGATATCAAAGCCTTAAAAGTTCCTGTAATCACACCCGAATTCAAGGATTATAAAAACGGAAAACTAAAAATAATCAGTTTTTTTGCCAAGAAAGCGAGGGGCTTGATGGTGCGTTACATTATCGATACGAATGCTGAAACGGTTGAAGATTTGAAAGGGTTCAACTATGAAGGCTATCAATTTGACGCTAATTTATCGAAAGGAAATCAATTGGTTTTTACGAGATAATTTTTTTAACGACAAAAAGCAGCACTTTTCGGCACTGCTTTTTAATTTTATAATGTCACAATCTGCTGATTTATTGCATTTCCACTGCTATTGGTAAGTTGTACGCAGTTCGTACTGGTTTTGAACCAATCATTCCCGGAGACCATTTGGTTTTCAAGGATTTTAATACTCGAATGGCTTCTCTTCCAAGGCCAAAACCTGGATCTCTTAGTACTTTGATATCGGTCATACTTCCGTCTTTTTCGATAACGAAAGAAACATAAACTCTGAAAGTAGTGGTGGCATCAATTTCAGGTTTTTCGAAATTATTGCCTACATAATTGTAGAATTTATTGATTCCACCCGGAAACTCAGGCATTTTGTCTAAAACAGCTGTGTTTACAACAGTCGTTCCATAATCGACAGCAGCTGGTATTTCGGTTCCAGTTCCAGAAGGGGATGGATTTAGTCCTGTTGTTCCTGTTCCTTCTGAAATTGCGCTGGCCGCATTTGTGTTTTCTACGTTTGTGGCAATATTCTGGTTTGCGTCATCTTGATGCACGATAACCGGATTGGAGAGTTGGTCTTTCACAATGGTAGCTTCGGTTGCTTGGCTTTGTACATTGGGAAGCACCGGTTTTTCGGTTTCTTGAATATAAATGTCAGTAACTTCGAGTGGGTCTGACCATTCTGGCATGGTTATTTCGGGTGCAACACTAGTGTTAAAATGACTCATAATTGCAGCAATACCACCAAGGGAAGCTACAAACAACAATCCCATAAATAGGGCGGTCAAGGAACTTTTGACACTGTCACGGCGCAATTGGTAAGCTCCGTACTCTTGGTTTCTGTTTTCGAAAATAAGATCGATCCAGCGGGTTTCGTAAATACTTAATCTAGACATAATAATGGTTTTAAGGGTTAAGTATTTATCAAAGCATAAGCAGTGTCTTTTAACATATAACGTAAAAGATATTCGAAATAATATATAAAATGTTGATTATTTTTAAATTATTTTAACAAGAAGAATAGGCATCAATGTTTTCGGGGTTTGCGTGATGTTTGTTGCAATAGTAACTGAAGTTCGATTGTTTTTTTATTCCGTAGGGTTCTTATGAAAGTTAAGTTCACCACAAAAAAAGAGGCAAGCTTGCCTCTTGATATTCTTCCAGAAACTTCATAGTTTTGGAGGACTTGTAATTGGTTCCGTTCAACCCAGTTTTAACTGTTGGTGCTGCTCACGCAACGAAATTCTCGCTTTTGGCAGATCGTAGTTATTTTCTGTTTCGTTCAATTATTTCTTTTAATCCTGGTTTACAAGTTAATAAATGCCAACCTCCAAAAACAACAAAAACTTTATCATTTTCATTCAGTAAATTATCAATGGTTTTTAATAAAAATTGGTCTCTTATGTTTTTTGATTTTCTTCCAATTTCTTGAAATTTTCCATTTGCGTCAAATGGATTTGTTGGTTTTAAATCTTTTAGACTAAATTTTCGACCAACTAATTTCTCATAATTGATTTTGTAAAAACTAAACTTCTTTTCTTCGATAGTTAAATTTACTTTTCCCTCTTTGATTATATAATTTTCAATGAATTCATTATATCTTTTTTCAATTTCTTTTTCTTGTGAAATTTTCTCTCCAAATAAACCCCACATCAATCTTTCTGTTATGATATATGCTAAAAATTCTCCTTTGGAATAAGTTTTTAATAGTTCACTAAATTCAAAATCTACATTTGGGTCGCCATTAGTAGTTTTTATTTTCAAGCTATCTGACATTATTTTTGTCAATCCAATTTCTCCATCTTTTTGTAAAGCATCTTTTTTTGATAGATATTTTCTTTGCGAAATATCTCCGCCTTCATTTACACAAATATTTGGTTTTACATTATAGAATTTTGTTTCTATTTCGGAAAACATTTTATTTTCAACATCGTTATTATCTGTTAAATGTTCAACTCCACAAAAAATAATTTCTTTATTTCCATTTTTGAATTCTAAAATATAAGGATTAGATGGTAAATGACCATTTTCATCAAGTTTCAGATCAAGATAACTTACTGTAGCAAAATCTTTTACTAGTATACTTTTTGTTTTTCCTTTTTCTTTTTGATTGCAACTAATTAGTACAAATAAGGAAAAAATTACATATTTTATGTTTTTCATATTTCAGTTTTTCGTCATTTCGGAGACTATGTCTGCAAAAGTTCTGTTACTACAGTTTGTTTGGGATTAAATTAAGCCCTATTTTCTGATTTGCCAAATCTTCCAAATACAAAACCAACTTCCCATTAAGCCAAATGCCCAAATCAGTTATTCAAGCTTTTGGAGTTTGGGTTCCAAAAAGTTTATAGAAAAAGAATATGATGGAATCCATAGAACCACGTTCGTTATTGACGAAAACGGCATTATAGAAGACGTAATTTCAGATGTGAAAACTAAGGCTCATGCTGCGCAGATTTTAAAATAATTACGGGTTTGAACAAAATAAATACGCCAAGAAAAGTTGTTTTTTCTTGGCGTTTTTGTTGTTAAAAAATATAACATCTCGCTGCTTGTGGTCAGTTGTGGAGGTTCGTAACCTTTCAATTTTCGGTTTTGCAGAATGTTGATGCGAAACGGTAATTCCACTAAACTCCACAATAGACACAGACAGCTGCTGTTATAGGCTGTGCTTTTATTTCTATTCAAAGTAACCATTTATTTCATTCCCTAATATTGATCCTCCATTTAGCAAAACTGTAATTATTCCAGCTAATACCATAAGAATCACAGGTGCGAATGTGACTATAAAAAAAAGCAAAGCCTTGTTTACACTTCTTTTCTTATATTTTTCCGACAATTTTTGAATGTAGTTATTTTTTATGTAACCGATATAAACAAAAAATATAATTGCTGTTAACAACCCAAATACCATAATCAATATCGTTGACTTCTCGTAATGAATTTCGTTGTTAAATATTTGGTGGTCAATATATGTTTTAGTTGGCAACAAAATAAGGAATGCTAGAAAGAAATAAAAAACACTAATATACATTGTTATACTAAATCTAGCTGGATAATTCCATTTTACATATCTTTCAAAAAGTTTAGCGAAAATTAAATTCATTATATTTTAAATGAGGTTGTTAGCATTGCCTATGACTTGTATATAGGTCTCACAAAATCAGACTTATCACCCCTAAATTGGGTGGCTTTATCTGATATAACGTCAGGCTTTATTTATTCCCAAATATAGGATTTTTAATTCATAAATAATCAAAAGGACTTTTAATTTGTTGGATGCTTTTCTTCCTGACGTGTGTTTAAATTTGGGTGGTTTTTACCCTAAACTATCGCTTATCCTGAATAATTTCTGCCAACAATTTCTTGGCGCGAAGCAGTTTAATTTTAACGTTGCTCAGGGGTTCGTCAATTTTGTTGGCAATTTCCTGATAACTCATTTCCTGAAAATAACGAAGCTGAATCACTTCCTGATAATGCGGTTTGAGTTCTTTGATGAATTGCAATAACTGCGAAAGGTTTTGTTCTGTAATCAATTCGTCTTCGGCCGAGGGAGTGGTGTCGGCAATATTGTAGGCTTGCAGATCTTCGTCATCGGTAATTTCGATAAAAAGAGAAGATTTCTTTTTTCGCAATAAATCAATGTGAACGTTTTTGGCAATGGCAATCAGCCAGGTATTGAACTGAAATTCTGGATTGTAACTGGCTATTTTGTCAAAAGCTTTCGAGAAGGTTTCGATAGTGATATCTTCGGCATTGGTTTCGTTTTCGGTGCGTTTGAGCATAAAACCATAGACCTCATTCCAGTAATAATCCAATAGAAAAGTGAAGGCTACTTGATCGCCTTTTTTCGCTTTTTCTATCTGATTGTTTATTTCCAATGTACTGGTTTTGAAAAAAGATTAGTGATGAAGATATTCAACTGTGTGAAGATAAGAACAATTTCGATAACGGGAAACCAATACATCACATCTTTTTCTTTTAATTTTCCAGCCGAGAAGCCCAGGACTATCCAAGTGAATAGATAGCGGAATCCTACCAAACTTAAAACAATAATCCATTGGAATTGAAAGGCCAATAAAACGACGGCTAAAATGAAAAATAACAACTGCGAAACATAAAATAAAGTCAGCTGGACTTTGTCAAAAGGTTTGTATAATAGGGCGGTGGAAACGTGTCTTCGTTTTTGGGTAAACCAACCTTTGAAAGTTGTTTTCGGTTGCGAATATGTGAAACTTTCCGGATTGTAACAAATAGTGGTGTTTTTGCTCGTCGCCACCTGATTGATGAATAAGTCATCGTCGCCAGAACGAACCTGAATGTGACTGATAAATCCGTTTACATTGAAGAATTCGTCTTTTTTGTAGGCCAAATTGCGACCGATTCCCATATAGGGTTTTCCTATTTTTGCCCAAGAAAAGTATTGAACTGCCGTTAAAAGTGTTTCAAAACGGATGATTTTATTCAAGAAAGAATTGGCTACTTTTTCATATGCTCCATAACCCAAAACGATCGTTTTTTGCATCGTAAATTGAGAACTCATTGTAGTAATCCAATCTTTTGAAGCGGGATAACAATCGGCGTCAATAAACAACAAATAATCTTTTTTGGACGCTTTTATTCCTAATGTCAGAGCATATTTTTTGTTGCCCCAAAAGGCTTCGTTGTTTTTTACTTTTACTAGTCGAACGTTGGAATATTGTTTCTCAAATTCTTCAAAAATATCCAATGTATGGTCGCTAGAAGCATCGTCAATCAAGATGATTTCATAATCGTGATAATCTTGTTCTGCCAGCAAAGGAATATAGCGAATTACATTTTCGGCTTCGTTTTTAGCACAAACAATGACCGAAATCGAGATTCTTTTTGGATTTGATTTCTGTGTTTTGGCGAAAGCAAATTTCCCAAAAACAATCAGATAATACGCAAGTTGAATGGCAACTACAACAATAAAAAAATATAAAGTAATGAGTAACATATAGGCTTGGCTTCTTTTAAAATGGGTACAAAGATAATTATCCATTGTCAATAAACCATCGATAAACGGCAATTAGTTTCAGATTATTCAAATCTCAAATCTAAACTCTAATTTTTAAAATTTTGAGGCTAAATTACATTCACTTCCGCTTCTATATGAATGCCAAAAGTCTTAAAAATAGTTTCTTGAATGTTTTTGGAAACATCCAAAATTTCCTGTCCTGTTGCGTTTCCGTAATTTACTAAAACCAAAGCTTGGTTCTTGTGAATTCCAGCATCACCAAAACGTTTTCCCTTAAATCCAGCTTGTTCGATGAGCCAACCAGCGGGGACTTTGACTTCGGTTTCAGAAACGTCGTAATATTTCATTTCTGGAAACTGCTGATGTATTTTCTCAAAATCAGATTTCAAAAGGATTGGATTTTTAAAGAAACTGCCGCTATTACCCAATTCTTTTGGATCAGGCAATTTACTTTGTCGAATGGCAATTACAGCATTGCTAATTTCTTTTAAAGTTGGATTCGTGATATTATTTTTGGCCAATTCAGCTGTAATATCGCCATATGAAGTATTAATTTTATGGTTGCGTTTCGTTAGTTTGAAAACCACCGATGTGATAATGTATTGGTCTTTTGCCTCATTTTTAAAAACACTTTCGCGATAACCAAAATGACATTCGGCTTTGGTAAAGGTTCTCATTTCTTGATTTTCAATGGTCATTGCTTCGCAAGAATCGAAAGTGTCTTTGATTTCGGTTCCATAAGCACCAATGTTTTGTACTGGAGTCGTACCCACATTTCCCGGAATCAATGACATATTTTCCAATCCACCCAAGTTTTGGTCGATGGTCCAAAGGACAAATTCGTGCCAGTTTTCGCCAGCTTGACTTTCGACCCAAACAAAATCGTCGTCTTCCTTGATGATTTTTTTACCTTTCAAATCAACGTGAATCACCAAAGCATCGATATCTTGAGTCAAAAGCATATTGCTTCCACCACCAAGAATAAACTTTTTTTTAGATTTATTTTGTTCTAAAATGCATCTTAATTCTGTCGTATTGTGAACAGCAACGAATTGGTTTGCTTTGGCTTCGATACCAAAAGTATTGTAGTTTTTTAAAGAAAAATTAGTTTGTATTTTCATAAAGGGAATGCGTTTTGGGTAGATTATACATTAGTTCAATCAAATTTAATTTGCTCCCTTTGTATAATTCAAAAAAGTCATCAATATTGTTTGAAATTTTTTTAATTTTTTCAATATGTTCGTGATTTAAGCGATACACCTTTTCATTTTTATCGACAGCTATGTAATTGCCATTTTCCATATCCAAAATGGTATAGTATAAATTTTCGTTACATTCAATTTCAATAGCATCTTCTATATCTAATTGTTTTAATTTGTTTTTGGATACATTTTTCAGAATATCCCGTGCGATTTTTGTGTCTAGATTTTCAAAAGAAATTGGTTTTGTTTTAAGTTCTCCAATTTGCAATTTGGTATAATCATAGGTTTTGTGAAATTTTTTTGGATTTTCTATTTCGATAAGAGTCAATAAGTTGTCGCTAAAAAATAAAGTTATATCTTCATATTCTTTATTTTTTTTATTGAATACCTTCAGGCCATACAAATCAAAATTGGTTTTTTGCGCTCGAAGAATTTTCTCATTATAAGCACGTGACAAACATATTCCGTTAGGTTTTTTAGAGAATTGTAAAGAATAAATTTTTGAAGATAATTCTAACGCTTCTTTAATTTCTGGGAAATCAATCTTTAAAATTTCTGCAACATTGTGTTCAAAAATTTCAATTTGATTTTTTGTAGGTTTAAAATTGAATACACTCATTCGATTTTTTTTGTTAAATTAGGGCAAACTTGGGATAACAAAAATACGAATTAAAATTTATTAGTGTATGTTTTTTGCCAAATATGCATCATAAATAGAGGCATAATGTAAGGAATCATCTTGGTTTCCCCTTTTCGTAAATTTTGAACGAGTTTTTTGGCATCAATATTTTCAAAATACGGCATCTTGAACAAGTCACTTTTCGAAAAAGATTCCAGTTCTTCGATGAATCCCGGGCTTTTTAATAAGTAATCACCCCAAGGCACACTCAATCCCACTTTTTTGAAGTTAAGAATTTCTTCAGGAAGCCTCTCTTTCATAGCTGATTTTAGAATGAATTTCCATTTTTTACCAGTAAAAAGCCATTTATCATCCAATGAACCTAATCCCACAATGAGTCTTTGGTCCAAAAATGGTTCTCTGCATTCAATCGAAGCGCCCATCGTACAACGGTCATTCCGGTCGAGTAGCGAGCATAAATAAGTGTGTTGGTCGAAATAAAGAGCTTGTCTTCTCAGATTATTGGGATACAACGATTTTGCATCTTCTAGGATTTGATTTCGGTATTCATTTTTTGGAGGATTGATAATTCCAAAAGTAGTAGCAATGTCATTTGGATAAATATTGCAACTATTATACAGCACTAAATCATCGTTATTTTTTATTTGTGAATAGCGAGCCAGTTTTTCATATCGCGGCTTTGTCGTGAAATAATCCATATGGCCTATTGTCCCAATCGAATTCAATAAAGACGGGTATTTCAAGGCTTTGTATCTTACATAACCACCCATCAACTCATCTGCACCTTCGCCTGAAAGCAACACTTTTACCGAAGGTTTTGCCAGTTCAGCGAGTGCCAAAATATGTGGTTCGCTCAAGTGCATAATGGGTTCGTCTTGAAAATAAGTGGAATTAATCAGCTTATCGAAAAGAGCAGTATCTTCTAAGAACATGGTATGAAAACTATAGCCAAATTTGTTCGACATCATTTTGGCCAAATGGGACTCGTTGTGTTCTTTTTCTTTGAAACCAATATTAAAAGTTTGAATGTCTTTGAATTTTTGTTGATTTAATGAAGCCAAAATCGAGGAGGAATCGAGTCCGCCACTCAATAAAACACCAACAGGAACATCGCTCACCATTCGTAATTTGATGGAATCGTCAAAAGTTTCCCGATACCATTCCACAGGATTTTTAATTTTGGGCTGGTTTTGAATTTCTGCTTTTAAATCCCACCATTTTTCAGTGTTTACTTTACCACTTTCGTGAATAGTCAAAATGTGTCCAGGAAGAATTTTTTTAATATTTTCATACAACGTATTTTCTCCAGCTACAAAACGGTTGAATATGTATTCTTCCATTCCGTCTTTCGCCATTTTTATTGGAACTCCAGCTGTAAAAAGCGCTTTTTGTTCAGAAGCAAAATAGAAAGTTTCATTGTAAAAGGAGTAATATAAAGGTTTAACTCCCATTCTGTCGCGAACTGCTGTCAGTTTTCGTTCTTTCTTATCCCAAATAACAAAAGCAAACATTCCGTTGAGGCGGTTCAGTATTTTCGTGCCATACAATTCGAATAATTTCAACAAAACCTCAGTATCAGAACTGGTTCGAATGTTAAATCCATTGTTTTTTAATTCAGGATAAAAGTCTTTGAAATTGTATATTTCGCCATTATAAACCATTGCATAACGAGCATTATCCGAAAGAAACGGTTGGTGTCCAGCCGCAGAAACATCTAAAATAGAAAGCCTTCGGTGTCCCAAACCAATATTATTTTCGATAAACAATCCTTTGTCGTCAGGTCCACGATGTTCAAGTGAATCACGCATTTTTGTTAAACTGCGTTCATCCACCTTTTTTTGTGATTGCAAATGCAAGATTCCATTAATTCCACACATAATTAATTATTTTTTGTATTAATTAATTCGTGATACTTGTTGGCAATAATTTTCATATTGATTTTGTAATTTGCATTTTCTTCCACAAATTTTCTGTTTTTTATGACGGCTTCATTTCGATATGAGCTGTTTTCAAAAGCCCAAAGAAGTTCGTTGGCCAGCATTTCAGTGTCATCAATGGTTACTAATTGACCGTTTTCTCGGTGTTTGATCCAACTTTGATTTCCCGGAATATCAGTCACGACGGGATAACAATTAGAAGCCATTGCCTCAAATAAAGAGGCTGAAACGCCTTCGGTTATGGGCATACTGATGTAAAAATCGGATTGTTGTAATAGTTCGGGTAAATTTGTATTTGGAATTCGACCCATAAAATTCACCTTGTTTTCAATGTTTAATTTTGTTGCTAATTCTTTTAATATTGGTAGCAATTTTCCGTCTCCAACAATGGTCAATTCAAAATCAATTCCTCTTTGGTTTAGCATCCCAAAGGCTTGTAGAATTACATCGTGGCGGTATTCGGGCATTAGCGAACGAGTTACAATAGCTGTTAATTTTGGAGAAGAAGTGTTTTTTGTATTTCCAAATTGTTCCAAATCGATACCTTTTGGCAAGACCAAAACTTTGGTCATATCTACATTGGCAACTCGCATCGAAATGGTCATCACGGGTCCCCAAGCGTGAATCAAGTCGGCTTTTTCGAAAGCGTAATTTTGGATAATTTTTTTAAGAGGCAACAAAATGGATTTTTCGGGCCACAAATCGGTTCTTCCTTGTTGTGCAATCGCCACAGGTTTCACACCCGATAAAGCAGCAAGAAAACCATAACTGGTGGTTCTTTCGGCAATGATCATATCGGGTTGCTGCAATTTTATTAGTTTCTTAATTTGGAAAAGTCCCGTACAAAACTCTAAAATTCGAAAAGAACGGCTAAAAAAACTGTGGTTTGGCGTTTTCAATTCCCAAGTTACAATTTCGAAATCGCCAAATTCTTTCAGTCCGTTCATCCAAGTAATAGCGTCAGCTCTGTATGTTTCTCCGAGAAAAAGTATTTTTTTTCTTTTTGCCATGTATTGTTTATTCTTCGGAGGTTAAGGCTCGATTGATAAAATCGTTCAAGGGTTTCAAGACAATTAATTTTTTGGCCATTTTGGACACAAAATCTTCTTTGGTAACTTCATTAATGTCAAATTTTTGAGAAGTTTCGAAGCTTTTTAATTTCAAGAATTCTATCGCAGGATGTTCTTTTTCGTAACCTCGGGGTGGGTTTTTTAGTAAGTTTGCTTCGTTTCTATCAAAATCAGCAAATTCCTTTTTGAAGTTTTTATTTTGGATAATTTCCTCTAAATCTTCATAGAAATAGGCGATTTCTATGAAGATTTAGAGG
>Ga0209717_1001848_pt1 | contig 21677 bp, 16 predicted proteins | sample AD_UKC048_MetaG_FD_184418 | JGI IMG/M metagenome (GOLD analysis project Ga0209717, IMG submission 184418) | Active sludge microbial communities of municipal wastewater-treating anaerobic digesters from USA - AD_UKC048_MetaG (SPAdes) (version 2) | ecosystem: Engineered > Bioreactor > Anaerobic >... | reverse complement strand
GGGCGGGGAAACCATCGTCCTGTGCTGGGCGCTCGACGTGGAATATGGCTGCTACCCACCCGGGATACCGGGAAGCGGACGGCCGGCGCTGCCAGATGGAATATACGAGTGCCTCATGACGGTGGTCGGCGTCACGCACCATGGGCCAACGGAGGAAACGTGAGGCGGGGACGCGCGGCATTCGGGGTAAGGGCCGAGGGCGACATCACCGACGCCGGGGCGTGGCTCCAGCTCTACGGGAAGGCGCTCGAGGGTCGGGCCGGGCATCGCCGGGCGGTGGCGCTCGCGGACCATGGCACGCGGCAATTCTCGCGCCGTTTCCGGGTCGTTGGCGAGAACGACAAGCAAGCAAAGCTCGCGGCGGTCAAGCGGGAGCAGGGCATGAGGGACGAGCGGGAGCGACAGGACAAGAGGCGCAAGGCGGGAGGGAATAGCTGATGCCGTTCGCGGGCCAGATACCAGGAGTCGTGATGGACGTCGGCGCGTCCGGCTCGAGCATCCTCGAGGTGTTCGCCCGGAATCTCTTCACGAACATGGACACGGGCGAGGTCTACCTCCGCAGCGGCGACCGCAGCCCGATCACCACCTGGCCCGCCAAGCGAGGCGACAGGATCCCGGTCCAGCAGCGCTTCGTGAACGAGGAGCTGGATGGCACCGACGAACTGATCAAGTTGCCGGAAGGCGTTTCGATCCGTTTCGAGGGCCACAGGAAGCTGGCCAACGGCACCGTCGATTACTCGCAGCTTCTGGTGCAGCAAAACACCTGGGTCGAGACGGACGAAACGACCGATCCGCACTACGACGCCACGGTGGACTTCGATACCCCTGCGATCAACGCGGCGATCGGCAAGGGGGCGGCGGAACTGCCCTACATCGACATCGAGGCCGACGTGGAGGTCTGGAAGGGCGACGACCGGCTCTCCAGCGCGAACTTCACGATCCGGCTCTACAACGATCACTCGCGCGGCGAGGGCGACGTCCCGGCGTCCCTCGGGTTCATCGGTTCGGGGGTGAACTTCGGCTCGTGGATCACGGGCCTGATGGGCGGGGCGACGACAGATCTCGACGGGCAGGCGACGGCCCACCTGGAGTACGGAAAGACCCTGCTGATCCTCCAACTTGAGGGCGAGCCGCCCTCGTCGTACCGCTACGTCGAGGACCCGGCCCCAGGCGCGACGGTGGAGGACAGCCCGAACGTGATCATTCCCGACGACTACGCCTACGACCCAGGGGACCCAGGGGCGGTTGACGAGAACATCGGGCTGTGGGTCAAGGTGGTCTGATGAAAAAGAATCTCGCGCTGGTCTTTGGGGGCTTCGTCGCCGTGGCGCTGCTGGTGGGCGCCGCCGCGCCGATCAGGCCGTTCAAGGGGGTATTCGCCAACGAGCACGGCACCTCGACGGTGGGCGGCATCCAATTCGTCGGCAACGTCACCGCCGCGCAGTTCGTCGGCGACGGCTCGCTGCTGTCCGGAATCGATGCGGGGCTGGCGCAGACAAACGTGCCGATCATCGTGCCGCTGGGACCGTTCTCCGACGCACCGGCCTCGGCGTCACTCGAGTCCTACAACGGGGGCTCGGGCTCGACCTACTACAACGCGGGATACAACCACGCGATCCGGGTTTACGCGTACCGCACCAACTACGCCGGGGAGAGGTACTACTCCACGGCGTACGCGGAATCGGACACGTTCTATGACAGCGGCGAATCGTCGGAGAACTACACGCTGACCTGGCAGTGGGGCGCCGTCGCCGGGACGGTGGGCTACATGGTTCTCAAGAACGATAGCTATAACGGCTACGCCTACGACCACGGCATCGAGACTGCCGGGACGAGCTGGGAGGACGACGGCTCTGGCCTCGCGTCGATGTTGCCATCGCCGACGATCTCGACGGCGATCGGGGGCACGAACATGGCGCTGGCCGAAAACCTCTTGGTTGCCGGGGGCAAGTTGGCCGGGGAGATCGACTTCACCGACGCGCAGCTGAAGGGCTTTCAGCCGGGGACTGACTGGTGGGCGGTCATCACGGTCGATGACCCGGCCTCGATGTCCACCAACGGCATGCCGATGTTCAGCGACGTGGAGGTACGCTGCTGGACCAACGGCCCGATCCACACGTCCGGAGCACTGGTCTTCTGCTACACCACCAGCAACGCGGCCCTCAACGGCACCCCCGCCTACGAGGACTTCACCACCAACTGGTACCCGCGCGCGTTCTGGTGCCAGGTCCACGCGTCCCACGACATCACCTGGCTCGCGGAATGGAAATCGATCAAGCCGACCTATTCGGGCTCGATCGGCTCCGCCATCGCGGCATGGGATGGCTCAAGCAGCGCGAGCTACCCCTTCCGGTGGGTCGTGATGATCAGGGACGCGCGGCCCTGGTTCCACCCGACAAACAATCTCTCCTGGGCGTACACGGTCTACCGGGCGACGACGGGAGAGGGCGCCGGCTTCCCGCCGAAGATCAGGGCGAGGAACGGGACGACCCTCCTGAACAACACCGTCTGGAACAAGGCCGTGCCGATGTGGGTGACGCAGGACCCGAGGCCCAGGCGGTTCCGCGCGTTCGACAACTCCAGCGCGGACGTGGTGGAGATCACGAGGCAGCACCAGCAACCGTGAGGTGAGACGATGAAGAGGGCATTGTTGATGGCATTGGCGGCGGTCGCGATGGCGGTGCGGGGGCAGGAATCGACGAACAACGTCGTCGGTTTCACGACCCGCGAGCTACCGCACGCGATCCGCTATGAGGCGACGATGGGCGCGGGACAGATCGCGGCGTTCCGGGAGCTGATCCGGCCCTCCGTGCAGATCCCGTCGATCGCGTCCAATGCGACGCTGCGGATCTGGGTTAGGCCCGAGACCAACGGCTCGGCCGCGGTGATCGTCGAGATCGCCCGTTGACAGGACCGGAGGCGATATGTCGGTGGACTGTGAGGAATGCCGCGAGGAGGTGCTTCGCCGCATCGAGCGCATCGAGGTCTGGGCCTTCGGGCCCACCGAGCAGAACGGCGCTCGGGGCGCCATCGAGGAGCTTCGGCGGAAGGTCGAGGCAGTCCAGCGGTCGATCTGGCTCACGACCGGGGCGCTGGTCATCCTTCAGCCGGTGCTGATCGCCGCGCTGGTTAAGTGGCTTTTGTAAAACAAGCGAAGTCCGCCGCAGCGGCGCAGTGTGCGTCAGGGCTCGGTCACCTTGAGCCGCATGAAGAGTTTGTGATTCGAACCGACTGGGTAGGTGAAGGTGTGCGTTGTCCCGCCACCGGTGTCGGACACGGAGTCCCAGTGCACAAGGTCGGTTGAAACTTCGGCCCCGTAAATGATTCCGCTCACGCTAGAGGGCTGGGTGAACGTGACGGTCAAGTTGTTCCCGTTGCGCGTCGGCAGAGGGAGCGCGGCCAAGTCCGCACGCCAAGGATGGAGACCGAAAGCGAACTCTTCTAGGTTCTTCACTCCATCACCGTCCGGGTCTGCCCCATCCGCTGCGCTGCCAGAGTTAGCCATGGTGCCAAAGTACTGGAAACGCCAACTTTCTGACGCCGTGATCACATTTGCCTTAGCGACAAACGCGGATACTTTCCCGCCCGCCGTCGCGAAACGGCCCCCCGCGTAAAGGTCCGTTCCGGATATGACCAGAGCATACATCATGTCGCTCGTTCCCGAGCCCAGGGCCGACCACGAGGTTCCGTTCCACTTGGCCACGAAATTCGCGGGGTTGCCGCCCGCCGTGGTGAAGTCGCCCCCCGCGTACAGGTCGTTGCCGGACACCGCCAGTGCACTCACCATGCTGTTCATTCCCGAGCCCAAGGCCGACCACGAGGTTCCGTTCCACATCGCGATGTTTGTTGCCCCGATGCCGCCAGCCGTAACAAAACTACCACCTGCGTACACGTTCGAACCGGCCACTGCCAGCGCTCCAACGTAGGGCTCAAATCCGGTCACTCCCCCGTTGAGTGCCGACCACCATGTGCCGTTCCATTTTGCGATCCGACTCGCCCCGATGCCGCCTGCGGTGGTGAACCAGCCCCCCGCGTACAGGTTGGTCCCGGATACCGCCAGAGCACGGACCGCGTCGTTCATTCCTCCCAAAGGTGACCATGTGCTCCCGTTCCATCTTGCGATCCGATTGGCCGTGATGCCGCCTGCGGTGGTGAACCAGCCCCCCGCGTACAGGTTGGTTCCGGATACCGCCAGAGCAGAGACCACGTCGTTCATTCCCGCACCCAAGGGTGACCATGTGCTCCCGTTCCATCTTGCGATCCGATTGGCCGTGATGCCGCCTGCGGTGGTGAACCCGCCCCCCGCGTATAGGTTGGTCCCGGATACCGCCAGAGCACAGACCTCGTTGTTCATTCCCGAGCCCAATGGGAACCATGTGCTCCCGTTCCATCTCGCGATATAACTGGCGTTGGTCTCGCCCGCCGTGATGAAGGCGCCTCCTGCGTACAGATCGTTGCCGGATACCGCCAGCGCCGTGGCGGCCATATTCATCCCCGAGCCGACATCCAACCAGTCGCAGCCGTTCCACCTGGCAATGTGGTTCATGCTGCGGCCACCCATATCAAGGAAATTGCCGCACGCGTAAAGGTCGTTGCCCAATACCGCAAGCGCAGAGACACCGCCGTGTGTTCCCGATCCCACAGCCGACCAAGAGGTTCCGCACCACTTTGCGACATTATTCGCGGGGTTGCCGCCTGCGGTGCTGAACGCGCCCCCCGCGTATAGGTTGGTCCCGGATACCGCCAGAGCACAGACCGCGTCGTTCAATCCCGAACCCAGAGGGGACCATGTGCTCCCGTTCCACTTCGCGATATTTTTCGCCCCGATACCGCCTGCGGTGGTGAACCCGCCCCCCGCATACAGATCGTTGCCGGATACCGCTAGCGCAGAAACAGAACCGTCCGTACTCAAACCCACGTCCGACCAATTGGTGCCATTCCACATGGCGATGCCGTTCGCAAAGAACCCGCCCGCCGCATTGAAGCTTCCCCCCGCGTATAGGTTGTTACCGAATATCACCAGTGCGATAACCCAGCCAGCCGTCCCCGATCCGAGAGCCGACCATGCAGTTCCGTCCCACTTGGCGATGTTGTACGCGAGACGGTCGCCTGCTCTGGTGAACAAGCCCCCGGCGTACAGGTCCTTGCCGGACACCGCCAGCGCGCTGACGCAGTTACCGTAGACTGGTTCGCCTATCCCCGAGCCCAGGGCCGACCACGAGGTTCCGTTCCACTTGGCCACGAAATTCGCGGGGTTGCCGCCCGCCGTGGTGAAGTCGCCCCCCGCGTACAGGTCGTTGCCGGACATCGCCAGTGCACGCACCATGCCGTTCATTCCCGAGCCCAGGGCAGACCACGAGGTTCCGTTCCATTGGGCGATTCGGTTAGCAACCACATCGCCGACGAACCTGAAAGCGCCACCAATATATAGATTCCCTGAAGCATCCACGGCCATAGCATTGACGTACTGATCCGCGCCACGGATGCCCCCCATGCTAACCCAATCCTCGTCACTGAACGTGGGGTCGATGCGCACGGGATAGGTGGCGCCCGTGTCGTCCAGGACGAGGTCGAGGCGAGAGACGGAAGCGACCTCGATGCGGGCGGACAGTTCGCGGTTCTGTGCGTCTATCGCGCGCAAACGGCTGTAGGCGATCTTTCGCCCCGTGCCTTCGTACACCAGCCGGGCGCCGTGGGCGAGCGGTTCAGCCCGCGCGCCAGTCACGTCGAGTTCCAAGCGAAGCTCACCTTTCCCGCCGGGCCGTTCCAAAATGAGAAAATCCTGCCGCACCCCGTCCATGCTCACGGAGTATTCCTCCTCCACGCCGGGACGAATGAAGCGCGCGACTTTTCCCTGCACGCTCACCTCGCCGTTGGCGGGCAGGGTGATTTCGGCTGTGTCCTTGCGTCCGAGCGCTGAGGCGATCACCCGGAAACGCACGCTCCGGGATGCCTCCTCCGTGGAGGTCAGCCACAGCCCCTCAGTCGTGGCTTGGCCTTCGAGCTTCTGGAATACGCATCGCAGCCGCGCCCCGCCTTCGGTGGCTGAGACGCCGAGGCCGTCACCCTTGTACTGCTTCTCCGCGGCGGCCCCGATCTGGTCGAACGGGATCGGCGCGGCCTTCTTTTCGGCGGGCGCGTTGGTTTGCGCATCGGCGGCCAGCGGCAGGGCCATGGCGAGCAGCAGGCACCGGCGGCCGAAGGTGGCCAGCGGTTTGGACGGAGCAGAGACGGTGGACGCGATGAGGGCGAGGCGGCGCGGGTACATAGAGGTAGAGGGTAGGGAGCTTGGTTCTGGATGTCCGGGGGAGAGACTTCACCATGGGGGGCGCCTTGAATGCCGACAGGGCCGCTGAAGGCACTCGGACCACGGATGCCTTTGTAACGGATCGGTGTTCGTTAATCAACCACCATCGCCTGGAAGCCGGATCTTTGACACGCGCCCAGGGGAATGAACTGGGCACTCGCCGCGAAGATCCTCACCAGCCCGAAGGCCAAGGCGTTCCTCGGGTCTTCGGCCCGCCACGCGCTGACGGTTGGCGCGGGATGGCTCGCGGCCCACGATCTGCTTGATCCCTCAAAGAAGGAGACATGGGTGGCCGCCGCCCTCCTGCTCCTCGGTTGGGGCTGGGGTCTGATCGAGAAGGCGGCCCGGGAGGCGTGATGATCGTATCCCTGTTTGAGCGGGGTTCCGGTCCCGGTACGGCCGCTTTGCGATGGTGGCAGCGGTGTCCCTTCGCGCACGTCAAGACGGCGTTCCTGCTGCCCGATGGTTCATGGAAGATCCTCGAGGCGCTGGGGGAGATCAATCGGGTGATTTGGCGGGATCCGGTCCCGGCCGATGCCCTGGCGCGGACGCTCGCTTTCGTGGACGCGCCCGATCCGGTGGACGAGGCCCGGGCCGCAGAATTCGCCGCCGCCCAGGACGGCAAGGGCTACGACTACGCCGGCATCGGCGCCTTCCTCGCCCGGAGGGACCGGACGGCCGCCGAACTCCAGCGCGAGCGCGAGGGAAGGGAGGTCTGGTTCTGTTCGGAGATTGATTTTGCCATCGCCGCCAAGGCGGGCCGACTGCTTCACGCACGCATGCAGCCCTTCGAGTGCAGCGTCCGCGATGCGTGGATCAGCCCCGTCCGCATCGAAATCCCCAACCCCCTACCACGCACATGAGCACCATAGTCCCATCCCAGCGTCCCAAGGTTTCCGAAAAGAGGATCGCTGAGATCCTCGTCGAGCGCGGCGTGCGCGATCCGGTAGCGGTGGTTGGCTGGCCCGGTTGGTTCGCGGACATGGGCAGGCCCGGCAATGACCGCGGGATCTACGACGACGCCATCATCGTGGCCACGCCCACGGCGTTCGCCGCCTTCAACGGCAACGTCGATCCGGTCGGCAGCGGATGGAATCCGGGCGTGGGTAAACCCTACGCGTCGCTGAAGCCCGGCGTGTGGCAATATCATCCCGGCTGGCACAAGTGGGGCAGCCCATTCGGCCACCCCGCCTTCCGCCAGGCCGATGAGGTCACCGTCATCCGCGATCCCGCGAACGGGAAGGGGACGTGGGAGGAGACCGGCGACTTCGGCATCAACATCCACCGGGGATCGTACAGTTCGCCGTCTTCGTGGGGTTGCCAGACCATCTGGCCCGACCAGTGGAAGGCGTTCTACGAACTGGTCACTTCCGAGCTGCGGCGCCACGTCGCGCCGAAGATCGAGGACGCCGTGTTCCCGTACGTGCTCCTCGGGCGCTAGCGGGTCCGCGAGGCACGACTTCGCCCGAAAACCACTTCTTTGCCTGGTCTGGAGTGACCAAGTTGCCGGCGAGATCGCGGATGGACCGGTAGGATCGGTAGATCTCCTGGGGGCTGTTGCCGCATTCGTCCGCGACGCGGGCGACGTCACCGATCTCGGCGACCCGGTAGCTAATATATGAGTCGCGAAGGCCATTGCGGGGCCAGCGACCGAGGAGCGCGCGGGCGATGGGCTCCATGCGATGCTGGGGGCGACCCTCGATCAGGAGCGACAGTTTCGACATGAGCGGTTCGAGTTTGCTGGCCAATTCGGGCCGGAGGGGGATGAGCCTCGGACGGCCCGTGAGCAGTTGTGCGTGGCCCTTGGTCTGGGTTTCGTCGAGCGCGATCCAGCCGGTGTCCCAGTGGAGCGAGTTCGGGGTGATGCGCTCTATTTCCGCGGAGCGAATGCCCGCGAGGCCGCCCAGCAGCAGCCAGACGCGGCATTGATCGTCCGGGGCCATCTCGTAAAGGCGCCAGAACCACTCGGGCGGTATGACGGACTTTTCGCCATGCCGGATTCGGGCGCGGGTCACGCGCTCCGGCGCGGTCTTGCCCTCTGGCAGGAAGCCGCGGGATTGGGCGAACCGGAAGAGCGTGGTCCATGCCGCCCGGTAGTTGTTGCGGGTGCGGGCGCCGCCCACGCCATCGAGAGCCCTTTCGATGTCCTGGGTGGAAATCTCTCCGATGCCGCGTTGACCGAAGTGCTCCGTGATCCGGATCATGTAGTGGTGGAGCGTCCAGCGGTACCGCTTCGACCGGTCCTCCCGGGACTCGAGGAACTGCTGCGCGAGTTCGGCGACCTTCGCCACGCCCGCGGGGGGGCGGTGCTGGACGTAGAAGCGGGCGGCCTCGATGAGTCCTGCACCGGTGCCTTGCAGGATTGTTTTGGCCTCGGCGAATGCGGCCGCGTCGGCGGGAGAGATCCATTTGCCGAACGAGGCGATCTTCGGGCTGCGGGAGCGGAGCTTTTCGAGGAGGGCCTGTTTCGATGCGGCGCGGGCAAAATGGTTCTTTCCGCCCATGCGCGCATAGGCGCGCCAGTCCCCATCCTGCCAGATGCGCCACGTGACTCCGTTGAGGAGCTGATTTTGCCGGATTTTGTCAGACGCTTTTTTCGCCACCGCTGACAAAATCTGACAAAACCGGAGGGCCATTTCAAGCCCAAATGGACCATTTCTTCCCTCTGAGCCTCATGGGTGAGAGGGTGCTGGAGACAGGACTTGAACCTGCACGCCTTGCGGCACTGGAACCTAAATCCAGCGTGTCTGCCATTCCACCACTCCAGCGGTGCGTGGGACGAACGATGAACATACTCTGGGATACCCGTGGTGGAAGGTCAAATATGCGCGGAAATTGGGCGTTCTTGGGGTGGCTGGGAGAGTCCTCGACGTAAGCCCTTGGCGGGGCTATGATTTACCATAGCATGGCTGTTGTGGCGGCGAGCGCAGGTCAAGAGCACTGGCTGTCTTACACCTGTCCGCATTGCCTCTCGATCTTGGAGGTCGACGGGGATTGGTCGGGACAGGTGGTGGGATGTCCTAGTTGCGGGAGCAGTGTGCAGTTGCCACGGCTGGGTGATCCGGGTTTGCGCGACCGGCGTTGCACGTGGTGTGGACTGCGGGCCTCATTCATGGGATTTCGGGCGAACGGGCAATTCGTTTGTCCGGGCTGTCGTGCGGCGGTGGACAAGAGTCCGGAGCGCTCCAGGGCGATGGACGCGGGGCCGGTTTCGGTGGTGGTGCCCAAGGTTGCACCTGAAAAGCGATCGAAGCAGGAGACGCAGCATATCACGCTTCCGACCCGCGACCCGAAGAAGAGCGGGGCGGAGGCAGGTCTGCTGAGGGCTGCGCCCATCGTGCCTCGACCGCAACCGTCGGCCGGTGCGAGATTTGCGGGGAGCGGGCCGACGTCGCCCGTCTCACCGCCGGTGGTGCCCGTCCCAGCGGTTCAGGCTACACAGGCCCAACCGTCGCCGGACACCGCGAGAGTGGCGCGGCCGTCTGCCACGATCGCCGCGTCGCCGACGCCGCTATTTCCGCCGATCGTGCCGCGGCATACGCCAGTCATGGCGCCGCCAGTCACTCAGAAACCGGGGACACCGAAGCCCGGCGCGCCAGAATCGGTGTCGGGCGTGGCGGCGACCCCGGAATCGCAAGCGATCAAAGCGAGCACGGGAACAGGCCGGGGGCCATTCGCGTCGGTTTCGAAAGGGCCGAAGGAGGCCGTCATGGCCACGCCCGTCAAGGGGGAAGAGCCCAGGCCGAAAAAGGAGTACGCGAAGTTTTTCCAGGCGGAGCCAAAGGCGGAGGCGGTGAGTCCGGAGAAACGGGAGCCCACCCCTCCGCGGAAAGAGGGGCCCTTGGGCGTGGCGGTGGAGCGTCCGGCGCCAGCGGCGGCCGAAGTGCGGCCGGTGGCGCGCGAGAAACCGCAAGGATTCCCGTGGATGGTCCCGGCCCGCGTCACGAAGAAAGACGTGCCGGTGCCGATTGTGCGGCCACCGGTGACATTGCCTCCGGTGTTCAAAGGCAGTGCCACGGGAGGACCCTCTGCCACGCTCGCCAAGAAGGCGACGGACGTGATTGCGGACCTGCGCGGGGTCACTGAAGTCGCCAAGTTTCCGAAAACCGGGATTTCCAAAGGCGGGCCGCAGGCGGCGGTGCCCGCACCCGTTCAGCAGGGCGAGCCCGAATCCCACGCCGCTCCCTCGCGGCCACTCGCAGAGGGAGGGGCTGGCCCCGCCGAGAAAGCGCCGAAAAAGGTCGAGCCTGTTGCGGCAAAGGTCGAAAAAGGCGGACCGTCGGCCGAGGCCAAAGACTTGGCTGGGCCTGGAGAGTCGCCTGCTGGGAAAGGTGCGGCAGAGGCAACGCCGCAAGCGTCCGCGATCGAGATTGCGGCGGAAATCTCGCCCGCTCCGTCCGAGAAGGAGGCACAGCCCGAGTCCGCCTTGGGTCCCAGGGAAGGCGAGGGTCGGGGGGCGAGTGCCGAGGATGCGCGTGAGGCGGAGTTGGCCTCTTTGGGGCCGGCTTGGCTGGAGGCTTTTGACAGGGAACGGGTGATCGCTGGTAAAGCGGCCCGTCGCGACGCGAAGAAGGCCGCGGCCGTCTCCGAGATCCCGGCGAAGGGGCCAGTGCCGCACGTTGAGGGGTCCGGGGTGGCTGTCGGGGCAGAGCCGATGCCTGCCGCGAAGGAGGCGGCTCCAGCGGTGTTTATCACGCCCGCTGAGACCGTCCCCCCCTTGGCCGGGCCTGAAGCGGAGGTCGTTGAGGAACCGATATTCGAGATGCCCGCGCTCGAGGACATGGGGGCGGAGGCCGCCGCTGAGGAAGCGGGAGGCGGAGGAACCCTCGAATCGGAGGGCGAGGCCGAGATCAGGTTCGAGGCCGAAGAACCGGCTGAGCCATCCGACCTGTCGGAGGCGGTGGCCGAGGCCGCCGCGGTGGTCCCATCGGATTTGGCGGGAGAGCAGACCGACGAGGTGATGTTGGGCGCCCCTCCCGCTGAGGGAGGAGACCAAGGGGGCACCTTCGGGCCCTCAACCATTGCCTTGCCTGCCGCTGTCCCCATAAGGATAAGGGCGACCACCCGGAAGAAGACGGATCGCATCCCGCAGCCTGGGCCGTCCGGAAACGGGGGTGCTCTGGCGAGCGCTGTCCCGCCAGAGGTGTCTGCGAGGGCACTGAGACTCGCGGACGCGATTTCTGGCGCGGGCGCGAAGGACTCGACCCGCGGCCCGGTGGGCGCTGTCCGGGATTGGATCGAAGACCATCTGCCACTCCTGTTGGTGACCGGGCTGCTGCTGACGGTCGGGGCCACCGTGTTCGCGCTCTGGCGTTCGGCGGAAGGCAAGGCCATCTCCGAGGTGGGGTTCTGGACGCCGGCGGATTTCCAGACATTCCAGAAGGGGATGTCGATGGTCAGGGATGGCAAGCTTCGCGAGGCGGTGGACGCGATCAGGGCTTCCGCGACGCGGGTTTCGGCCGATCCGGGCCTGCGGACATTCTATCTCGAATTGCGCGCAGCCCTGGGCGAGGCCCCCTCGACCACCGCGGAGATCGGCGGATTGCTACAGGCGCGCGAAGCCGGCCCCGGCATCGCGGCCCGGATATTGACATGGGAGGCCGCATGGCACCACCCGAATATCGATGGGCGGATGCGGGCCGCGGACGTCCTCAGCCGACTGGGGGCAACCCACCGGCTGCCGCTCGCGGAGCGGGAGATCCGGAGAGCCCTCGGCGACAGCGCGGATGCGGCACTCGGGCCGAGGCCCGGGGGCCTGGACGGCTACCGGTGGGACGAGCGGTTTGTCAGGTGGTACTACCTGAGGGCGGCCACCGGCGACAATGATGCCCGGGATCGGCTGATCGCCTGGGTCAAGGACCCCCAGACCGACAGGATTCGGCGCGAGGCCGCGAGTCTGGCATTGCTCGCGCTGGATGAGCCCGATGCGGAGAAGATTGTGCACGATGTCTGGCAGGAACAGATGCGGATCGAGGCGATTAATTTCCGCGTGACCACCAGCAGGGCGCTGGGCATCGATGGCGGCAAACTGCCTCCCGAAGAGGTCCGCCGCATCCGCGATTGGGCCACCAAGGAGGTCGGTTTCTCGATCGCGCGGGCGTTCGGACTCCTTTATGAGCACGGGATACCGTCGGGGCTGGAGCTGCTGGATACCACCGCGCGAAACGACGGGGTCTATGGCTTCCCGGCGATGGCCGCGGTCGCCGAACTGAACCGCGTCCTTGGGGGCAAGGCGCTCGGGCGGATGGCGGCCATCCGGGAATACTGGAGGGCGGAGCTTGAGAAATTGCGGGCCGATCCCAAGGAGGCGGCCAGCGAGGTGGGGCAGACATTCCAGAAAGTCATGGGGCGGATCATTGAGGCCGTCACGATCGAGATGGCGAGGGCCGGGGACGAGGCAGCCGCCAAGGAGGTCACGGCCGGACTGAGCGCCGAGAACGATTTTGACAAGGTGCAGGCGGCGCTGAAGTTGGGCGAGCGGGGCCTGGAAGTGGCCATGCCGATGTTGGTGGACATCGCCAAGGGAGCCGAAAAACCCGTCGCCTCACAGGAGGAGAAGAAGGAGGTCAAGCGCGTGCTGTTGGAGGATGGGCGCGGTCCGGTGGCAAAGGCGTATCTGGAGGGCCTGCTCCAGGATGCCGACGCGGCGACGCGTTTCGGGGCCGCGTGCCGCTTGCTCGAACTGCATCTGGAGGCGCAGCCCAAGGCGGTGCCACCGGCAGACCTGTCGCCCCCCAAGGCCGCCAAATGACGTGGGGATGTGGCGGCCTTTACTAGTGCCCACGATGGTCTAACATATCTTTCCCGATGAAAAAGCGAGCGGTCGAGTGGCTGCTGATTGCACTGCTGGGGGGCAACCTGGCCCTGGGGGCCAGGCTGCTGATGAGCCAGGATGCGCCCGCCGACAACGAAAACGACTTGCTCGGGGATGGCTACAGCTACATGCGCCTGCTGGCGGATGTCATGGTGACTGTCCAGCAACATTACGTCGACGAGGCGAAGACGGGCGACAAGGATCTCATCTACGGTGCCCTGAAGGGCATGCTGTCGGCGCTAGACCCGCACAGCCAGTTCATGGAGCCCAAGCTGTTCGAGGAGATGAAGGAGGACGCCGAAGGCCGGTTTGGGGGCATCGGCATTTCGATCCACAAGCCGGGCCAGACCGAGTGGGTGTCCATCATCACGGCGATGGAGGGGACCCCGGGCGATCGCGCGGGGCTCCGCGGCGGCGACAAGATCATCAAGATCGACGGGAAGGCGACGCAGACGATGTCGATGGAGGAGGTGCTCAAGGGCCTGCGAGGCGATCCGGGGTCCGAGGTGGATCTAACGGTGCTCAAGGGCGGCACCGGCAAGATGGATCAGGTGCACATCGTGCGCGAGTTCATCGCCATCCAGAGTGTCAAGGATGGCCGGATGCTGGAGAAGGAGATCGCGGGCGACGACAAGGTCGGCTACATCCGGATCCTCAATTTCAACGAGCAGACCGACGAGGATTTCGAGAAGGGGCTCACGAAGCTGGAGACCGCCGGGATGGAGGGGCTGGTGATAGATCTCCGCCGCAATCCCGGGGGCCTGCTGGATGCGGCGGCGCGCGTCGCGGGGAAGTTCATACCGTCGGGCGAGGTGATCGTGTCGACGATTGGCCGCGGCGAGCAACAGGGGACGGTGATCCGCAGTGTCGCCGAGAGAAAGCGCTTCGATTATCCCGTGGCGGTCCTGGTCAATGGCGCGAGCGCGAGCGGGGCGGAAATCGTGGCGGGGGCGCTCAAGGATCTGCGTCGGGCGATCGTGGTGGGGGAGACGACCTTCGGCAAGGGGAGCGTGCAGAGCGTGCTGAAGAACTTCGATGGATCCGGCGTGAGGCTGACGACCGCGCGGTATTACACCCCCAGCAACCGGACCATCCATGAGGTGGGTGTGGAGCCGAACGTCTCGGTGGCGATGGAGCCCGAGGTGGCTGCGGCGCTGTCGCGGCACCGACTGAAGGTGACAATGGAGGGCGCCGGCCGTCTCGAGCCGGAGGGCACCTGCGACGTGCAATTGCGCCGGGCGGTGGATGCGCTGCGGGCGGTGCACATCTACAATCGGCGGGTGATGCCAGAGGTCATGGCGCGCACGGCGGCGCGCTGAGCCGCCGGGGGGTGGCCATCGTGAAGCCGGTGCGAGGGATGGCGGGGCGTCTGGTCTGTTTCGGGGTCGAGACGTCCTGTGACGAGACGGCCGCTGCGGTCGTTTCGCTCGAGGAGGGGCGGCCCCTGATCCTGGGCTCGGTGGTCGCTTCGCAGGCCGACCGACATGCGGCGTACGGGGGCGTGGTGCCGGAGCTGGCGACGCGGGAGCATCTCAGGGCGTTGGAATGGGTGGCCGCGGAGGCAATGCGCTCTTCGTGCCTGGCGTGGGCGGATATCGATCTGGTGGCCGCGACCCGAGGCCCGGGTTTGGCCAGCGCGCTGATGACGGGCCATTGTTTCGGGCGCGCCGTCGCGATCGCTGCGGGGAAGCCATTTCTGGGAACAAATCACCTCGAGGGGCACATGGTGTCGGCATTCTTGGATGGCGCGGCGCCCCCGATGCATGGCGTCGGATCGTGGCTGGCCCTCGTGGTCAGCGGCGGGCACACGCTCTTGGCGGTCGGGAGGGCGGATGGCACGCATGAGGTCATCGGTTCGACGCTGGACGATGCGGCGGGCGAGGCCTTCGACAAGGGGGCCAAGATGCTCGGGCTGGGATACCCTGGCGGCGCGGCCCTGGAGGCGGCCACGAGGGGAGGGAATCCCTCGGCGCACCGCTTTCCGCGGGGCATGCTGCGGTCAGGGGATCTGGCGTTCAGCTTCTCGGGGCTCAAGACCGCGCTCAGGATCTATCTGGGCAAGGAGTTTGGCGGATCGGCCCCGGAGGGCGAGGCGCTGAGGGATATCTGCGCATCATACCAGCAGGCGATCGTCGACGTGCTCGTCGGCAAGACCGCCGCGGCGTTGCAACAGACCGGCCTGCGTGTTCTGGTGGTTGCCGGTGGCGTGGCGTGCAACGCCGCCCTGCGCGCCGCATTGACAGAGCTCTGCGGGCGCGATGGGATCCGGCTGCTGGCGGCCCGTCCCGAGCATTGCACCGATAACGCCGCGATGATCGCCCTGGCCGGCGCCTGGCGCCATGCCGGTTCCGGTGCCGTCTCCCCCTGGGACGAGGATGTTGTTCCGGGTCTCGGGCTGACAGCCTGAATCCGATCGCGAGCATCAGCCCGTTGAAAAACCCGCCCGAGAGAACGCCGCGACGGGCGCGGGAGGTATGCCGGCCCCGGCGTCCGCGATCCACCCGCATGCGCTGATAACTCGTGGCGACGCGGGTCCGTCCTCCAGCAAAATTCTACAATGCCAATTGCACGAATTTGATTGACCCGTCGGGTCTCCATTTCAGATTGGCGGCGGAGGACCGCGACATGAGATGGATGAGATGGTGTTTCCCGGTGATCCTGACGACGATCTTCCTTTCGCCTGCATCCGGCGCCGAGAGGATACCGATTGCTGAGAGGGCGGGTTGGTTTCGGCACGACCGTTTTGGCATGTTCGTCCACTTCGGTGCCTACGCGCTCATCGGCAAAGGCGAGTGGGTGCAGGACACCGGCAAGATCCCCCTGGAGGAATACATAAAATATCCGCCCCGATTCAATCCCGAGAAATTCGATGCGGGCAAGTGGGTGGGGTTGGCCAAGCGGGCGGGGCAGAAGTACATCATCATCACCACGAAGCATCACGACGGCTTCTGCCTGTTTGATTCGAAGCTGACCGACTACACCATCATGCGCACGCCTTTCGGGCGGGATCTATGCCGGGAACTGGCCGACGAATGCCGGCGCCAGGGCCTCCGGATCGGCTTTTATTACTCGATCATGGACTGGCACCACCCGGATTACGTGCCGAGGCGGAAGTGGGAGAAAGGCCGGACGACCGAGGGCGCAGATTTCAACCGCTATGTCGAATACATGCGGGGGCAGATCCGCGAACTGATGAGCAACTATGGGGAGATCTGCGCGCTTTGGTTTGATGGGGGCTGGGAACACAAGTCGCAGGAGGATCTCGACAAGTTCCGCCCGATCATCGAGATGGCCCGCGACGTGCAACCCCGCATGCTGGTGAACAATCGCGCCAATATCGGCGGCGATTACGAGACGCCGGAGCAGCGCATCCCCGCCACGGGAGTGCTGGACCCGCAGGGCAAGCCCGCCATGTGGGAGGTCTGCATGACGATGACGACCGGCCACGGATCTTTCGCACCGACCGCGTGGTGGGGCTATGATCGGGATGAGAAGGTCTTCAAGCCGGCGGATGAACTCATCCAGAAACTGGTCGATGTCACGAGCAAGGGCGGCAATTTTCTCCTGAATGTGGGTCCCACCGAGAAGGGGGAGATCCGGCCCGAGGAGACCGATCGTCTGGAGGCCGTGGGCCAATGGATGGGGCGGCATGGCGAGGCGATCTACGGCACGGTCGCGAGTCCTTTTCGACTGTTGCCATTCTTTGGTCGGGTGACCCGCAAGGGCAACCGGCTCTTTGTCCACGTGTTCGATTGGCCGACAGACCGGAAGATCGCCTTGCCGGGACTCCGGGATCAGCCCACGTCCGCATTCATGATGGAGCAACCGGGCGCGCGAGTGGGCGCGGTTTGCGAGCAGCGCAATGGTGCCGATCAGCTCGTCCTGACGCTGCCAGCGGAACGCACGGATCCGGTGGCGAGTGTCGTGGTGCTTGAGTTCGCCTCCGAACCGCGCGTCGAACCGTTCGTGCTTCGGTCCGGCTCCGACGGGAGAATAGAACTCCCCGCCGCGTTTGCCGAGATCGAGGCCAAGCACGGGCAGAGGGCGAAGGCTTCATCGGAATCCGGCCGCGTCTACATCGCCAACTGGTCCAATCCGAACGACGTGGTCGTTTGGAACTTCAATGCGCCCGCTGACGTGGCCTGTCGCGTGATCATCGATGGGCGACCTGCATCCCCCGAGGCGGATGGGCAGAAGGTCCAGGTCGCCATCGGGAACCAGAAGATCCTCGGCACGATCACGGGGGGCGGCGTCCGGCTGGAAGGCGACCTGAAGGTGACCGCGGGCGCCCAGACCCTCGCCGTCAGCTTGCCTGGCGCGAAGCGAACGGGCCCGCCCGTCCTCGATCTGTTTGGCGTGAAGCTGGTACCCGCGAAGTGAGTCCCACCGCGGCAGGCAGCCCGTGGGCATGAACTTTTGGGGGCGGAGCCGATTTGGACTGCGGTGGCAGAGCGAAGCGACGGCACCGCTTTTGCTTCCGGCGGAGCCGAGGCTGATGGCCCCGGCGCGCGCTTCGCGCGCTGCCAAAGCGGTGGCTCCGTCCGGCGGTTGCCGGACTCTGCCACCGCAGTCCAAAATCTTCCCGGCCCGGATCATGGGTCGTGCAATCCTGCCCGCGACGGCAATAGGATTGTCTGCCCCACGGTGCGCGCATGGCCACCGAGTCGTTCAGACCCCATCCCGAAATCCCGGGTTTTCGGATCAGGTGCGGGCACCCGTCCAGAGGCGATTGATCGCTCGGATCAGGACAAGGCCGGAGCCGATGAAGACCGCCAGGAGCAGGCCCGCCTGCGCGTGGCGGCCGTATAGGAAGTTGCCGACCGCGAAGAGGGAGGACCAGATCGTGGCGCAGCCGGCGCTCCAGCCGAGGAGCGCGAGGGGGATATTCTCGTGGGTGGCGGCGGCCTCGGCATCGCTGATGCCCGCCTCGCGACGGATGCGGCGCCATCCCGGACCAAAGGGCAGGACCTTCCTGTAGAAAGCCAGGAGCGTGGGGCGCGCGGTCGGGGGCCCCAGGTAGGCCGTGGCGACCCAGCAGACGGTGGTGATGCCGATCGTGATCAATAGCGCGTGGTGCGTGCCGAACTCGATGCCCCAGACTTTGCGCAGCACGAGGAAACCGAGGGACACCCCGAACGAACTGATCATGGCGACGACCTCGCACCAGGCGTTGATCCGCCACCAGAACCAACGCAGCAGATAGAGGAGTCCGGTGCCCGCGCCCACCTGCAGGATGATGTCGAAGCTGTCTTTTGCGGATTCCATCAGGAACACGGTCGCGGAAGACGCGAGGAACAGCAGGACCGTGCCGACCCGTCCGGCGAGCACGTAGTGCTTCTCGGGGGCGCCCTTGCGGATGAAGCGCTGATAGAAGTCGTGGACCAGGTAGGAGGAACCCCAGTTCAGCAGCGTCAGGATGGTTGAGGAGTTGGCGGCGATGAGGCCGCCGACCATCAGGCCGATGAAGCCGGTGGGCAGGAATTTCAGCATGGCGGGATAGGCGATGTCGTGGCCCATGAGCGCGGGATCGAGCGATGGGAAGGCGGCCTGGATGTCCGAGAGTTTCGGGTAGACGATCAGCGAGCAAAGTCCGACGAGGATCCATGGCCACGGCCGGAGCACGTAGTGCGCGAGGTTGAAGAAGAGGACCGCGCCGAGAGAGTCTTTCTCCGATTTCGAGGCCAGCATGCGCTGGGCGATGAAACTGCCGCCGCCGGGTTCGGCGCCGGGGTACCATGTCGCCCACCATTGCACGGCCAGGGGCATGACGAACACGGCGATCGCCAGATCCCAGTTGCTCGTGAAATCGGGAAGGATGTTCAGGTAATGGATCATGCCGCCCCCCTCGGGCGCGGGCATGGGCGCGGAGAGTTTTTCCACCAGAACGCCGAGCCCGCCCACCTGCTTCACGGCAAAATAGGCCGCGGCGATGACCGCGGTCATCTTCAGGAAGAACTGGATCATGTCGATGACCAGCACGCCCCAGAGGCCGGAGTGGGCGGCGAAGGCGACGTTCAGCACGCCGACGAACAGGAGTGTCTGCCAGCGCGGCATCCCAAAGAGGATGTTGGCGATCTTGCATGCCGCCATGTTGACGGTCGCGATGATGACGCAGTTGAAGAACAGTCCCAGGTACAGGGCGCGAAAGCCGCGGACGACCGAGGCCGCTTTGCCGGAGTAGCGGATCTCGTAGAACTCCAGGTCGGTCATGACCTCGGAGCGGCGCCACATGCGCGCGTAGAAGAACACCGTTGCGACGCCCGTCAGCGTGAATGCCCACCAGCACCAGTTGCCCGCCACGCCCTGGCGCCGGACGATGTCGGTCACGAGGTTTGGCGTGTCGCTGCTGAAGGTCGTCGCGACCATCGAGAGGCCCGCGAGCCACCAGGGGACGGATCGGCCCGAGACGAAGAATTCCGAAGTGCTCTTGCCGGCGCGCTTGCCGAAGAACAGCGCGGGCACGAAACAGAGGAGGAGGGACGCGGCGACGATCAACCAGTCGAGGGGCTGGAGGTGCATGGGCGCGGCGATGCTGCCCGAAGACACGGCGTCTTTCGAGCCGAAAACGGGGGATCGTCCCAGAATCGACTGTGCTCAACCGATTTGAGAAACTTATCAGAATACCACCGCGCCGTCGCCAAACTGGAGGAGCCCGATCAACAGCGATGGCTGGACGTCGCCGCCAACGAAGATCTCACGTCGCGCCGCCTCCGGGCCTCCATCACCGCTGGCCGCGTCGTGGCAATCGAGGAACTCGGCGCCCCCGCCGATCCCGGCATCCCCAACCACATCGCCCCCATCAACAGGCTGGCGGCGTGGTGAGGTCAGCTCTCCGAGGGCGACTGGCTCCAGCAGCGCACGCTCGATCAGCTCGAGGCCATGCTACGGGACTTTGCCCCCGTCGAGGCGATCCTCGGACAGCTCCGGGCGGCCATCGATCGGAGAGGAAAGGGGATGCAGGGGAGATTGGTGTGACGACGTGCGCTCTGACGCAGAATTGTCGCTTGACCAAAGAATGCCCGGAGGATTTGATTTAATCGCATGATCGTGAGTCAGCGCTCAAAGAGTGCCACCATTTGGCGCCGAATTGTCCGAACCGTCGGTCGGGTGAGGGCCGAACGTGCTTGTTTCCGGCTCGGGTCCCTTGTCGTTGCTTGCCTCCTTTCGACGGGCGTTCCGTCGCGAGTCGCGGGTCAGCAGTCGCCGCCGGCGGCCGGCCCGCTGGGCACCGCATCGCCGAGCACGATTCGCGCCGTGGGCGAAGCAAAGCGCGACAAGCCGTTCGTCAATTCTCTCGGGATGAAGTTTGTCCCCGTGAGCGGGACGCGCGTGCTGTTTGGCATCTGGGAGACTCGCGTGGCTGACTTTCAGGCGTTCGTGCGCGAGGCGGGCTACGCGTGGAATTCTGGTGGGAAGAGGATGCCGGCGGGCGACCAGCCGGTGAATTTCGTGAGCTGGCAGGACGCCGCGGCCTTTTGCAAATGGCTCTCGCAGAAGGAGGGGCTGGACTACCGGCTTCCGAGCGACAAGGAATGGGACGTCGCCGTCGGGCGCGACAGGTATCCCTGGGGCAACGAGTTTCCTCCGCCGCCCGCGGCGGAGAACCTCTCCGGCCAAGAATCGGGGCTCCAGCACTTCATCAAAGGATGGCGGGACAACCACAGGGGCATTGCCCCGGTGGGCAGTTATCCGGCCAACAAGAGCGGCCTCCACGACATGGGCGGCAATCTGCAGGAGTGGTGCGACGACTGGTACGACAATGGCGTTTACCGGGAGCATCTGGCCGCGAACAAGGGCGGGGACAGGTTCGGCGAGGATCGCGAGAAGGCCATCAAGAGCGGCAACGTGTTTCGCGTCGTCCGGGGCGGCGCGTGGACGTCGTGCATCGGCCCGCAGGCTAGTTCCGGACATCGCGACGCGATGAAGCCCGGCGAGTCGAATCAATTCACGGGCTTTCGCTGTGTCCTCGTGGACCCGACCAGGCGGTGATGACGCCAGCGGTGGTCAGCGCCACCGACCGGCCCCAGCGCCGCGCCGCCGACCAGATCGAGCATGCCCGCCGAGACGTCCCGAGATTCTCAGCAGGCCACGCCGCGTGACGGATTGATCGTGTCAAACGAGCGCGCGATCATGTCAACCTCACGCTCAAGAGCCCTCCCGAAAGAAGGGGTCCGGCCGGGATCGAGTAGCCCCGCCGGATGCCGCCGTTTCTGGAGCATACTTTACACCCCCGGGGGACATCGGACCGGGCTTGGTTGCCCGTGGGAAACGTCTGAATAACCCGCTGGGGTGGAGATGGTTGCAGCCCCCGCCAAGGCCTCCAAAAAGCCCGTTTTTGGCCCGAATTGCCCGCCTAAAAAGTGTAAAGTGAGAAAACGCCCTCCTCATAGAAAAAGGGAGGGGTGGCGCGCCCCAGAGGACTTAGACTAACTCATAAAAGTTTGCTTATAACTTTGGCAACAAACTCCTACTGCGCCTATCTCTCTATTATGCGCCTCGTCTCGTAGTTGCCGAATGCCCCGTCGAAGGCGCCCAGGTCCAGTAGGAGTTTGTTGC
>Ga0209717_1001847_pt1 | contig 21680 bp, 18 predicted proteins | sample AD_UKC048_MetaG_FD_184418 | JGI IMG/M metagenome (GOLD analysis project Ga0209717, IMG submission 184418) | Active sludge microbial communities of municipal wastewater-treating anaerobic digesters from USA - AD_UKC048_MetaG (SPAdes) (version 2) | ecosystem: Engineered > Bioreactor > Anaerobic >... | reverse complement strand
TTCAGCTCTTGTCGGGCGGGAATTTGTTATCATCGATTCAAGCATTTCCGTTGCCACAATGACCGGCTTCCTTTTTTCACGGGCAGCTTTTATAATCTGAGACTGGGCAAAAGGAAGTTCCCAGACCGGCAGCTCAACACCGAGATCTCCCCTTGCAACAAGCAGTGCATCACTCACCTCGGCAATTGAAGAAAGATTCTCAAGACCCTTTACCGATTCAATTTTTGAGATCACAGGTTTTGTCCCGCCGCAACTTCTCATAACTCCCTGAAGTTCTATAACATCTTGACTTTTCTGAACAAAACTCAGCATAAAACCGTCAAATCCGAGCTCCATTCCATATTTCACATCTGCAATGTCCTTATCGCTTAAGGAAGGAAGTTTAATCTCTTTGCCCGGAAGCATCAATCCCTTTCTTGATTTTAGCAATCCACCTGTTTTCACTATACATTTAACCCCTTTTAAATCAACCGATTCCACTTCAAGAACGATCTTCCCGTCATCAAGCAGAACAGCATCCCCTTTATCCACATCAGTGAGAATATATTTGTAATCAGTACCGAAAACTGAAGCATTACCCGGAGTTTTGGGATCAGCATTAATTGTGCAGATACCCCCTTTTTCAAGCATCGCCTCATCATTCTCCATTATCCCTATTCTTATCTTCGGCCCACGCAAGTCCATGAAAACAGGAATATTTACCTTCATATCACAAGAAACAGCCCTCACATTTCCGATGATCTCTTTTACCAGATCATAACTCCCGTGGGACATATTCACCCTGAAAACATCAACACCCGCAATAACAAGGTCATGTATCAGCCCCTCATTCTTTGAAGCAGGACCCAGAGTAGCAATAATCTTTGTGTTCGCCATATCTAAACTCCATGAAAAAACGACATGACCGATTCTGCCTGATTTTAGATTTTTGTAAAGGTTTCTTAAAAACCGCTTTTGTTGTCTATATCCTACAGCTTTTCTATCTGTTTTCCATATTATTTCCGCCATGAGTATTCGAGAGAATTTCGGTCAGCGTTTAAAGGTGCTTAGACAGCACAGAAAGATGAGTCAGGATGATGTGTCCCTTGCTTCGGGCATTGACAGAAGCTATATTTCACAGATCGAGACGGGCAAATCTTCCCCTACTCTTGACATCATAGATAAGATCGCGAAAGCACTGAATGTTTCGACTGATGAGCTTTTTATTTTCGGTGTGTCGGAGCCGGAAAGAACTTATGACGGCGAACCTTTTGAAAATGCTGATTAAAAGACCTTTTTTCTTTGAAAATTTTATTTTCCTGACAAGGAATCTGAAACAAAAGACTTGATTTCATTTATAGAATCTTCTTCACTGGTCCAGCCTTCAATATGTTTTACTATTTTCATATCTTTTGCATCAATGAAAACACTCACCGGATATCCTTGATTTACATATCTGGAAAAATTGTTCTGCTGGTCATACTTAAGATAACCGTATGTGTAATATGAGTTTTCAAGGTTGAATGCCGCCATTGCGTCTTTCATTTTAAACAGTTTTGCCGGCTCCTGATCAGGTGCAGGCCCTGACAGCAGACCGTTCATTATCAGAATAACATTTAATCCGTCATCGATCATATCTTTGTCAGCAATCAAATACAGGTCGTTCCTTAATTTTGAACTGTACATACAATCATATGCCGCAAATATCAGCCATATAAGTTTTGATTCCGGATTTTTTTTGGCATACCACTCCTCTAAACGGTGCTCTGTGTCGAGCTCATCAAAAAAAGTAATGTTACGGGCAATATCTCCGGCTTTCTTAGATGTTTCTGTTTCTTCAGGATATGTATCTTCTGCGGTGTTGCCTGTATCTCCAGTGTCTCCAGTGTCTCCAGTGTCTCCAGTATTACCTGAATTACCTGAATTTCCTGAGTTCCCTGAGTTTCCAGTATCACCAGTGTCTCCAGTATTTCCTGTATCACCTGAATTTCCTGAGTTCCCTGAGTTTCCAGTATCACCTGTGTCACCACTATTTCCTGTGTTTCCTGTGTTTCCTGTGTTGCCAGTGTTTCCAGAATCACCTGAATTACCGGTATTGCCAATATCCGGTTTAACACAGGCAGCGGAATCAGTTTCATCATCATTGTTTTCTGCACAAATATTTCCATTCTCATTGCAATCTTCCAAGTTCAACCACGAACCATCGGCACAAATTTGAAGAATATTGCCGACACAACGGGTTGCGCCTTTCGGCAGGCATTTTGATTTTGTATCATCTCCACAGCTAGAAAAAAGAAGCAAACCGGCGAGAACTAATAAAAATAAAAATGATCTTCTCATGATACCTCTTTGAATTATCAGCATTTCTAAATAGATACGAACGATTTTATTTTATCAACGATTTTTTCTTTGTCAACCGACTGAAATCCGCAGATAATTCTTGCCTGATCATATTCATCAGTATATTTTCCTGCTTTATCTCTGACTGTAATGGTTGAAACAGTTTCAGCATTATCATTATAACTTATTGAATACATTGAGATAAGAGGTTGCTTTCCTGATCTTGGGACCATGTCAACCCGCTTATTTATGAACATTTTGAATTTTGAAGCGGCTGTATAAACTCTATCCCTGTACTGATAAGGGTAAACTGTTATAAACATTCCGTTTTCCAACAGATGTCTGTCTGCCGTTTCAAAATAATCTTCGATGTTTCCATTCAGTTCAAATCTTGCCGCGGACTTGTCATCGTGCGGACTTATTGGACCTTCAGCATCTGTGTAATAAGGAGGAGTTGAAGTGATGAGAGAAAATTTCTCATCAAGTTCAAGTTCTCGAAGATCTCCATGCAACAGCTTAAAACGATTTGACAATCCATTCATTTCAAGTGATTTCAATCCGAGTTCTCTTCTATTTTCACGAAGCTCTATCCCTACTCCCGATATTTGAGAAAACTTCCACAGAACTATCATAGGAACAGAGCAAAGTCCACTCCCAAGATCAAGAAAACGGCTCGGCGGATCCTCTTCACTGCAAATAATCGTCATCCACGCAGTAAGCATATCATCAGTTGAATATCTCTGCCCGACATCGGGCTGACAGATCTTGAAATTTCCTGAAAGAGTGTCTATACGGGGCATAAGGATAAATTAATCCAGTTCGTAGGCACCGGCAGACCACGGAACAGTTCTTGTTTTCCCATCTTTATCTTTGATAAATATTTCAGAAAGATCTGAGCCGGCAGTTGTGATGTCATTTCCGTCAATATCCTTGCTGTCCGCTGTCAAATGAAGATCATTTGCATAATAAAGAGAACCGTCAACATAATTTACGAAACCGATGTCAGCAACAGTTTTTGAAGGAAGATATATGTTTGTAGCTGACTTATACAATGAATCACTTGAATTTTGTGTCCCCATTATTGTAACACCGGTACTTCCGCCCACGATGACATTGTTTTCAAAAACCGGAGCGAACGGGGTTATCTGGTTAGTGTTGAATTCATAAACAGGGTTGTCGTCATTAACACAGAAAAGGAGATTGTTCCTCAATTCAGGTGAACTGTATTTTCCGGAAAACTTCACGGCAGTCGTAGTCATTGTGCTTTCACCGCAATCGAGCGTGTTGTTAAACACTTTTGCTGTTGTGGAATCATAAAAATATATGCCTGAGGTCAGATCGGTTGACTTGCCGCCATGAATTATGTTGTTATAAAGAACAATGCCGGTATTCTTACTCAGAAGAACTCCGTAACTTCTTGCCTTATATTTGTTCTCCCCCGCACTGATGATATTTCCGTGAATTTTCACATCACCGTTATTTCTATATACTCCGATCCCGACATTTCCACCGTCAGTGCCCTCATCCTTACTGTGACCTGCAATTATAATATTGTTATAAATTTCAGTATTAACAGATGATTCTGCACCTATTGAACTTATTTCTCCTATGACAATACCTATTGAAGCCGCAGTAGGTGTTCCAATCGTTGTGAAATTATCAACCGCTTCACCTGCAATTATTCTGTTGTTATGAATTACCGGGCTGCCACCGCCAATCACAAGACCTGCAGAAAGAGAACCGCTCAAAGCCCCCATTAAAGAACCTTCGGGGTTTCCACCGATCAAAGTGTTTTGCGCTATCTCAGGACTGCCTGATTTGACTGTAATAGCCGAAGAAGCATGCCCTGTATCACGAGTGCTTTCAACAACAAAGCCTTCAAACAGAAAATTGTCGAGAGTGCCATCAAAAGTGACAACTGATTCCTCTGTTGAAATAATTTTTGTTATATTTTCTTCACCCGCACCAATCATATCAGAACTGTAAAGACCGCCGTCTGCAAAATCTTCGTTGAAGCCGCCTATGATCTTTATATTGTCTTTATTTATTGTAAGCGCTTCATTATATTCCCCTGCAGAAACATAAATCTCCTTTCCATCAACTGCAACTGCAATAGCTTTGCCGATTGTTGCAAAAGGAGCAGCCACAGTACCATCTCCGGTATTGTCGTTCCCGGTCACAGCAACACAGATGACATTCGCAAAACGATCGAATGTGTCTTCATCATAATCTTCAGGATCATCATCTGTTTCGATCTCATCCGGCTCTACTGCACCATCCTGCTCTTCAATATCCTGCTCTTCCAGATCGGGTTCGACACTATCAGGATAGTTGACATCTTCATCAAGCATTGATTCATCTGTCTCAACAGATTCAATGTCACTGTCAGGAGCTGTTATATCGTTATCATCCTGCGTTTTTTTCTTTTTTGAGCATCCTGAAAAGAACACTATCAAAACAACACTCATTACAACAAGAATAAACTTTTTCATGACATCCTCCTAAGATGAATAGAAATTACGGAGATTATAATGTTTTTAATTGAGAATTCAAATAAAATTCAAATAATCAGCATACAATCACCATAAGAATAAAAACGGTATTTTTCTTTTACCGCTTCTTCATAGGCATTAAGTATGAACTCTCTATCTGCAAATGCCGATATCATCATAAGCAGTGTGCTTTGTGGAAGGTGAAAATTAGTAAGAATTATGTCAACAAATTTAAATTTATATCCCGGATAAATGAAAATCCCTGTCTCTTTGTCGCATGGATGGATGATACCTTTTTCATCGTCAGCACTTTCAAGTGCTCTGACCGTTGTAGTTCCTATTGCAAGGATCTTTCTTCCAGCTTTTTTGTCATCATTAAGCCGTGAAGCACAATCTTTCGTAATTACGAACCTTTCCTTATGCATTTTGTGCTCTTCGATCTTTTCACTTTTAACAGGGAGAAATGTCCCAAGCCCGACATCAAGAACAATATTTTCAACATGACCTCTAGTCTTTTCATGGATCTTTTTTAATATTTCTTCATTGAAATGAAGTCCTGCGGTCGGTGCGGCAACTGATCCCGGAACTTGTGCATAAACTGTCTGATACTTTTCTCTGTCTTCAAATCGGCTTTTTTTCTCGTTTCTTCTTTTCAGAATATACGGCGGCAAAGGAACATCGCCGAATTCATCAAGAAATTTAAGAAGTTGAGTATCATTCAAAGAGAACTTCACATCTGCGAACTGCTCATTTCTTGACATTATTTCTGCCGTCACACCATTTTCGAAATTGACTTTTTCGCCTCTCCCGAGATGCTTTGAACACTTAACCATCACCTGCCACAATCCGCTTCCGATCTGCTTTATCAGAAGGAACTCAACAACTCCGCCTGTTGCCCTTTTTCCAAAAATGCGGGCAGGAATAACTTTTGTTGAATTAAAGACCACAGTCGTATTTTCATCAATAAAATCGGTTATATTGCCAAATTTTGAATGTTTTATGACCGGATTACTCCTGTCAAGCACCATCATTCTGCTTTCACCCCTTTTCAAAGGATTGTCAGCGATCAGCTCTTCAGGAAGATGATAATTGAAAAGTTTTGTATCCATCAGTACATTTTCCTGATCTCTACACCGGTAAGATAGAAGTTTATAATTTCAAAATGATTTTTCCCTTTCTCCGCCATCCCAGCCATGCCCCATTGGCAGACGCCGACACCGTGGCCTCCACCTTTTCCTTCAAAAATAAAATTAGACCCTTCTTTTCTGACAACAAAATCATTTGACCAGATAACAGAAAAACCGACTAACTCTCTAAATTTATTAACAGGGATCTTTTTGTTGTCAACTATCAGACTTTCGACTCTTGTTTCGCTTCTAACCACCTGAATAGATTTAACTTTACCAACTCCGAGTTTATCTGAAAGCACTTTTGAACTCACCGATCTTTTCCAACGGTAAAGAGATGATTTTTTGCAATAAGGACATTTTACAGATTTAAGATGCGGTTCATCTTTCTTCCAAATCTCTGATGATGATGAAGTCATTCCTCCGCAAGTTGAATGAAAATAGATCTTAACCGGATGATGCCCTTTTGTTATTACTTCACCTCTTGTCTCGTCAACTGCTTTATTTGATGTGACATCCTCTTTGTCAAGCCCGTCATAAACCTGATCAAGAACACTCGGAGCAAGATCAAAAAGCTCATTTCTGGGATTGAACATTTTCTGATAAACCGCAAAAGTTCTTGCTAATACTGCCTGTGTTTTCTTTGCTTCAAGAGGCCAGGAAGGTATCGCTTCTTTATTGATCACTCCTCTGACATAATCCTCTATATTCAAGTCATTGATAACAGTGAGCTTTCCATTTCTAAGCCAAATCTCAATTTCACCTCTGAACATTCTTTGACCAATCTTTATCAGCATGAATTTCGGAGTGAGTTTTATCATTTCAGAATTAAAAGTCCTGCCTGAAACAGATATTTTCCCTTTGCTCACACTCACGGTATATTTCCCCTGAATAGACCCGGCATTTTTACCGTTCTTTGTAAAAATCTCCGCATCTCCTTCGAGAGGGAATGAATCAGTGTCAACTTTTATGCCGATTTTCAGAAACGGTTTGAACCCTTCAGCCGGATTCTCGTTTTTCAGAAGTTCTTCAATATTCTGACCCGACAAAGAAAAAGAGACAATTAAAAGTGAAAAAAGTATGATCCTATTCAACAACTTCAACAACGATAGCTTCCGTACCGGAAAAATTAGATGCTTTATAATTCTCGGCCTCGTCTTTTGAAGTGAACCTGCCGTATCTTACACGGTAAATATCACCAGTCCCCTGAACCTTTAAGATGTATGTCTCAACGCTTTGTGACTCCTGAAATTTTTTTGCATTTTCAAAATCACTGAATGCTGCGAGCTGAATGGCGTAAAATTTACCTGATTCAACCGGTTTTTCATCATTCTTGACCCCTTCCGGATTAACATCTTCGCTCTTTTGGGCAGGTGACGGCTCATTGAGATTCTTTTCAACGACTTTAATTTTTGCTTTAATTTTTCCTTTTTCAGGATTGTCTATCTCTGCAAACGCTTTTTTTGACAGGTCTACAACATTCTTCCCCGGTCTGTCTGTAACTGTAACCGTAACGCTTTTTCCTGTCTCAAGTGACTGAACTTCAAGTGCTGTACCGAAAGGAAATCCTTTTGCCGCACAAGTCATTTCACCATTGCTGAACTTTGATCCGTCGGCAGCAGTTTTTCCTTCAAATTCATCACCGTAAAATGTTGCATAAAGATAGTATGTATCACCAGAAGAAACAGGGTGTTTGATCATATAAGGCGATTCACACGAAATAACTGTAAGAACAAAAGCGCTGATCATCAGCCAGATATTAAATTGAACTTTCTTCATCTTTTTCAGTTTTATATGGTGAATGATAATATGAATAATTGTAGTATGATTTGAACTTCTTTTCATGTTTCAGATCAAAGTTGTTTATTACTGTACCGAGAAAATGTATGCCCGGTTTTATTATCTTGGCAACTGACATTTTAAAAATATCCCTGGGGGTCTTATTTACATTGACAACCACGATAACACCATCTGTCATCGGAGCAATAGTAGCCGCATCACTTACAGGGCTGAGTGGCGGTGAATCGAATATTACAAGATCGTATTTAGCACTCATTTCAGCAAGAACATCATTAAATCTTGCGCTTTCAAGCAATTCAGCAGGATTTGGAGGAATAGGTCCGCAGGTAATAACATCAAGACCCGCATAAACATCACGGTTGGTGACCTGTGCCAAAGTATTTTCACCGACTATTAACGTTGAAAGACCATATTCGTTCTTCAACCCGAAAAGTTTGTGAACTCTCGGCTTCCTCATATCGGCATCTACAATAAGAACTTTCTTCCCTGCAACACTGTAACCTACACCTATATTTGCAGATACTGTTGTTTTCCCTTCCTGCGTAATTGAACTTGTTACAAGCAGTTTTGCTATTTTATGATCGGGATTGCTAAGTTTAATGTTGGTTCTCAATGATCTGAACGACTCAACAGCAAAACTCTGCTTTTTTTCTTCAAAAGCTATCTCTTTAAATTGAGAACTCTCAACAAATTCAAATTTGGGAATTATTCCAAGAAGCGGCTTTTTCGTTATAGTTTCGAACTCTTTGAATGTCCTGAACCTCGTATCAAAGAACTCCACTACAAATATTGCCAGAGAACCCAGTATCATAGACAGAATCAAACCTATCAGCAATATCAGATTCTTTCTGGGCTTGACTGGAATTTTTAAGGAAAGTGCATTGTCGATGATCCTGACATTGTTGTTTTTAAGCAAAGCACTCAGATCTGCCTGTTTTGTTCTTTCAAGGACAATGTCATAAAGTTTTTTATTTGTTTCCACTTCCCTTAAAAGCTTGCTGTAATCTATATCCAGTTTGTTGAGCATTATCGCTTCAGTCTGGGAATCACTTAACATTTTTCGGTTTTTAGCCATTTCACTTTCAAGTGTCTTGAGCTCAAGGTCATAACTTTTGATAACACCGGCAATCTCTTTTTTCAAAGAATCGTGTATCGTATCTCTCTCTGTGCTTAACGAGAGAACTTTAGGATATTTTTCTCCGTAGAATTTTTCACTCTCGTCAAGTTTTGAAACAACTTCGATATATTTCATTTTAAGATTGTTAATAAGCTGGTTATCCTTGCTCGCCTCTTTAAGAAAGCTTTCATTCGGATCTTCAAGATCAATTTTACTGTATTCCTCTATCTTTGCGGCTACAGCATTTCTCCTTATCTCCTGATCGGTCAAAGTGTTCGTAAACTTCTCTATTCTGGTTGCAAGCATCGCCTGTTTGGCCTCAAAAGTCGTTGCAAGAACATTGTTGTTCTGCTTGAAATCAAAAAGCATCTTTTCGGAATCTTCCAGACTCTTCTTAAGATTGATGCTCTGGTCGGAAAGCCACCTGGCGGCATCTTTTGTGGCAAAATATTTCTTTTCAAGGTTGAAATCTATATATGCGTTTGCAAAAGAATTTGCCAGAAAAGCGGCCTTTTCGGGGTCCTTATCTTCAACGCTTATTTTTACTATATTGCTGTTCTTCTGAGGTGAAACAGTCAACTTTCCTAAAATAATATTTACAGGATCAATATCCTTAAGCTTCTCCTCTTCGATCTTTGAAATGTCAAGTCCAAGATATTCAAGAATATTTTCGCCCGGAATAAGTTCAAGAACTTTTTCAGCAACAGAACGGCTTTGTATTATTTCGTACTGTGTCGCATAGTATTCCTTGTTTGACCAGTAATAACCCTGTGACCCCGTGGAAACGATCTCCATTCTATCACCGAGAACATTCGCCGCTTTCGGCTCTATTTCAATTGATGCTGTTGACGAATATATTTTCTGAGACCTGTAAATATGTGCAACCGTAAGAGTCATTACGACAACAATGACTGAAGAAAAAAGATACAAATGTCTTTTAAGAAGAATAATAATTTCCTTAAGTTCTATCTCTCTTTCGTGCATCAGAAGAACCTTTCCCTTACAAAAATAATGTCACCCGCATTGAGGTAGAAATTCTCTTTTGTACCGTTTACTATCTCTTTAATGTCAATTACAAACCTTTTTTCCTTCTCATCCTTTCCCTTTCTAGTTACAACGACATTACTTATATCAGCAAAATCTGTAAAACCACCGGAAAGACTTATTGCCTCAATGACGCTCATCCTTGTCCTTATCGGAAAACTTCCTGCCTTTTTAACCTGACCCAGAACAAATATCCTTTTACTTACAAACTCCTCAACCAGAACAGTTACCTGCGGATCGTTAATATACCCGTCTTTAAGCATTTCAGAAATTTTCGCAGCCAGAGAAAAATTATTGAGGCCTTCAACTTTGACCTCACCTATAAATGGGAACATTATTGATCCTTCAGGGCTTACCTGATAAGTCCCTGTCAGTTCCTTTTCACCATAAACCTGTATTTTCAACATGTCGCCCGGCCCGATGTAAGAAAGTATTTCACCGTCCGATGCACCATTGCTTTCTGAAACGATGCTTCCATTTGAACTTTGTTTTTTGTCGTTACCACCCACACGAATAGTACAGGACAAGAAAAACATCTGAAAAATTATGCATATTGAAACAAGCGAAAAGATTTTCATAATTTAATAATCCAGAGCTATTGTAAAAAGCACTCTGTGATTAATATAATCGAAATGTGTATTGACCGTTCTGTTGTAATTTGTTGCAGGTGCAGAAGCATCTGTATAAACTGCCTGAATTTCCTTATAGTAATCTGTTTTTCTATATTCCATTTCGTATGAAAGTTTTAAACCCAGCCAACTTAAAATACTGTATGAAATATAAGGATTCAATAACAAAAGATGATCGTTTCTATCTGCTGTGGGAATTATTGAGGTTATCGCCGCACCTCTGTCATCAGAGGAATTGTAAACATTGATGCTGTTATCTGTATTTGACAGATCTATCGCATATTTTACACCGTTGAATTCAACGCTTTTTCCAAAAGATATGTATGAATAACTTGAATCAACACCGGCAAGGAAAACCCTTGCAAACTTCTGCTTAAAGTTCAAATAAGCACGGTGCGTAGAATAATATTGGAAATAAGCCGAGGGTCTCATGCTTTTTAAATACCCGACATTCATAAAAGTAGAATCGTTATACTTAAAAATGAGCTCTGCATTGGCATTGTAATCATGTCTTGTTTCCTTGCCGAAATTAGCAGAATAACCACCTGATATCTTTGTGGAAATATGTGGTGTCATCTGCCCCATCAGGCCGGCAAAGACATTCAGAGGCATCGACCTTGAATCGTCCCTTACGGAAGATTCATAAAAATCCTGATATCTGAAAGCCGCCTTCATAAATATCATCGTTCTGGGAAGAAACTTCCATCTTCCGAAAATATCACCCACAAAAGAAACATAGTTGTAGTCTCTATAGACCTTGTTGTCTTTGGACTGTTCAAGATAATTAAAATCTACACCTGCCTGGATTTTTCCATAAAGCGTGTCTTCAATATTCTTAAATCCAAGACCCATAATAAAATTTTCTAGAATATTTTTGTGTTTCCCTGATATTTCCTGTCCATCAGGAGTAGCTGTCCTGCCAAATGTATTTTTAAAATCAAAAATTAAAAATCCGTTCTTATTAAATTCCCCCAACAACTCCGATTTTATATCAAGATCTGACAGTTTTTTGGAAGCACTCTTGTCTTCAAGGCCAAGATAGTGATTATAATCAAAGAATAAAGACATCCCGACCGTCTTACTCTGGTCATCAAGTTTAATTCGCAAATTAGGACTGTAATGAAGAACCATGTCTGATATGGTTTCAAAATTTTCTGTTGTTCCGGTTAAATTGTCTGTTGATGTCGAATTCTCGGATGCCTTTGTAATGTTGGATTCATATTCCGGAGTAATTGAAAGCCCGACATTTAAGATCGTATCTTTTGTTATCTTGAAACCTTTTTTGGCCGCTTCATTTGACTGTGCAACAACACTCTGTGTGCAAAATAAAACAAGAACTGACACAAAGACCAAACTTACAGATTTTATACCGTTATTGAACATATTCGCCTAATTACTGATATTCAAATTTCACTATTCTCACTTTGTGGGACTCGCATCAACTACTTCAGGTTTATCAATGTTGCCCAGAGCTTCCTTCTGACTGTCGCTTTTTTCACCTGAAGAACTGTTTGATTCGGAGTTGACATCACTGGAATCTACCCCACTGGCATCCGCAATATCTGATCCAGAAACAACACTTTTGTCAGTTTCAGTAACAAATTTATCTGAGAATCCCACTCCCATAGCATCATTTACGCTATCTTTTAATGTTTCTCCCGTTAGCTTCTTGTTACTTTCCTTTGTGGTACTGCTTTCAGCATTGACATTTGTTAATTGTCTTTCACATGATTCAGCTTCTGAAAGTGTTTTTTCCGCAGAATCTGCGAGCCCTCTAAGAAGTATCATTTGACTCTGAGCATCATCCGTTTTTTCTGCTTCTATAAGTTCGGGAATCTTTTCTCCTGCATTTAACGCACTAACGGCTACACCTTTCAATGCACCTACATAATTATCCAGACAAACTTTCCACTTAATGTCTTTTTCTTTTACAGCATCCTGTACTCTCTTTGCCAGAAGCAACTCTATTTCTGATATTCTGCGAACTTTTTCTTTAGATTCTTTTTTCAATGATTCAATATCGGATTTAGAAATCTCGCCTTTTTTATCCAGTGTCGAAACAGATTCCTTGTTTTCAGCCGACAGTTCAAAAAAGAACAGAACTAATACAGCCGCAATGAAAATAACTTTAAAATTTAACATGGCACCCTCCATTAAATCAATTTGAAGGAGCAAACGTAACAGGGAAAACAAAACTTACAGGTCCGCCGTCCGGTTTCGGAAAACGCAACCTGCTTATGACACCCTGAATACAAGAAGATACTGACTTGTCTCCAATAGTATCTTCAACAACATCGGCCGCCTCAACACGACCCTGAGTATTTATCATTATACTTAAAGCAACCTTACCTTTCAAGGTAGGATTTACTAAGAGCGCTTTATCATAACATCTTTTTATTGCCGCACCGCTACCTCTAAGTATCTTATTCATGCTGGCGGAATCTATCTGACCGTCCACTTCCGCGGCAGATCCGACACTTGCTCTTCCCACAACAGCCTTCTCAGCCCTTCCTTTTATATCAATCTTTCCATCAGACGATTTAACATTTAAATTGTCAATTTTTGCAGTTTCTGTAGCACCGTCATCACCCTTTCTGCTTCTTTGTGATGTACTTGTTGCTTCTCCAATTTGTTTAACACCTGAAAGTGCTGTATCAATATCTCTGTCCTTTCCTCCATCACCGAGAACATCAGATATAAATCCGCCCTGTCCTCCTTCTCCAACAGAACCTATCATTTTCAACAACCCTTTGCCTGCAACTTTTTTCTGCATTTCAGCAACTCTAATAGACTCCTCTTTCTGAATTGTTGCGGCATCTCTGGGTTTATCAGGTTTTTTCGGACCAGTGTCTTCTTTCTTTTCTTCCTTTTTTGCTGATGCTGCCATATTGTTTAAGTCAGCATCTTCAGTTGCTTTGTCATCACTGTCTTCCATCGTTTTAAGCTCTTCAATATCAGGTGCTATCAATTTAGCAAACCGGTTTGAAACATCTGCAAGTTGAAGCGGCTCGGGTTCAGGCAGACTCGGCAAATAAACACCGAAAAACAAATAACCAAAAACCATTAAGACACCTTCAATCGAAACAAACGGCCAATCAAGATGCTGTGTCCATGAACCCCTTATTGACTTTGGTAGCCTTAACTTGGGCGGCTTAGGTGGCGGAACAATAAATTGGAAAAGTACTATTGCACTCCCTACCATAACTTTTCCTCTGGAATCTTGTGAGAGTGGAAGAATATAGGCATTTCCCCTTTTTTTCAACATGCCTTTTTTGACCACTTCCTCAATATCTATGACCTTGCCCTTAAGGAAAACTTTGCCAGTCATGTTTTCCATAACGACAAGTTCATATCTTCCTGATTTAAAATAAAAAATTGGGAACTTGCTGGGTAACGATGATGAAGGAACAACAAAATGAGATTTCTCAGAATCACCAATAAAAATAGTTTCGGCTTTTCTGAAGACCTGTTCGTCAAGGATTCTTCCGTTATGAATAACGCCAACCCTTAGCACCTTCCCTGTTTTTTCCTGGGTCATCGGCAACCTCTTATGCTAAAAAGTGCAAAAATATTTTAACAATTTTGACGGTGGCGGCAATTTAACCGCCACCGTCAGAACACTTTTAACCAGCTGATGAAACTGTTGCAAACTTAAAATTTGCAAACTCGGCCTGACCAGCCGTATACATAACTTCAGTCAATAAACGGTACGGAGTTTCTTTGTCCATGACAATTGTACATACTCCGTCAAATTTAACTGTAGGGTTAACGGCCTCCAGTCTTCTTTTCTTTTCCGCAGCTTCGACAAGAACTTTATTTAGCGGAATTATGAAGTAAGAATCTTCCCCACCACGTTTCTGTGATGCTTCAACCTTTCCGTCCTTAACAACAAGCACCGGCTGATTGTCAACCACTATTGCTGACTTAGAAACTGTAACAGAAACTGTTGCAGCAGGTGTCAGAAGAGATGTCGATTTGGGAATTTCCAACTCTGGTCCCGGAACAATGTTTATGGGATCAGTTGCATAACTTTTAAGAAGAAACACAAGCATGATCGTAAGAATGTCCATCAGAGAATTAATGTTGATATCTTCAAAGCCCCCAGATTTTTTCTTAACCTTGGAACTCTTTCTTTTCATCAACACTTCCTGTTCGTAATTTTCGGGGATGTACTCGTATGTTCTTTTTTCTTCTGTCATAATCCCCTCCTATGCTATTCCTGCACTTAGAACCACATTCGGGAAAAGCTTTTTTGTCTTATCCCCGACTTTCGTTTCTCTAGTCGCATCCATTATTTGCATAATGTATTTGAACTTGATATTTGGTTCGGCAGTAATAATAATGTTTTCCTCGGCCGGATTGGCATCTTTTATATCAGACACGATCTCGACAAGTTTATCAAGATCGTAAATTTTGGCATTTACCATTTTACCCGTAGCATCCTCTTCTTCCCCGTCTTTCTTCAATATTGTGGGACCCAATGGATCGTCTTTATTCTCAACGACCTGCTCCCTTGCAAACACAGTTATTCCTCTGTCAGTCAGAGCAATCGTAAGTTTAAGCGGTTTGTCCTCGGGAGTGTCCGATGGTGGATTTGCCACACTTGATGGACCTATTTGAGGTGTTGCGACATTAACCACTGCTATCTTAACTGATTCCATTGAAGAAAGAAGCAACGGAATAAGAATGAGAATCAGGTTCATGGCCGGCTTCATGTTTAGTTCTTCCATGACCGTACTAGCGCGTTTTTTACTAGCCATTTAGCTGTCTCCTCCTAATTCATTTTCATTTTTTATTCAGCGGTTCCTTTTTCTCTGCTGACAAGCAGATTTACAAGTTTAACAGAATAAAGGTCAATGTCATCAATGATCTTGTTTGCAAAGCCTTTAATAACAACCGTAATAAGAGTTCCTGGGATAGCTACAAGAAGACCAAAACCCGTTGTGTTCATGGCTATTGAAATACCGCTTGCAAGCATCGCTGATTTCTGCTCAGGGGCAGCGTGTGCAACTGCATTGAAAGCGTCAATAAGTCCGAAAACTGTTCCGAGAAGTCCAAGCATTGTTGCTGTACTTGACATTGCGAAAATTGTGTCAGTAAGCTTCGTAATCTTCGGTGTTACTTCAAGAGTTGCCTCTTCCATTGCGTTCTGAATTTCAAGCTCGCCTCTGTTTGCTCTTGAAAGACCTGCTTTCATAACATTTGCAAGAGCCGCGTCACCTGCTGCTGTACAAAGCTTTATTGCCTTGTCAACATTGTTTGCCATAACAAGTTTCTGGATCTGTTTCATAAGATTAGCACCATTGGTGTTGAATTTAACAAAAAGGAAAACAAATTTGTAAATCGCTACACCGATAACATAAAGACCGCAAAGTGCGATGGGGTGCATAAACCATCCACCATCACGATAAAATGATGCCCAAAACTGCATTTTGTACCTCCAAAAAAATAAATATTCTTAGAAAGCCTCATCAACATGAAGGGCTTTCTCAACCTTCTCCATAAAGCTCACATCAAGTTCCAAGGTGTGATATGTAAACTTTGCCCTGGAAAGAATTGTCATTACTTCTGGTTTCTGAATTGTTCCTTCAATTTTCAACTCTTCCAGAACAAGCGGCTGCCTTTTTTTCTGTGCATCCACAGTCTGAAAAGGTGTTAAAATAAAAATTAAAACTGCACAGATCAAAAACAACTTTCTTTCTCCGTAAACGAACAATGCAAGAATATACACATATAATAAAAATAAATCAATTTTTTTACTTTCCCGAAAAACATTATGGGTTTTGGTCATCAGGGCTTTCATCCTTTAAAGATTTTATATTTTCGTCATTTTCCCCGGAAGTTGGTTTTAATTCAGATAATCTGGCCTTTGCAGCCAATCCAAACTTATCATTCTCATCAATAACAGGGTAATCAAGAAGAAACTTCTCCCAAATTTCAACCTTATCTTCCTTCATTGCGTTTTCAAAAGCTTTTTCTTTATTAACAAGAAAGAGTTTATGCTCCTCTTCAATTTCTTTTTTTCTTTTCTCGGACTGAGCCTGTCTTTTAAGTAGCATTTCCAACTTCTTTTTTTCAGAACCGGCTTCCTTAATGTATCCGTCAATTAGCTTCTTTTCGTTTTTGAAATCTTTGCTTTTAGCAATTGATTTCAGATACTTATTAAAATACTCGATAGACATGTCAAATCTTTTCGGACTTTTGTCACCTTCAACATCTGAATCAAGATAAAGTACCGCAATGTTGAATAATACGCTTTTCTTCATATTTTCATCAATATCTTTATCATTTTCCATCCCTACAAGAATATCTTTAGCTCTTTTAAATTCATTCAAACCTTTCAATGCAAGTGCCAGATTCATTTTTGCTGATTTAAATTCAGGAGCTATTTTTAATGCGAATTCCAAATGATCTTTTGCTGTGGCATAATCTTCTATTTCCATCGCAAGAACAGCCAGAACATTCCTTACTTCAGCTAATTCCGGATTTGTTTTCAAAGCTTTCTGGAGATGAATATTGGCTTTATTCTTATCACCTGTTTCGTATGCCAGAAATCCATAGAGCGTATGAAGTTTAAAATTCTCACTATCCCATTTCTCTGCTGTAGTCAATGCGGATTCGGCCAGTTCATACATTCTTTTTTTATAATATACCGTTGCAAGATTAATAACCGCTTCAGAGTTCTGCTCGTCTTCTTTCAATGCCATCTTTGCATGCTTTTCAGTTAGATCGAGCTTCCCTGTCTGAAGGTAAAGCCACGCAATAAAATTATTTTTCTCAACAACATCCTGTGTTTTTTCTATCATTTGAAGAAAATATCCTTCTTCGGACGCTGTTTTATCCCCAGTCATAATAACCATATTGTAAAGCGGTTTTACAAATTCCGGGTTGAGATTATAGGATCTTTCGTACCACTTTCTGCTTTCTTCAAATTTTTTCAATCTTTGATAGCATAGTCCTATGTTAAACGCAATGACATTATTATTCTTATCCTTTTCAATTGCTTCGGTCCATAATTTTATTGCCGATTCACAACCATCGGTAAAATATTTGCCGATTCCTTCCGAGAACTTATTCTGTGCGGGTCCAATATATTTAAGACCATCATAATTTTGAGCGTTTTTATTCTTTTTATCTGTTTCACCTTTTTTCCCTTTCGTGTCTTCATCATTTACATCTGTTAAGTCGGTACTTCCATCGCTATCTTTCTTTTCACTTTCAACTGATTTCTTTTTTTCTTTTTTGTCTTTTTTCTCTTCCGTAATGCTCTTATTTTCTTTTTTTACCATTTCTTCCGATTCGGGCGTACTGGCACATCCGATTGTAAAAAACATAAGTATGAAGAATATCGGAAAACTGACTGTGTTCTTTATCATTTCTTATCCTCACTCCCCTTTTCGGACTTTTGTTCTGAAGCAGGGGATTCGATCTTTACACCGCCAATGCCGGCTTTTTTATATTGTTTTTTCTCAGCATTATCAAGACTTATAATAATTGGATATCCGGTATTAAATTTCTTGTCAACAGCAAACATCGGCGTTTTCCCCACCTTATAAAGGGCCGGACGCATAACAGAAAGTCGTTCTGTCATTAACTGGGTCCACTTATTAAATGATCTTATCTCTCTGGCCTTTTCTAAACCCTGTGTATAAACATCGACTGCTTTTTCTTCTATCGGAGCGGCCTGATCCCTCAGCATTTTCATATAAATATCTTCTTCTTCTTCAGAAAGACCTTTTGGCGGTTCTGCCTCAAAAAGGGCATCAGAAAAACTCTGGTATAAATAACCCCTCCTGTATATTGCCGCTGTTACCCATTCAAATATCTGTAGACTTATAATCTCAAGATATTTGTTTTCCAGGATGTTCTTTGCTTCAAGTTTCTTCTTTAGGTTTTCCTCAAGTTGTTTCTCATTCTTACCATCAATTCTCATTTTCAGATAACTGTTGAAGTCATCTTCCGCCAGCTTAAATTTTGCTTCAGAGACATACCTCACGACCTCATCTGATTTGAGGTTTTTCTCTTCAGAAAAATCGACAATCCTTTTGTAATATTCTTTTGCCATTTTCCAATTATTAAGCTTGTCCTCGTAAACATTTGCTATATCTGAATATGCCTTTCCGACAAGACTGGCCACCTCGGAATCATTTCTGAATGTGCTTATGAAATTCTCGTAACTGCTTATCATATTCTTCCAGTCTTCAGCTTTTTGATACATATGCCCTGCCATATATAAAGCTTCTTTGCCTTCAAATTTATTTTTCTCTGCAGAATAATAAGTCCTGTAATAAAGAGATGCTTCTTTGTATTTCTGTAATTTTTCAAGAAGGAATCCCGCATTATAAATTGCATCATTTTTCTTTTCATATGTAGGATATTTTTCATACAGCAGTTTGTATGCGTTCACAGCTTTTTCGTGGTCATAACTCATTTCTGCATTATAAGCTATAAGGTAAAGAGACTTCGGAGCGAACTGTGAGTAAGGATATTCTTTATAAACCCTTTCGTGTATCTGAAGAGCAGACTCGAACATTGTGGCCTTTGAGAAATTAATTGCCGCATTGTAAAGAGCCACATCCGCCTCTTTAAAATATGGCGTCTCTTCAACTATTCTGAGATATTCTGAAGCCGCTTCAACAAACTTTCCTTCCTCTTCAAGTTTGCCTGCATAAAAGAAAAGAGCTGTTCCTCTTATTGTTTCAAATTCATCTTTTACTGCTTTGTCAACTTTCTGTTTTACAGACAGTCTTTCTGTTAGAAGCTTTGACCATTTTGCAACATTTACCCAATCCTGCTTCTGATTATAGGCGGAAATAATATCTCTCGCACCAAAGATCGCGGCCTGACTTTCAGGAAATTCATTTATTATTTTCAAATACCTTTTTTCTGCTTCTTCAAACTTCCCATGGTCCCAGAATATTCTTGCCACTGTATAGGCCACAGCAGGTTTATCTTCAACCTCTTTTGCGGTCTCAAAGTATATGTCGCTTGATTCTATGAGTTTTTCTTCCAGTACAGAAAAAGGTTTATCCCGTTTTTCTTCTCCTTTGACAAGTCTTTCAGAAGATTTGTTCCAAATGGTATTGTAACATACAAATGCCTGAAAAGCCGCATCGTCTCTATACCTGTCCTGATTTTTATCATCTCTTATTCTTTCATATATAACGACCGCCATCTCTATATCGCCAGATCTAAAAAGGGCATCGGCAAAACTGTATGTTATGTCATAACTTTCGGATGTATAAGGAAACTTAACCAGATACTCTCCGTAAGCAATGGCAGCAATACGGTATTCGTCAACTGCGGCATCAGTTTCACCTTTCTCAACAAGCGCCTGGGCCTGTCTATGATGAAAAGATGCGGTATCAAGAAGAGAGTTTTTAGCCCATTCAGTTGCCTCTTTAACAAGAGTCGCATTGCCTCTATTTATTCTGGCCCATTCTCCGGAAGCATCGTAAAGTTTTGCAAATATCTCCGTCTCTTTTGCAACTTTATCAAAATCCCTGGATTTATTATACAGCTGTATCAACCGGTAATGAATCCTTGGCGCTGATTCATAATAAGGATGCTTTTGAAGAATATATCTATACGCTTTCTCGGCCTGATCAAAATTATTATTTTCAAAATAATATTTACCTATCTGTTCAAAGACCTCTTTTTCAAAAGATGCTGCTTTTATCTTATCAAAATATTCTATCGCTTTTTCAACACTTCCCCACTCATCATCAGAAAAACTTATGGCAATATACTGTACCGCCTCTTTTCTCAAATCCTGTCCGCGATTTATGCCTTTGCTTTTCATATCATCCGCAAAGAAAAGAAGTTGTGTAAATGAGTTGACAGCTTCTTCAAAACGGCTCACCCTGTAAAATGTCCATGCATATTTGTATAAAAGTTTATCAAAAAAATCACTTTCTGTAAACTGCATACCTTCTTTATAGAAATGTTCCGCCTTGTCAAGCACATTGGTTTCAAAATAATAATCCCCCAGGCGCATATATAATTCAGCAAGATGCGTTGTTTCTATTTTCTTTTCGATCAGATCGAGCCAGACTTTAACAGCTTTTTCTCCATTTCCTGATTCAGCATAACAATAACCCAGCATATAATACACAGACCCTATATATTGAAAATCAGGGAATCTTTTTATTAATGATTCGTATAATTCCGTCGTGTCGCTAAAATCAAGTGCCGGTTCAACTGGCTCTGATTTGACCAGTTTTTTGTCGTACTGCTCCTGAAGCTCTTCGTATCTTGAATATTTTTCTCCGTAATCAATCACAGACCTTTCATAATAAAGTTCAGCAAGCCGGTACATTGCGTTTGGCGTATATTTAGGATTGTCAGGATATTTCTTAATAAATTCTTCGAACAGTTTTATTGCATCGTTTCTACTGACTAATTCCTTTTCTTCTTCTCTTTTTAAAACTTGTCCGTATTTTTCATTTACGGTTCTCTCTTTTTCCTCTATATCCCTCTTTATCAACGACCTTAGATCATTCTGATACTCTTTTATAAGCTCTTCATATCGTAAGATCTGTCTTTCAAAATATCCTTCATTAAATTGACTGCTGTCAACAATTACATCAAAAGAAAGTTCTTCCTTATCTTCAATTTTTTCCCCATAAATACTCAGACAACTTACAATGATGAGAATAAAAAGAGAACTCTTTCTCATTCATCACCTTCCAAGTTAAGATATAGCTGTCTAATCTCCAAAGCTTTTTGTGTTTTTAATTTGAGTTTTTCAGAGGTTGCCTCTTCTTTTTTTCCCCAAGCTACATCTATAATCCCAAGATCAGCCTGCAAAATAAGGTCGGAAAAAGACGATTTTACTCTGTTTATGTTTGAATACATGGCAAGTTCCGCCATTTCGGTTATTTCTCTTTTGATTTCAAACAGCTCGCTTTTGTATTCATTTAAATTGTTTTTTTCATTCTCATAAGACACCCTGATCTTGTTGATTATCTCCTTTACAGCATCGTTAAGGTCTGCGTAGAATTTCTCCAGTTTGGAATCAACTGTCTGTGATTTTTCAATAAGATATTTGATCTTGTCACCTGTGCCGCTCACTTTTTCATCGTAATACGACAAAATTTTATCCTGTTTTGAAATTATCTTATTTAAACTGTTCCTTGCGAGAATTACCCTG
>Ga0209717_1001846_pt1 | contig 21694 bp, 21 predicted proteins | sample AD_UKC048_MetaG_FD_184418 | JGI IMG/M metagenome (GOLD analysis project Ga0209717, IMG submission 184418) | Active sludge microbial communities of municipal wastewater-treating anaerobic digesters from USA - AD_UKC048_MetaG (SPAdes) (version 2) | ecosystem: Engineered > Bioreactor > Anaerobic >... | reverse complement strand
AAAAGACTTTGCAGAAATCGTTGGAAAGATTAATATTGAAAATATTAGAAATAACAAGACATAATTTCTTTTTAACATTATTTATTCCTTTTCAAACTTATCCCAGGGAAAATCAATCCACTTGGTTACAACTTTACCATAATATTCTGGAGTAATTTTGTGATGCTCTTTGTTTAGAAAAATTGTTGCACACCTTATGCACTTTACTTTGTATGTCTTTAAAAGATTTTCTAAAAATATAAGGGTATTACCAGAATCGCAGATATCATCGACAATCAAAACATTCTTGCCTTTAAGAAGAGATTTGTCTGGGGCAATCAACAGCTTTAGCTCTTTTTGCTTTTTTTTCTCGTAAGAAGAAATAGAAACACTCATTATTTTCTTGGTTTTTAAAAGGCGCGCAAAGATTACTGCAGGAACTAGACCACCAACAGAAACTCCAAGGATGTAATCTACTTTAAATTTTGAGTTTTCTATTTTTTTAGAAATGCCTTTACATAGCTTTTCTATTTCTTCATAGCTGTAGTTTATTATTTCCATATTTTCACCATCAAATTATTTCATTCTTTAGTCTTGTATATCTTCTGTATTTTTTTGTTCTGTTTATGGACTTGTTGTGTATTGCCTTTTGTGGACAGAAATGATAACATCTTGTACAGAACATGCAGTTGTTACCAAAGATTACTTTGCCTTTCTCTTTCTTTATTGTTATGTTCTTTGTTGGGCAAATCTTTGCACAAAGCCCACAATAGTTACAGGCTTCTCTGTCCCATACGAAACGATTTTTCTTTGGTTGAAGAATTTTAAAAAAGAAAAACTTAGTTAATGGGGCAAACAAAGACCAAAAGACATTTGCTTTTTTAAACTTAGATTTGCCAGAAATTAGAATATCAAAATCTTGATTGATTTTCCCTATTGTGTTATTTAGAGATAACTCAATCTGCTCATCTTTGTCTGTGTCTTTTCTAAAAACAAAATAGGCGTTGTCTGGCATAATATATGCAAAATTAGAAATAACGTTGTAGTTTTTATTCTTAAGAATATTTTCAAGAACATTAAAGCTTATACCTGTTGTTATTCCTGCTGTTGCAAAAAGAATAACAGGCTTATCTTTTACTTCTGGCAACTTTTTTACAAAATCAACAACTAGATCTGGCGGATAAAAAGCATATACTGGAAAGCCAAGCATTAGAAAATCATACTTGCCTTGACTTGAAACAATATCTGTATTTTCTATTTTGAAGAGATCAACAGAAACATTTGCTTTTTTATAGTTTTCTTGAAACTCGAAAGCCACAAAAGCGGTATTACCAGTTCCTGAAAAATAATAGATTGCTCCTTTTCCTGGAGTAAATTGTTTTAACTGTATAGTCATAAATTAACAAAGAATAAAAGAATTTAAAAAGCTTTATTTGCGTCCTTTTTGAAAACTTTATCATAAAATAAAATTGTAATTACTGCAATTAGTAGCCCAAGTATAAAACTGGATTTGCTGTAACTTGTAAAGAAATATAAACCAGATAAACAAATTACCGAAAGCAATATAGAATAGAAGCTTGCTTTCCCAGATGTTTTCTTAGAAACGAAACCTGCAATAACTGATGGTACGAACATTAATGCCATATATGAAACAAAAAGAGATAATTTGATTATACTTGGAATAATAAAAGCAATAACTCCACTAATTATTCCAAAAAGAACAGTTATTAATCTTGCGTACAAAAGATTATTCTTTTCTTTTGTACTAAAAAATTGTTTATAAATTATTGTAGACCCTCCAATCATTAAACTATCAATTGATGAAGTTACTACTGCAAGTATTGCTGCAAATCCTAACCCAACCATCCATACCGGTAAAGTTTTATACATTAATAAATATATTGCCTGATCTTGGTTTATATTAGATAAAATAACTGCGGCTAATAATCCTAAAAAAATAATAATTACGCTTATTATTATCATAAATGGTATTGAATAATAATAAGATTTCTTTGCAACATCTGAATTTTTTGCAGACAAAATTCTTTGCCAATGCGCTCCATTTCCCAAATACATAAAACCACTAAATAAAACCATTCCAATAAACCAACTTAATCCACCAAAAGCAAATGGATTCAAATGACCTTTTGGAACTGATAGTACTAATTGATTTAATCCCCCAATTTGAAAATATCCAAATATTGCAATTGCAATTAAAATTATTAAAATCATCCAGAATTGTATGCAATCAGAGATAATATCTATTTTCAATCCACCTAGGGTTGTATAAATTATTGTAATCCCAACCGCAAGAATAATCGCAAGAGTGGAATTTATTCCAATTAAAAAACTAGCCATTGCTGAAATTGCAATAACTTGAACTGCAACCCAAATAATCATTAAAATTGGTTGTAGGATTGTTAGAAGCTTTTTATTATTTGGTCCAAATCTTTTTTCATAAAAATCTGCAATCGAATAAATATTATTATTCTCACTATATTGTCTTAATCTTTTTGCAAATATTGCTAAAATTATCATTCCTACAATAGAAAGAACAATTGATGCTAGTCCATAAGAAATACCTGAATTGTAACCTTCAGAAACCATTGCAACTACGGCGCCCGCCCCAATTAATGTTGCTACGTTTGAGAAAACCATCAACCACAAACCTGTTTTTTTATTATTTAAAAAATAAGTTTCAATGTTTTCTTTTCTGGAAAAATACCATGCAACCCCAAGCATTAACACAAAATAAACAATTACGATTATTAAAATTATATTCATTATATCAAATCCATTTTATAAATAAACAGACAACAAAAGAATTTAAAAAGGTTTTACTTCATTGGACACCTACCCCCGAAAGTTTTTTAAAGTACTAAATTTAATATATTTATAGTTAAATGTAATTGCCTGTGATAAATATGAAAAATAAAGAAATTATTAAAGATAGTTCTTCTAATGAGTTTTTATTTTATACAACTCCTACAGGAGATGTAAAAATCGAAATATTTTTGCATAATGAAAATGTGTGGCTTACTCAGGATAAAATTGCTTTGTTGTTTGGAGTACAAAGGCCAGCAATTACTAAACATCTTAAAAATATATTTGAAAATCAGGAACTTGTTGAAGAATCAGTTAGTTCCATTTTGGAACATACTGCTAATGATGGAAAAAAATATTTAACTAAATTTTATAATCTGGATGCAATTATTTCTGTTGGCTACAGGGTTAATTCGAAAAAGGCAACACAGTTTAGAATCTGGGCTACAAAGATTCTAAAACAATTTGCAATAAAAGGATATGTCTTGGATAGAAAAAGATTAGAAAATGGCTCTTTTTTTAATAAAAATTATTTTAATGAATTACTAGATGAAATTAGAGAGATTAGACTTAGTGAAAGAAATTTTTATCAGAAAATTACAGACATCTATTCTACAAGTGTAGATTATGATAAAAGTGCAAAAACTACTAGAGATTTTTTTTCAAAAGTTCAAAATAAATTGCATTTTGCAATACATCAAAATACTGCTCCTGAGTTAATAATAAAAAGAGCAGATGCTAAAAAAGAAAATATGGGCTTAACTTCTTGGAAGAATGCACCTACTGGAAAAATAATAAAAACAGATGTAAGTGTTGCTAAAAATTATCTTAAAAAAGAAGAACTAGAGTCTTTAAGTAGAATTGTGTCTGCGTATCTTGATTTAGCAGAAGATAGGGCTAAACGAAAAATACCTATGAGCATGGAAGATTGGTCTAAGAGACTAGATGCTTTTTTAAAATTTGATGAAAGGGAATTATTAAAAAATGCTGGAAGTATTACTCAAGAGATTGCTAAACAACATGCAGAATCGGAATTTGAAAAATATAGAGTGGTTCAAGACAGACTTTTTAAATCTGATTTTGATAAACTACTTGAGAAAACAAAAGACATTACTAAAAACACTCAGAAAAAGAAATAAAAAAAGAGTAGCTACCCCCGAAACACTTAAATACTGTTTTTGGTACTATTATTATTATGACTACAAAATATGTTGTTAAAGAAAAGAAAACAAAAAAACTTAAAGAACCAATGATTGATTATTACCCTACTGGTAGCGAAGTGTTCTTTATAAGAGACATACTTGAAAAATATCCTGAAGCAATCATGAAAGAAAAAGAACTTGAAAAAAAGGTTAAGGATAAAGTGAGCAAGGAACATTTAGAACAAATATTAAAATATTTTCAACACACAAACCAAATAATATATTCTAAAAAAGGAATAACTTATATACATCCCGCAACAAAAAAACTAAAAGACATTATCAAAAAAGGAATTGTGTATGGTAGAAATTAGATTTTCTGAAACTGCCAAAAAGACAATTTCAGAGATAAATAAAGATAATAGTAAACTTGGAAAAATGATTAGTAAATCTATTGCTGAAAAAATAGAATTGCTTAAACAAGACCCTCATTTTGGAGAACCAATAAAATCTAAACAAATACCAAAATGGTTTTTAAAAAAATACAATATTAAATTTTTATTTAAAGTAAGACTAGCAGACTATTGGAGACTTTTATATACAATTACAGGAACTGGCGAAATTGAAATTGTTGTTGTGATTGTAGAATTTGTTGACCACGAAAAATACAACCAAATCTTTGGATTTAAGAAGAAACAATAAATGAAAGCGCAACTTTATTTTAGACATGATTCTTTTAGAAAAGGACAAAAGGATATCATTAGGGATATCTATGAGAGTATTTCCTTAGGGAAAAACATACTTGTGCATGCACCAACAGGGACTGGAAAAACAGACTCTGCTCTTTCTGCAGCAATCACCTTGGCTATTGAGAAGGACTTGAAAGTTCTTTTCTTGACTCCAAAGATATCTCAACATAAGATTGCTTTAGAAGTTATTGATGATCTTAACGATAAATATGACTTAAAGATTAAAGCCATTGACTTTGTTGGAAAGAAAAACATGTGCATCGAGCCAGTCATCTCAAGAACCGATTCTAACTTTTATGAAATCTGTCTTATGGCGTGCAAAAAAAAACAATGCCCTTTTTTTGAAAATATTAGACCAAGTAACAAAGGACAAAGAGACTTATTAGCTTATCTTTTAGAAAAGAAGCTATCAGAAAAAGAAGTCTTAACACATCTTGAAATTAAAAAGATAGCAGAAGAACTAAAGAGCGCAACAGGAGAAAGACAGCCTGTTTGTGCATATGAGCTTGCAAAACTTTTTGCTAAAAGCTGCAGAGTTATTATTGCAGACTACTATCATGTTTTCTCAAGCAAGGTTATGGAATCAACACTTTCGGAGATTGGAGTCAACTTAGAAGAATGTATAATTGTTATTGACGAAGCGCATAACCTTGAGGACAGACTTTTGAAACTGATTTCTAAATCCTTAAACACAAATACGCTTCATCGAGCAATAAAAGAAGCAAAAGAAATCAAGAATAACAAACTTAAAAACCTTATTGAAAAACAACTAGACCACATCGAAAGAATTGCAGAAAAAAAACTAGAAAAAATAAAAGAAGATAGAATCGAAAAAGAAGAAATCTTGATAAAAGAAATTAGAGAAGACGTTATTTCAGTTATTGAAGAACTTGATGAATCAGGACTTAAGTATATTGAAGACCTAAAAGAAAGCAGCTCTGCTCTTATCTCTGTAGGGTTATTCCTTGAAGAATGGATAAAAGAAAAAGATGCGCACATCCGGTTTATAAGAAAAGAAAAGAACGGGATTAGTGTTAAGTATAATGCTTTAGATGTCTCTCCACTAACTAAGAAAATATTTGAAAACTGCTATTCTTCAATCTTGATGTCAGCAACACTTACTCCGCTTTCAATGTATACAGATATCTTAGGATTGAAAAAAGAAGAAACAACAACAAAAGAATATTCTTCGCCATTTGAAAAAGAAAAAAGACTAAATCTTTTGATTACTGATGTTTCTACAAAATACACGCAAAGAAACAATTTAGAGTATAAAAAGATTGCAAGCCACGTTGAGAAGTGTGTAAATGCAATTCCTGGTAACTGTGTTGTTTTCTTTCCAAGCTTTGAAGTTTTAGGAGATATTATTCCATTAATTAATTGTAATAAACCAACTATTGTTCAAGAAGAAAGAATGGATAGCAAGGACTTTGAAGAAATGATTCTTGGGTTTAAGAAACACTCTAAAAAGTTTGGAAGCGTACTAATGGCTGTAATGGGGGGAAAAGCTTCTGAAGGAATTGATCTTCCTGGTAATCTTCTTATCGGCGCAGTGATTGTTGGAATACCTCTTGCAAAGATGGAGATCGAGACAAAAGCAAAGATTGACTATTATGAGATTAAGTTTAGAAATGGCTGGAACTATGCTTATATTCATCCTGCAATACAAAAAGTAATTCAGAGCGCTGGAAGAGTCATAAGAACAGACACAGACAAAGGAGTAATTGTTTTTATTGATGCGAGATTCCATTGGGAGAACTATAGAAAATGTTTCCCAAAGGATATGCAGTTTGTTATTAGTAAAGACCTTAAAATAGAGATAGAAGAATTTTTTAGTAAAAAAACTACAACAAAACAAATATAAATATAATTGCGTTTTATATATCTCTGATTTCAATAAATTTTGCGGACGCTATAGAAATATTAAAACCACTTGCTTTCTTTGTTATAGGAATGGTTATTTACTCTATATTTATTTTTAAATTCTATAGATTTATTGCCAAAAGAGACATTGTTTCTATAAGTTTAGAAAAATACAAAGATGCGAAAAATTCTTTTTTTAAAAAACTATTCTATAATATTTTATATGTTATAAAGTATCTCTTTTTTACACCAATTATAATTTTCTTTAGTTTTGTAGTATTAACAATAATCCTTTCTTTCTTAGCAGAAGGACTAACCATTGAAACAATATTGTTAACTGCTATTGCATTAATTGGAGCAATAAGAATTACAGCATATCACGACGAAGACTTATCTAGAGATTTAGCAAAGATGCTTCCATTTACACTTCTTGGAATATTTTTAGTAAATGTTTCTTATTTCTCTATGCCTACAGTTATAGAATTATTAAAAGACATACCTTCTAAATTATCATTGTTAGTATATTATTTTGTGTTCATTGTAATTATAGAATTTGTAGCAAGAATGATATTTAGCATTACAATAAAAATCTTCCCAAAGAAAGAAAAAACAGAATAATTATTTCTTCTTACTTTTCTTCTCAGGAGACAGAAGATCTCCAGGGAAATAATTGAAAATGTGTTCTTTATAGATTGGGGTTGTTTCAAACTCTTTTATTAAATCTTTAAAATTCTCTCTTACTGTTCTTGTAAAATCAATCATCTCATCTGAGTTTTTAACTTCAAAGTCAATCTCAAAATCCCAATAACCAATAACCTTTGTGATATCAAAGACACACAGATTATTCTGAAGAAAAGTAATCAACAGCTCTTCTGCTTGCTCATTAATGTTATTGAACTTTATTAAAGACTTGTAAGCAAATCTTCCGGTCTTCTCAATATTTAGATATGGTTTAAAGCCCTCGATTATGTTTCTATCCTGCATGCTCTTTATTCTGTAGATTATGGTGTTTGGAGAAGTCTTAACTTTATTTGCAAGCTCCATAGCACCGACTCTTGCATTTTTAGATATTTCATAAAGTACTTTTAAATCTAAATTATCTAATTTTTCTGTGGTTAGATAATCTGTGTCAATAAATGATTTCTTGTTTATTTCTCTGTATTTCTTTGCAAAATAATCTCTGCCAAAATATATGTTTTCAAGAGTTGTTAGAACATCTATGCTTCCAATATTCTCCGGAAACTTTTCTCTTATGTCTTTTAAGAAAGAATAATATTGAACAATGTTCTTTGCAAGATAATCAACAATCAAATCCCAGTGTCCTGTACATTCTGCAAGATAAGATACATTGTTGTCTTCTTTTATAAAAGAAATTAGCCTTGCTTGAATTTCTGGAGAAATATTTGTTAATCTTATCATTGTCCTGTAACTGGTATAACCTAATTTAACAAAATTAATAACTGTGTAAAAACCAAGAATTATATGACGTTTTTCTAAATTAATTAGGCGATAACTTAAGACTTGCTGTGAGGTTTTAAGAAGCTTTGCGATATTAGAGATTGGCTGCCTGGAATCTTTCTCTAACTCTACTAAAAAACGCATGTCAAATTTGTCTATTTCCTGCATATTTGTATTTATGAGAAAAATGCATATAAATATTGCGTTTTCACAAAAATTTTGTGAGAAACATATATAAAGCTTCAAATTCACAAAATATTTAATTCAAGCCAAAAGTTTTCTACTATGAAAACAATCCTTGTAATACCCCCCTACTTTCCGCTAATTGCTGCGGAAGACGAAAATATTGACAAAGAACCTAACAACAATTCGCCAAAACCCCCTCTGCTTATGCCATATTTTCCGTTTTCTCTTAATTCTTTTTCTTTCTTGTCCCTTGACTTTGAGCTTTTTTCTTCTAAAAAACCAAAAACTCTAGCATCTTGTCTGGAATTGATAATGAAACAAAAACCGCAAAAAATAATTTTTGATTACTTAGAGGGGAAATACTTTGAGAACTATAATCAAAATTTTCAAAACATCATTGAAAAAATAAAAACAGTTTACCCAAATATCAAGATTGAAGCCTTAAAGAAAAAAACTTGCAGAGACGAAAAATTTAAAGAAAAAAACTTGCAGAAAATAACAGATATTCAAAAATATACGCAGAGAAAGGAGCAAAAGTTTATTGTTGTCCAAGATTTAATGGATTTACCAGAAATAAAAAATATTTTAACCCAAGAAATCTATGATTTCTGGTTTTATAATTACCGTTCTTCTGCACTAAAGGAAATACTAAAACTAAAAAAAGACTATTTTGATTTGAATTATTATTTGACTTGTGATTTTGAAGCCCTTTCTTTTGAAGACGCAAAGCTTTTAGCAGAAAATGGACTTGAAAAACTCTATTTACAATTAAAGATAAATAACAACTATTTTGCTTGTTTTTCAGAGCAGTTAGAGAAATTAAAAAACATCTCTTGTTTTTGTAAAATCCACCTCTCTATTATTCCAGAAATATCACAAATTGAAAATATAGAACTAATTGATTTTCTAAATACCTTAGATATAGAAAAAATAGAATATTCTATAAAACAAACAGCAAGAAAAATAGAAACAAAAACAGAATTCATAAATTTCGGAGTGTTGTCTTTACTTTGTGCTCTTGAAAAGAAAGAAGAACTTAAAGAAAGACTAAAAGAAACACCTAAAATAAAAGACAAAACAACATTTGAGCAAATAATTTCTTTTCTTTTTAAAACTGAAAAAAAATATCTTGAGTTTTATATTGATATTGTACATTTCCTTGACGGATTTTTTACAAAAGAAGAAATTATTTATTATCTTAATAGACTACACCCAGAAACAAAGAAAGATAATATAGAAAAAATATTTTATAATTTTATATCACTTTTAGAAAAAGAAATGCTTATTGATTATATAGATTCTAAAAAAAATCATAATTCACATTATATAAGTGCGCTACCCAAAATTAATAATCTTTTTTTGATGTACTCTGGTTCTCAAAAAGGATATATCTTAGGTAAAAACAATAAACTTGAAGAAGTCCCAAAAGATGTTTTCTTTTTCTTTGTGTTTTCTAAAGGAATCTTTATGCTTAGAGAAATAGCAAACAAGCTACATCTTCTTTTTAAAGACACAAAAGAATTTAGTAAAGAAAACTATCTTAAGAGCACAAATAAGATATATAACACTCTTAAGCATTATGGGCTTTGCAAGTAGCCCAGATATAGTTTTTAATATGTTTCTATTATTAGTTATAATATAATATTTATACTTAAAGTGAATAAATCATGTCAGAAAAAGAATTCAAAGTAACGCCTTGGGAAATTGAAGGAGCAGTTGATTATCAGAAATTGATTAAACAGTTTGGAACAAACGAGCTAAATAAACAAATGCTTGAAAAATTAAGGTTAAAAACCAAATCCAAGAAACTACATCCTTTCTTTAGAAGAGGATTTATCTATTCACATAGAGACTTTGATAAGATATTAGAAGACATAGACAAGCAAAACTTTTTTATCTATACTGGTAGAGGGCCATCAGGAAAGATGCATATTGGACACCTTATTCCATTTATTATCTCTAAATGGTTTCAAGACGAATTTGATTGTAATGTTTATATTGCTATGGCAGATGATGAAAAGTTCGTATTTAAGGATAAGTTAACAATTGAAGAAATGGAAAAAAACAAGAAAGACAATTTTTTAGATATCTCAGCAGTTGGCTTTAATACCGACAAGACTTTTTTCTTCTCTGATATGGAGTATATCCAAAAACTTTATCCTGTGGCTTTGCAGTTTGCAAAAAGAACAACCTTTTCAACAGCTAAAGCAGTGTTTGGATTTAATAATGACAATAACCTTGGACAATTCTTCTATCCTGCTATTCAAGTTGTTCCAACAACCTTTGAAAAGAAACATTGCTTGATTCCTGCAGGAATAGATCAAGATCCTTACTGGAGAATACAAAGAGATAATGCAGAAAAGCTCGGTTACAAGAAAGTAGTGGCTGTGCACAATAAGCTTTTGCCACCTTTACAAGGAATAGACGGAAAGATGTCAAGTTCTGTTGAAGAGACTGCAATCTTTTTAAATGATGATTTAAAGACTATTGAAAAAAAAATAAACAAATATGCTTTCTCAGGTGGACAACCAACCCTTGAAGAGCAAAGAAAAAAAGGCGGCAACACTGATGTTTGTGTTGTTTATTCTTGGTTAGAAATCTTATTTGAAGACTGCGACGAAAAGCTCGAACAAAGAAAAAAAGACTGTAAGTCTGGAAAGATTCTTTGCGGAGAATGCAAGAAATACTTGGCAGAGAAAATCTCAAGCACTTTACAGAAACATCAAGATGCAAAGATTAAGAACTCTCCACTTCTTGATAAATATAAATACTCTGGAAAACTTGCAAAAATTATGTGGCAGTGAAATCCATACATGAAAAAAATAAAAATTGCTATAGACTTAGATGACACTCTTGTTCCTACTGTGGATCTTTTGATAAAAGAAATGCTTAAAGAAAAGAGCTTTCCGGCTTTTAGAGGGTATCATTCTATTAAGGATTTTTCTTTTGAAGACGAAATGGCACTTTATAGATATATAAGAAAAACAATAAACAAGCAAGATATTTCTGAATTTAAGCCAATGCCTGGTTCTGTTTTAGCAATTAAAAAACTTGCAAAAGAATTTGAATTATATCTTGTGACTGCAAGAACCAAAAATGTTAAAAAGCACACAAGAGATTGGATTTCTCATCATTTCCCAAAAATGTTTAAAAAAATAATATTTGGGCAATATAGAAAAGAAGGAGACTTCAAGAAAACAAAAGGAGAGATTTGTAAAGAACTTGGAATCTCTTTAATTGTTGATGATAGAATTGATTATGCTTTGGATTGTTATAATCACGGAGTAAAAGCAATTATTCTTGATTATAAAGACAACTATGCTTGGTCAAAAGGAAAGTTTCCTAAATCTATAAAAAAAGCAAGAGATTGGAAAGAAGTTTATGAAATTATAAAAAAGACAAAGTTTTAAACTTGTTTTATATCTAATTATATTATTAAAGCCTGGTAGTGTAGTGGCCAAGCATACAAGACTCTGGATCTTGTGACAGGAGTTCAAATCTCCTCCGGGCTATTATTGTGATTTGGGAGAAAATACTATGGGAATATTTGACGCATTTAAGAAAAAAGAAAAAACAGAAGAAGAAAAAGCAAAAGAAGCAGAACTGCAAAAGTTAAAAGCAAAACCTGCTGCACAAATTGATATCGCTAATTCTAAATACCCTGATCAAACTTGTGCTGTGTGTAGCCAGAAGGGCTGCGACAAGAAATGGGGCGGGCAATACTGGCACAAAAAGTGTTTAAGATCCGTTAAAGGCATGGCAAGAGACATGGTCTAAATTATGCAAATATTTGTTATTGATAAAAATCCTAACAAAGCAGCAAGAATGCTTTGCGATAAACATGTTGTTAAGATGATTGTTGAATCCGCACAAATTCTTTCAACAGTTCATCATCTTTATGATTCCCCACATAAACATCTAGTTTATAAGAAGACACACGAGAAACATCCTTGTGTTATCTGGGCAGGAAAATCTAAAGAAAACTATCTTTGGCTTTTAGAGCATCTTTCTGAACTGATTAAAGAATATGAATATAGATATTGTAAACACCACAAAACCACAGAAATAAAAAAGATACTTGAAACACCACCAAAAAGTTTGTTGTCTATTGGATTAACTGAATTTGCACAAGCAATTCCTGAAGAATATAAACAAAAAGATGCAGTCAAAGCATACAGAGAATTCTATAAAAACGAAAAAGCACATTTTGCTAAATGGACAAAAAGAAAGAAACCAGCATGGTTTAATTAGTTTCTTCTTTTTTTTCTATTGCTTTTGTCAAAGATATTACCAACAATTTCTTCAAGAATATCTTCAATTGTTAATAAACCTATTACTTCGCCAGACTTATCAACAACAATTGCCATTAAAACAGATTTGTCTTCAAAATCATAGAAAATATCTCCGATTTCTTTTTCAGGAGAAACAAACTCTATTGGTCTAATAATATCTTTTATCAATTCTTTGCTTTTCTTTTCCTTTATTGCTCTTAAAACATCATCAACATCTACAATACCAATTATGTTATCTTCATCTTCGAAATAAACTGGATATCTTGAATGCCCATATCTTGAAATTACATCTATTGCTTCATCAATCTTTAAATCTCCATCAATGGTTTTCATCTGCTCTTTTGGAGTCATTACTTTTATTACTGGCGTGTCTTCAAAGTCTAGAACCTTATGCATAATCTTTGCTGCGCCTCTACTAAGTATCCCTTCTTCTCTACTTAATGTTAAAATTATCTTTAATTCTTCTTCTGAGATTTTCTTTTCAACTTTTGGTCTTACCCATCTACTTACTAATTTAGTAATTGATGAATAAAAAATAATCAATGGATAGAATAGAATAGACAGATAATGAATTGGAACAGCAACAAGTAAAGATATCTTCTCTGCATTCTGTATTGCAAAAGTCTTTGGAAGAATCTCCCCAAAAGTTAAAATTATAAGAGTCATAACTCCAGCAGCAATTGCTACGCCTTCTGAACCGAAAAGACTTAGAAATAAACTGGTTGCAATGGCTGATGCAGAAATATTAACTATGTTATTTCCAATAAGTATTGTAACTATAAGCTTGTGAGGATCTTTTTTAAGATTATAAAGAGTTTTTGAACCAGCTTTACCTTTCTTAAAAAGAGACTTAACTCTAACAAAATGTATAGACATTAATGCAGTTTCTGCTGCAGAAAAAAATGCAGAAAGAACCACTAAAATAAATAGGATTACAACTTGAAAAAACGTTTCCATTTCTTTTACAACCTTCTAATATATTTAATAATAAAAGAGTTTTTAAATATTATTATTAAAAAAATAGAAAGGAAAATGTTGAATTTATAATCCAACATATTGTCTTATTCTTTGCTTTATTTTTGTTATATTATCAAGATAGATATTTAGCTTTTTTTCTATTGCCACCATTTGCTCTTCTGTGTCTTTTATCTGGCCTGCAACAAAAAAACTTTCAGAGCCTAAACCATTATACTTTAATAATTCTTTTCTTAACGAAAGGTATTCTGTTAAAGTATAATAGTATGCTGTATAATTTTCATATAATCTATTAAACAATACTCTAGTGGTATCGTCTTTGAAATATCTTCTACCATCTATTTCGAAATGATTCTTTGTTTTTGCACCAAGGCTGTTTTTATTAACAACATCGTCTACTGCTTGAATGTGCCCTTCTAACCAATTAATATCTTTTGATCTGAAATCGCACCTTTTTATTACTGCAGTACTTGATAACTGATTTGTTTCTTTTACTATTGTTTCATCAATTTCAACTTCGCCTGCGCTTGTCTTCTTTCTAAAAAGCCTTTTTAAGACTGTCATCATATTTTTTCACCAAATTCCCGTTATATTCTTAAATTTATTAAAAAGTATATATATTGTGCCTATAGTATTTAAATTATTATCTGTAATTTAGCAAAATCTGAAATTAGCTGAAGAAACCGGCAGAGATTGACTTTATAGCTAAAAACTCAACTATAAACCAAACTTTTTCGCTAATTTTTCTTTCTGAATTATTTTTCTCAAATCAACTGCTAAATCTATTGGAGAAATAGATATAACATTAAAATCACAAAGCCTATTCCACCCTACATCTCCCTTATATCTTGGAAGAATATGGAAATGAAGATGCTGTATACTTTCGCCTGCAATTCGCCCAATACTACAACCTACATTATAGCCTTCTGGGCGCATATATTTATCAAGCATAAAAACCGAAAGATCGATAAGATTAAATAGTTCTTTTCTTTCAATACTTATTAAATCTATGACTTGATTTATGTGCCTTTTTGGAACAACAAGTAAATGCCCAGCAGCATAAGGGTATTTATTTGTTTGAATAAAAGATTTCTTTGTTTCAAGAACTAAATATTTCTTATCAAGGTTTTTAGAACAGAAAGGACAGACCTCTTTATCTTTTGTGCTTTCTTTTTCATCAGTTACTTTAGAAACATATTCTTGTCTCCAAGGTGCATAAAGAGATTTGCATTTTTCTTTTACTATCATATTATCACAATATCTACATTAATTTTTCCTTCTCTGTATCTTCGAGCTTTCTAAACAATATTTCTGGTTTATTTATTTTTTTTTCTTTAGTATCTATTTCTATATTTTGATTGTTTGTGTTTAAAAAACTACTTATCTTCTTTGAAGACTCTGGAAGAATTGGAGAAAAATAAATTGAAAGTAATCTTATTATCTCAAAACCATAAGCTAGAGAGTTTGTATCTTCTGTCTTCCACGGTTCTTTCTCATTAAGATATTTGTTTCCAAGATCTGAAAGTTTTAATAACTCATAAAGAGCATATCTAAAATCACAAGCGTCATAGTGTTTTTCAATTTTGTCTATAGACTCTAAAATCTGCTTTTCAAAATTTGCATCTTTTTCTTTTATTTCTGGAACTTTTCCTTGTCTCTTTGTATAAATGAAATTTAAAACTCTATTTACAAAATTACCATAATTACCTATAAGGTCTTTGTTTATTCTATCAAAAAACTCATCAATCATAAACTCTGAATCTTTTGTTTCGGGTAAAATATATGTTAAATAGAACCTCCAATATTCTATTGGAATGCCACTGTTTATTGCTTTATCTAAGAAAATACCAACACCTTTACTTTTTGAAAACTTCTGTTTTTCAAAATTTAGATATTGTAAGCCTACGACATTTTGTGGTAAAACCAATTTTTTTTGACCTATTATCTGACCTGGCCAGAAAATTGTGTGAAAAGGAATGTTGTCTTTCCCTACAAAATAATATGTTTCTGTTTCTTTATTTTGCCATAACTTCTTAGCATTGTCTTCGCCAATTAATTCTGCAGTTCCTGAAACATAACCTATAACATTATCAAACCAAACATAGAAAACCTTGTCTTCATAACCCGATATTGGAATCTTTATGCCCCAGGTTAAATCTCTTGTTATACATCTTTCCTTTATGCCTTGAGTTATCCAACCTTTTGCTAAAGCTTTTACTTGTGGTCTTAGATGAGGGTTGTTATCTATCCAATATTCTATGTCTTTTGTTAGATTTCTAAGATCAAGAAACAAGTGCTTGGTGTCTTTAAAAACAATGTCTTTTGTCTTACACACAGAACAGAAAGGAGTAACAAGCTCTATTGGGTCAAGAACAGAACCGCAGGACTCACATTGGTCTCCATTTGCTTTGTCATAACCGCACTTAGGGCAAGTGCCTGTAATATATCTATCTGCTAGGCCTTTCTTACAGCTGTTACAATATGGAATCTTTATTATTTTCTCAGTAATACATTTATTATTGTAAAGATCTAAGAAAAACTCCTGAACAATCTTATGATGAATTTCTCTTGAAGTTCTTGAGAAATTATCATAGCTTATTAGAAAATCAGAATAAAGTTTTTTATGAACCTCATAAAAATGATCACACAACTCTTTAGGGGTTATGCCTTTTTGCTGGGCTGCAAACTCTGTAGCTGTGCCATTTTCATCAGTTCCACCAATAAACAAAACATTGTGCCCTTTTAATCTTGAATATCTAGAAAAGATATCTGCTGGAAGGTGACTTCCTGCAAGATGACCCAGATGCGGCACATTATTAACAAAAGGTAATGCTGCTGTAACTATTCTTGTTTTCATAATATATACTCCAAATATAATATATTAGAAATAAAATATTTAAAAAAAGCTTGCATTTAAACAAACTTTAATTTATAGAAAAGCAAGTATGCAAGAGACATCATAATCATATAAACTACGGCTTTTATCATATTCCATGCAATCAGATAAATCAGATAGGTTAGTTTCATTGATTGAGTAAATAATGTAATCTGAATATACTGAGATGGGAATACAAAGAAAGCAATAATAGTTAATGCCGATTCTAATAAGAAAATTATTGCAATAATTCTAAAAATCCTATACCATGCAACATTAAATGGAACATTATGCTTTGAAGTAGATAACCCCATAAAGATAATAGATGCAACATTTATACAAAAGACTAGTACTGAAAATACTAAAAAGAAAAGACTCTCTTTAATTATTAACATCATTGTTGAGTCTAAACTAAAAGCAATTGCTTGTAAAATAAAATCAAAGAATATCGTGACTATAAGAACAATAAAAGGAGTCCATAAATAACTATAATATCCGTTTTTGTCATACATGTCCTTAAAGAAATTTCTGCTTTCTTTTCTTTCTTGATAAGTAGAATTGTCCTGATAATTATTTGCAGGAATTGTTTCTAAAACAAAACCATTTCTATTTGCTTTTTCTGTAACTTCTTTTCTTTGATGTGGAGTAATCTTTTTTGATCTCTGAACATTTGTTTTAGTATACCTGTTATTAGGGTATTTATTTCGTCTTCTATTATCCATTTAATATCACATCTATTTATGATTAATTATATTAATAAGCTTTTGGTTTTAGTGCTTTTTAAGAAAGGCGGCTAATTTCTTATCAATAAGCTCACTTGCTTCTTTTCCATTTAATAGGCCCCTAGTTTTTGACATTAATCTTCCCATCAATAGGCCTTTTGCTCTTTCTTTTTGTTCTATTATCTTTTCTTTGTTTTCTTCTATAATCTCTGAAAGAATTTTATCTACATCAATATTATCTAATTCTTTAAGGACGCCTAAATTTTCTATTATGTCTTCTAAAGAATAATCAGAATTATTAAATTTTAAATAAATTTCCACTAACTTTGATTTTGGAATCTTATTAAAATTCTTGTAAGAGAAAAACTCTAATAATCCCTCATTAGTAACATTCTCTAAATCGATTTTTCCATCTCTTGAAAGATTTGTCAAGTCCTCAAGAAGAAAAACTGCCACTTGTGTTGGATTTAATTCAGGGTTTGCTTTAATTATTTTTTCAAAAGTCACTGCATAGTTATCTAAAACCATCTTTTCTGCTAGCTGATTACTTATCTTAAATTTCTCTAAATATAATTTTTTTCTTTCTTCTACAGACAATGGCATGTCCTCTTTTGCTTCTGTTAATAGCTCTTCTGTAAAGACTATTGGCAAAAGATCAGTCTCTGGATACATTCTTGCACCACCAACTGAAAGTGGCCTTTGATATTCTGTATTGCCTTCGATATTTACAATTCTAGTCTCTTTTGGAACGCCTTCTATAAATTGATTAAGCCTTTCTTCTAAAATTTCTTTAACACGAGAAATTTCTTTCTTATCACACATAACAAGAATAAAAGAATCCTTGTCTGTTACTTTTAGTTCTGCTTTTACTTTGTTAATTTCTGCTTCTGTTATCCCGTAGTTAGGAAGCTCATCTGCGTGGAATAAGCCTTTAAGAGTAGTCTTTGCTTTTAGAATACTTGACAGCTCTGTTCCTACTCTTCTGTTCGGTTGAACAACTTTACCAAGAAGCCCAGAAAAGCCAGAAATCAAAAAGCCATACATTTCTTTTTTATTTTCTAAAGAAGCCTTTACTGCTTTTGAAGATGTGTTTTTGAAAATGTTTGTTAGATTAATTTCAGAAAGCCTTATTTCTTTTATTTTTCTTTTTTTAAGTTCTTCTTTAAGTTCTAAAAGATTTATTTGTCTTAATATCTCTCTATCTATAATCTCAGGAATCATTTGTAAGTCTTGACAACCTTTTATCTCTATTCTTGCGCCATCAGCAATTGAAACATTAATGTCCTGACGAATGGAGCCTAGTCCTCTTTTAACAAAGCCTGTGGTTCTAAATAGCTGTCCAAGAAATAATGCGACTTTTTGCGTGTCTTTTGGTGTGTGCATGTCGTGCCAAACAACCATCTCTATTAATGGGATACCAAGACGATCAAGAGAATATATTACTTCTGTGTCTTTTCTTTCAATTGCTCTTGCTGCATCTTCTTCTAGAAGAATTTTGTCAATTCTAATTTTTCCAAAATCAAAATCTAGATGCCCATCTGTTGAAATCATTGCTGTTCTTTGAAAGCCAGAGACATTTGAACCATCAATTACTTGCTTTCGCATAATTATTGATTTATCAACTAATTGAGAGTTTGTTAATTTTGAGATTATCACCGCAATCTTAAGCGCATCAGGATTTGTTCTGATTGGTGGTTGGCAGTCTGCTTCAACTAGGCAATTACAGGAATTGTAGAAATAATAAACATAAGTCTTTGCTTTCTTTTGCTCATTAAGAGCAGTTTTATCAAATTCTCCTGCTTCTGAATAGACTGCTCTTAGTCTTCTTTTTATAATTCTATCTGGTTTTGTGTTGTCTTTAATTAATTTAGATTTACATTTACAGAAAAGCTTACCAGTATCTAGTTGCTGATGCAATTCTAAACCGCAGGCTAAACCAATCTTATTATAATCTATTTTTTTTATATCTTCTAAATCCATAAACTGTCACTTATTTTTTTAATACCAACCAATATCCATTTTTATCTGAGCCAATGCGTTTTATTTTTTTTTCTTTCTTTAGTTTTTGAATTGCCCTTTTTATTGTTTTTTCAGCAACATTAAATTTAATTGATAATTCTTTTATTCTTATTTTTGGAGTTTTAAAAATATCATTTAATATTAAATTGGCCCTATTATTTTCTTGTACAGGGACATTTACAGGGACATTTACAGGGACATTTACACCTTCTTTTGGTCTATAAAATATTACAGATAAGCCGTTTGGTTCTAACCTATATTCTACTTTTATTTTCTGCCCTTTACAATATTCGTTTATTCTTCTAAGCCCAGATCCCCAATTTTCAATATAATCAAAATAATAGAGTATTTGTGCAATACTTGGATTTCTTAAAATTGATTTTCCTCTCCCTGAAAGATAATCTTTTATGGTGTATTCTTTTGGAAATTTGCCAGGGTTATATATTTCTACTCTGTCTGGGTAAATCGCAATTTCATTACTTTTAATTATTGTATAATCTTTATGACAAAAGGAATTAATTATTGCTTCAAATAATGCCCTTTCTGGTATTTCTAATTTTTCTATTCTATTAGTTTTTGTTAAATCCGCACTCCAATTTAAGTGCTCAAAAAGATATTTTTTAGAAAAGTCTATTAATTCAAAAATATTGCCTTTTTTTAAGCCAATATCTATAAAGTCTGATTTTTCTTTAGTTTTAAATACAGCATATTGTAGTTCTATGTTTGCGGTTTTTGAAAATAATACATTGCCTGCATTTGATAATTTCTGTTTATTTAATAAATTTAATTTTATTAGTGTGTCTTTTGTATTTGTAAATTTAAAATTAATCTTTCCATTTTGATTTGCTTTTTTTATAAATGTTTTAAGTTGTGTTGTGTTTATTTCTTTAACATTATTTCTTGAAGGCTGCTTATCCCATATAATATCGCTTTGACTAATAATTCTGTTCTTTAAATTTTCAATATCTAATTGCTGATTTTGGTCACTTACTCTAATATAGGCTCTACCGTATGCAAAATATAAATTTGAACTTCCGGTAAATTCTACCACAACACACTCTTTTTTATTTAAAATTATTTTTTTAATATCTGGATGTATTCTTGGTTCTATTGCTCTTGAGATTTCACTAGCAATATCTCTTAAAGTATCTTTCCCAATATTTTGGCCAATAATCTCTCCATTGTCTTTTATGCCAAAATATAATTTTCCGGATTGGTTTTTATTTAGAATTGCACAAATAGAAATTATTGCATCTTTTAATTCAGAAGTTGATTTTTTTAACTCAACTTTTTCTGATTCTTTAAGTACCATTCTTTTTTCCCTTATTTTAAGTATCTAATGCATCAAAGTCGAAAGGAACTTCTTTTTTTGTAATTTCCCCAGAAATGTTTTTTGACATATACTTTAAAATATCTTCTTTTGTTTTAAATCTTGCTAACGCTATGCCTAGCTTTATACAGACAACCTCTGGTAGCATATCGTGCTGCTCAAGATATTCAACACCGCTTTTTGTTATATTCCTAAGATTAGAATAAACATTTCCGTTTACTCTTCCAAACAAACACTGCGTTGTCATAATTACTATTATTCCTTTCTTTGTTGCTTTTTCTAGATATGGTAGCCAGTCTTTTGTTTTATCTGCTAATTTATTTGTTTCGTCGTTTGTTGGAACATGCCCAAGACCTGTGCCTTCGATTATTAGACCTTTATAGCCTTTAGAGATATACCAATCAATAACTTCTGGATTAGAGTTTGGATAGGTCTTTAATATTGCTACTGAATCGCTAAAAGAAATATCAAGCTTTGGCTTTTCTTTTGAAAGCATTTCATATTTTTTTCTGTCTTTTAAAAATTCAATTTTGCCAGAGAAATAAACTCTTGCTAGTGGCGTATCGTTAATTGGCTTAAAGGCATCTCTTCTAGAGCTGTGCATCTTTCTGCATTTTGTGGTATTTATAATATTACAAAAATCATCACTCATCGAACCGTGCATTGAAGTGTAGACTCCTGGAATTTTCTCTTTAATAAAATGTGCAGCACAAACAAGATTCATTGCACCATCAAAGCTTGCTCTGTCTGGGGATCTCTGGGCACCAACCATTAACACTGGTTTGTTTATGTTACTAAGCATAAAGGAAAGAGCTGTGCCTGTCCAGGAAAGCGTGTCAGTTCCATGAGAAATTATTATTCCATCAATCTCTTTATCATTTAGTTGCTCAAAGACAGCTTTAGCTATTTCTTGCCAATCTTTGTAACAGATGTCTTCACTAGCTTTTTGAATAACAGGAACTATTTTTTTAATATTGACAATTTCTAGTAGCTCAGGAACTGTTGACAAGATCTCTTCAGGAGTCCTTGACATATTTACACCGCCGGTCTTATAGTCGACATGCGTTCCTATTGTCCCGCCGGTTGAAACCAGGCAAATGGAAGGAAGGCTTGAGTTTTGTTTAATATCTAGCTTATGGGTTTTTCCAATCTCTTTTTTTTCTTCAAGTATTTCAAGTTTTGTGTCTTTGTCAAGAATTATCGAAATATTATAGCCGTTTTCTTTTAGCTTTATTGTTAATTCGTTATTCGCTATATTCACAATATGCCCAAGATGAGTAATAT
>Ga0209717_1001843_pt1 | contig 21702 bp, 15 predicted proteins | sample AD_UKC048_MetaG_FD_184418 | JGI IMG/M metagenome (GOLD analysis project Ga0209717, IMG submission 184418) | Active sludge microbial communities of municipal wastewater-treating anaerobic digesters from USA - AD_UKC048_MetaG (SPAdes) (version 2) | ecosystem: Engineered > Bioreactor > Anaerobic >... | reverse complement strand
ACCTCGGCACCGGCAAGGCACGTACTTTTCTGGACCTCGCCACGAGCACGTTCCATGCCATGAACCTGGAGCCGAAAATCTCGTTCATCGATACGCCGGCCGATATCCGCGACACCTACCAGTATTTCACCGAAGCCGATATGGGCAAACTGCGCCGGGCGGGTTACGACCAGCCGTTTTACGGACTGGAGGAAGGCATCGAGGATTATGTACAGCGGTATTTGTGGGAAGAGGTGATTTACTGACGTGAAATTATATTGTTGTGTTGATTTATCTTTGTCAACTTCAACATGTAAATCTCGTCGCAAATGAAAACCATTTTTCCCCTTGCCTGCTTTTTCCTGGCAATTGCGCCCTCTTTAGCACAGAATTGTCTGAGTTCCGGCATCACTTTTTCCACCCAAGCGCAAATCGACGCATTCCCGGCCAATTTTCCCGGCTGCACCAAAATTGTAGGGGAAGCCGTTATCAGCGGCGCCGATATTCACAACCTGGACGGCCTGGCGCAACTGACCCAAACCGGAAACACGCTGGCTATCATCGATAACCCGAACCTGAATGACCTGACCGGGCTTTCCAACCTCACGTCGATTGCTGGACTTTTATACTTACAAAACAATGCTTCGCTCACGAGTCTCGACGGACTGGATAATATACAAAATCTCGGAATCGGTCTTCACGTATCTTCCAATCCGGTCCTGACCGGCCTGGACCAACTGTCGCATCTTACCACCCTGCAATACCTGAACATAGAATACTGCGATGCCATCACCGATCTCGATGGGCTGCACAACCTCACGACGATTACCCAGGACGGCCTGATCGGGTATAATTCGCTGCTTTCGGACCTGGGCGCGCTCAGTCATCTGACTTCCGTAGGCGCCAATCTCGGCATCACGGCCAACCCGCTCCTCACCGACCTGCAGGGCTTGAATAACCTGACATCCTCCGGCAGTTTAGGAATCGGAAACAACAACGGTCTGACTAGTCTCGCGGGTCTCGAACACTTGCAATCCATTGGCAGTTATTTGTTTGTCCAGAGCAACCCGATTTTGACGGATATCAGTGACCTGGCTGCTCTCACGCATGTCGGTATCGGCATCTATATTGCGTACAACGACATACTCCCGACCCTTACCGGCCTGGAAAATATCATAAACTTGCAGGACCTGAGCATACAGGGCAACGACGGCCTGACCGATCTTGCAGGGCTCGACAATATCCTGACCACTTCACAAATGCTTGCAATTGCGGAAAACGACGCCCTCACCAGCCTTCAGCAATTGAGCCATCTGACAACCGTCGGGAATTTGTTTATTTCTTTTAACAACTTGCTCCCAAACCTCGACGGACTGGATCAACTGACCAGCCAAACGGGCTTTTTCACCATAAACGGAAATCCTGCGCTGACGGATCTCACCGCCCTCGCATCGCTGACTGCTGTCGGCCCGCTCGATATTATCGACAACGATTTACTGACCAATCTGTCGGGGCTTCACAACATCACTGCCATCAACGGCTCGCTGACGGTTTCGGAAAATGCGCTGCTGCCCAACCTGAACGCATTCCAGCAACTAAACTCCATCGGCGGCACGGTCTATTTTCAGAATAACCCGGCATTGACGAGCCTGGCCGGGCTTTCCCAGGTCACCTCCATCATCGTCGAAATAAACATCACCGGCAATCCGGTTCTGCAAAGTCTGACAGGCCTCGACAACATTTCATCCGGCACCTTCAACTACCTGACACTCATGGACAACAGCAGCCTCACCGGCTGTTCCGTCCAAAGCGTCTGCGATTTCCTCAGCGGAACCGGTCAGGCCTTCATCGGCAACAATGCCGTCGGATGCAATACCGAAGCACAGGTGGAAGCCAATTGTGCAGCCATGCCGGTCGAACTGGTTTCCTTTCAAGGGCGCCCGGCCGGACATGATATTTCGCTGGAATGGAAAGTCGGTATAGAAGAAAACCTGGCCTCTTATGGTGTGGAACACAGTACGACTGGCAGTAACTACGAAGCATTAAAATACATAAACGCTTCTTTATCAAATAACTACAGGTACATACATCAGCAGCCGGGGCCGGGAACACATTCCTACCGGTTGAAAATGACGGATCGCGACGGCGCCTTTAATTACTCTCCCGTAGTAGTAGTCGACATCGAAAAAACAAATGTGTCCGTTTACCCGAACCCTACGGACGGTACGGTATTTATCGACGATCCGGAAGGGACCGTGGGCGAAGTATCCGTTTATAACAGCGTGGGTAAACTCGTAAAATCAAGGGCCGCCGATCAAGCCATCGACCTGTCGGATATGCCGAAAGGAATGTATCAGGTAGGGCTTCAGACGGAGGCAGGGCGCTTTTTTTATGCTATTCTGTTGAAGTAAATCACCTTTTATTACTGTTTTACAAACTTGCACATCCCGGTTCTGTCCTGGCCAGGCACTTTTACGAAGTATGTGCCGGCGGGCAAATGCGCCACATTTATCTGTCCGTTTTGAATTTCGATGGAAAGCACAACGCGCCCCACGACATCAAAAATCGCCAATTTTTCAAGTCTCTTTTTTGATTCCAGGTGTAGTATGTCTCCGACAGGGTTAGGGTAAATTGAAATTACTTCCAACTGATCCGGCGTGTGTGTGCTGCTCAAATTGGTTACCGTCGTTGTAGCCGTATTTGTAATAACCGGAAGGTTGTAATCAAAATAGATAGATGCCGTGTTTTTCACTTGATCGTTCAGGGCCAGTTCGGGCCTGGTTTTGATCTTGAATACGACGAAGCCGTGTTTGTCCGGCTCCGTAAACGGCAACTGGATATTTTCAAAAATGAATTCCACCTGGTTGCCGTTGATACGGGTGATACACGCATGACTGGCATCTACCAGACGTAGCGTGGACAGATCGAATTTAGATACGTCGATCACGTCTTTTACCACGATGTTTTCGGCGGCAAAAGTGCCTGTATTTTCAAAACGAATCAGGTAATGCAGGTAATCGCCCACCATCTCCGGGGTGATTTGAGGGCCTTCGAGGCAGGTTTTGTCGTTGGGGTCATAGGAGCCCACGATGATCTGGCGGATGGAGGAAATATTGTTCTCCGGCGTCTCCTCTTCCGATGAAATGGTTGCATAGGCGGCGAGACTGAGGATGTCGCCTGCGTTGACCGGCGGCGTCTGGCTGGGGCTGTTGATTATAAAATGGATTTCGATGCCGGCAAATCCAAACGGTGGCAAATCCGTAAAATCCCAACGCAGATTATCCGGCAAAATAGCCGCCGGCGTTACACTGGCATCCGTAAAAGTCATTCGGTTCTGGTCGAAGTAAAAAAATAAACTTCCGCTCTCCGGTTGTGTGCCTCTATTTCGATATACAATATGATACGATGCTTCGAAGCCCGGACGCGCCGGACTGGTCGGAAAAAGGGTTACCTCGATATCATGGTGAACGCCGATCGGGGAAACACAAAAATCCTGGGAAAGCGCCGTCGGATCAACCGGAAAATTCAACTGTAGTACACCGGGCGTTACGGTGAAATAACCGGTATCCTCCAAAACCGGCTCTATCGTGTAATCGCCCGGATTCAAGGCCGTTTTATACTGCCCGGAGGGATTGGCGATCAACACACCCGAACCTATTCCGTCGCTGATCCGGAACATAAGGCCCGGAAAACCGGGGTCGATGGCATCGCAGCCGTTCAGGTTAAAATCCGTGTGTACCTCGCCCTGCAAAGTATGATCGGCGGTACTGCCCACTAAGTAATTGCAAAAAGAATTGATACTGCAATCCGTCAGTCCAAATTCCGTGGCCTTTTGCTGTACGTACCATATAAGGCTTTCATCGCAACAGATGTAAACAAGCGGATTATCCGCTATATAGAACACCCCCATTGGTTGGGGATTCCCGTTCTTTATATAAAGTGTTGCCAGTTGATTGCGCTCGCAGTTCAATTCAACCAGGTCATGTGCATCCTGCAGATCCAGTGTAGTCAATTGATTTTCCCAACAGTTCAGGCGCTGCAAACTGCTGAGTCCCTGAAGATCCAACGTTGTTAATTGATTGGTCCTGCAATTCAGCTCTGTCAGGCTATCCAATCCCTGCACATTCAGGCTGTTCATGCCATTCCAGGCACACGCCAACCATTTCAGCCTGTGCAACTCCTGTACCTCTATTACGGACAATTCATTGAAACTACAGTCGAGGGACTCCAATTGGGTGCAGTTGTGCAAATCCAGCGAACTCAGAGAATTATAAAAACAATTGAGGTATTTGAGGTGTGCCAGAAGCGGCACGTTTAGTGTGGTCAATTCATTAAAACTGCAATCCAGGCTGGTCAATAGCGGCATGGTTTCCACAGGAAGCGAAGAAATATTGTTGTGGCTGATGTCTAGCCATTTCAAGTTCGGAAACGCCTCGATACCGGTCATGCTGTATATTTCCCTTTGCGTCACGCTTATCCCGAATACGGCCGCCGCTTCCGTCACCTGAATTTCCCCGTCGTTGTTGGTATCCGCGTCGCTGCCGGCGACGTAATAGCCGCCCAGATCGGCGCAGGGGGCATTGACAAGCCAATACTTGAAATTTGCATCGGGAATGTTTACGATTTGGGCGCCTGCATCAAAAGAGCACGCCAGCAGGAGGATCAGCAGGAAAAAATACCGGTTTTTCATAAATTAAAACGGATTTGATACGTGTGCAGGCGAAAAGCCCGCGCTTATTATTGTTGTTTGGAAGGATACAAAGATACTTGTCGCAAAAATATATACCCGAAAAGCCGCCGGGCAATCCGGATTTCTTAAAAGCCCGGTTTGAATAGGCTTACTGCTTCACTACCTGTTTCGTGGCAATCAGGTTCCCGCTGAAAACCTTTACCCGGTAAACGCCCTGCGGCAAATGCGCAATGTCGATTTGCCCGTTTTGAACGCCTGTGGAAAGTACGATCCGGCCCAGTGCGTCAGATATTTCCACCCGTTCGACGGGCTGATCCGTTTGTAAAAACAGCATGTCCTGAGCGGGATTGGGTTGCAGGCGCAGGTTCATTGGATGTTTGATTGGCGAGTAGGTGGCGATCGTTTCCGAAACGGTTGTGGTAGCCACATTGGTGACTACCGGCTGGTTAAAATCAAAATAAATGTTCGCCTTGTTCGTAAGGACCGTGCCGAGAGGCAGTTCCGGTCTTGTTTTTACCTTGAAAAGCACAAAACCGTGTTTTGCCGGCTCGGTAAAGGGCAATTGGATATTTTCGAAAATGAATTCCACCAGATTGCCATTTATCCGGACATAACAGTCGTGGCTGGATTCTACGAGCCGCAGCGACGCAGGATCGAAATTGGTTGTATCTATAGAATCCCGCACCACCACATTTTCCGCCGCAAACGTGCCTGTATTTTCAAACCGGATCAAATAATGGAGGTAATCGCCGGCCATTTCCGGCGAGATATGGTCGCCTTCAAGACAGGTTTTGTCGTTGGGATCATAGGAACCGACCGTCGTTTGAAGAAGTTCGAATACGTTGTCGCGGGGGAGTTCGTCCGTTTCCGATATTTGAGCCAGCGCTCTGAACTGCAATTCATCGCCGATATGGACCGGCGGTTGCTGGGTAGGTGTGTTCAGCAGAAATTCAACTTCGAAGGTAATTTGCCCGAAGGGCGGCAAGTCTGTAAAATCCCAGCGCAGGGTATCGGTCGTCTGCCAGGCCGGCGGCGGGGTGGCTTGCATGAAATCCATCAGGTTGTCGCTAAAAACGAGTGTTACATGCCCGCTTTGGGGTTGTGTCCCATTGTTCTTGCAGTAAATCAGGTAAGTCGATTCGAATCCGGGCCTGGCCGGCGTAACCGGTACGATGCCGGTTTCCACATCGTGGTAAATACCGGCAGGAGTGACACAAAAATCCTGTAAAATAGTATCCGGCGTCGTAGAAAGATCAAGAAACAGTGTATCCGGGCTGACTTCGAAATGAAGTGGATTTTCGGGCACGATCCGGTATATACCGCTGCCCAAAGGCAGGAAATAAGTGCCGGACGTAGTAGTCGTAAAAATACCCGGCCCGGCTCCATCCTGCTCGATTTGAAAGGTCAGATGTGGGTAATGGCTGTCCAGACTATCGCAACCATCAGATTCCACATCTACGATAGCGCTTCCGGTTAGTGCGTTACTGGCCCCGCCTGATATAAAATCACAATAAGAATTGACCAAACAATTGGTGATTTCTGCATTCTCCAGCAGAATCTCCATGAACTCGATCTGCGGTTCATTGCAACAGAGATACAGCAACGGATTGCCGGCAAAACCAGGCGTAATCCACGGAGCATCTTCCCCGTTTTTGATGTACAGTGTGGCCAACTGATTATTCTCGCAGGATAAATAAATCAGGTGAGGAGAAGACCTCAAGTCGAGGGTGGTCAGATTATTGCTGAGGCATTCCACGCGCTCCAATTGCGCCAATCCGTACAAATTCAATTCCGTCAGTTCATTGTGTGCACAATAGAGTTGCTTCAAACCGGGCAGTAGTTGCACGTCTAGGCTGGTCAGGTTATTGAGGGCGCATCCCAGGAGTTGCAAATTCGGCAGGCCGTGTAAATCCAGCGTATCCAGAAGATTAAGACCGCAATTCAATGCTGTTAACCGGTTGAGCCCTTGCAGGTTGAGAGATGGCAACTGGTTGGATGAACATACCAACACAGTCAAACTGTCCAGCCCCTGAACCTCCAGCGCGGTAAGTTGGTTGGAGAAGCAATCGAGTTCTTTTAGTTTTTGCAGGTTTTGTACCTCCAGAACAGAGATCGAGCATTCCGCGCAAGACAAGAATTCAAGTTCCGTGAGGTTTTGAACGTCGAGCACCTCCAGCGGATTGATGGAGCATAACAACGATTGCAGGTGAATCAGGTCATGGACGTCCAGTTCTGTCAGATGATTCAAACTGCATTCCAGATAAGTGAGCGTCGTGAGGTTTGCTACCGGCAGTTCGGCCAGGAAATTAGCGCTGCAATCAAGGCGTCTCAGATTGGTAAATTGTTGAATCCCCTCCAGAGAACTGATCTGCCGGGCAAATACGCTCAGTCCCAGTACCGACTGCGCTTCGTTGACCTGGATATTTCCGTCGTTATTGATATCTGCGTCCGTCTCAAAAGCGCCGTCTCCATCCAGATCGGCACAAGTTGTATTGACCAGTGCATTCAGAAAGTTTTGATCCGGGATATTGAGGGTTTGGGCGCCCGTTTGAAAGGAAAAAAGGAGGAGGGTTGCAAGCAACAAGGTAAAGGCAGGTTTCATATTTATTAAGTAGTTATTTGTTATTAGTTATCAGTTATCAGTTATCTGTGTCGATTTATAATAAAGATACCGCCTGTACCCAATCGGTTACAAGCGGTATCTTAAGTTAGGTCGGATTCCCGGCATTAATCGGGTATTTAGAGCATGTTGAGTTTTTCATTGCCGGGCTGCAAACGAAAAATTTAATTTCAGGACTTCGTTAAATTTTTCGCCGGATTGACCGCAGTCACTTCCCCACAAATCCCTCTTTCAGCATAAACAACGACATCAACAGCACCGGCAAAAAATTCAGCACGGCCAGCAGGATGCCGCTGCGCACGTGCTCCGCTGCCATCTGGCCTTTGGAATTCAACATGATACAGTCCACAATAATTTTGCCGGCCGAATAAACGCCCCAGGCCAGAAAACCCCAACTGACAAATTTATTGACCTGCCATAAGGCCGCGGGCATCATTTTATCCGCCCACTGAAAATACAGGAAAGTGCCGATGTACAGGCACATGTAGATGTAATTGTAGAGATACATGAGGGTAATCAGATGATTTCAGGATGAAGAAGTTGGTTAATTCCAGCGGGTATTTTTTCCGCTGAGCAGCACGACGGCGAGCCAGAACACATACGGCAAAGCCAGTACCAGCGGCGCGCAAGCCACGGAAAAAGCCATCGTGACGTTTTCCTGGTTTTTAAAATACAGGCTGCCCGCAATCACCAGAAAGGCGATGAGCAGGAGTACGGCCCAGAGGTAGATGTATTTGGAAGTGGCTGCGGCATATTGCCCGAAGACGCCCTGCATGAATTCGCGGAACCCGTAGAGGGCAATGAGTACGTCGATGAGCCAGATGACCCAGAACAAGGTGAGAGATGTTTTCGTCATATTTGATTTTTGCGGGGCAAAAAACGAAGAAAAGCGGATTTTTTGGTGGCTTTACGGCCACTTCTTTTTGATTTTTAAGGATTTGCCCCTGACGGGCCCGTTTTTTATTATAAACCACGGGGGCACAAAGGACACAACGCGTAGATTACACAATTGACAGTATTGAATAGATGAAAAGTGTACGTTACGCTTTGTGCCCTTTGTGACTCCGTGGTTAACAAATATAAGAAGTGGCCGCAAGGCCACCAAATAACCTGCGAAAATCGCACAATTGCGGCCCATCCTCCTACGAGGGGCGTAGCCGAACATATCTTACTTATGGGGTTAATCTCGCCCGCAAAGCCAGGGCTACAAGCAGGATCCAGAGCACTGCGCAGGGCCAAAGGAAATTTATAATATCCGCACAGAAAGAGCATGCAAAATAATGGGAACAGCACAAGGCTTATGTAACCCGGCAAATAGTAGATGTGGCGACGTTGGCGCATGCGTCGAAGATGCGCGGTTGCGTTTTTGTGGCGGGCCGGGTGAAGATTAATCCGCGCTTTATTCTTTAGAATCTTTCAGGAATTCGTCCGTAAAATGCTCATTGTGTTTCGGTTGTGCAAATTTCCCGGCATTGTACGTCTGCGAATTGCCTCTGGGAATGGACAGTGATGTCCACTCTTCGTCGCGGCACATTTTGCCGATGAACACGATTTGTCCGACGTGGTACGGGTAATGCGCCAGTTGGCGGTTGATGGCTTCCATGACGCTGTGGCCCATGTTGCGGATATAGATCGTGCGCTCCAGATCGGCTTCGGTGAGTGCACCCAGGGCATCGAACAGGCATTTCCAGCCGGCATCCCACTGGGCCATCATTTCCGCGCGGGTGGCAGTATCGTTTTCAAATTCCGCGTCACGGTTTCGGGTTTCCTTTTCGCCGTCGGTGGTGAGGAAGTCCGTCCAGCGCGACAGCATGTTTCCCCACAAGTGCTTGACAATCATGGCGATGCTGTTGCTTTCCGGGTTGTATTGCCAGAAGAGTTGGTGGTCGGTGAGTTGGGAGAAGGTTTGTTCGCCGAGGTGTTTGTAGTAGAGGAATTGTTTCTGCGCGGAGGAGAGGTAGGTGGACATAGCAATCTGATTTGCGACCAAAGTTAAAGGCAGGTTTTGCAAAATACGGGTATATGATTGCGGAATTTTATCCGGTTTATCATTCGTAGTCGTCAGGTATGTTCGCTTATTCTGTCCCACAAATCCCTTGCGTAATCGCTGCCCCGGAGGGGCGGTATCTTTGTAGCACCGCATACAAGCCGATGTACCCGGCCCAGCGGGCCGGTATCTGGGAAGGAATGATGCGGATGCCAATGAATCAGATTATCTATCCAACAAGATACCGGCCCGCTGGGCCGGGAAACGGTATTTGCGTGTAATTTCTACAAAGATACTGCCCCTCCGGGGCAGCGATTGCGCATGGAATTTGTGGGACAGGATAAGGGTATGTTCGAGCCGCCTTCGGCCGCTGTTGCGCGTCCCGTCAACAGCAAGCCACCTGGAATTCCGGAGTAAAGAAGAGATGTGTTTTGTTTTTGAATACCTTTAAAAACGATTCATTACCTGGCATTTGCAATAGGTTGCTGTTGGCGGGGACGCGCAACAGCGGCCAAAGGGGCGGCTCTGATTAGGAGCGGCGAACGCCAACGAAGGCCATAAGTCATTATCCACTTTTGAGCATCACTTCAAAAGCCAGGCGCCCGTTCCGACTTCGCACTTCGCACTGCCGACTTCGCACTATTTCTGTTGCAACAACCGGCTCGCCAATTTCCTAGCCTCCTGTTTCGGACTCTTCCACCAGTGCGCCGACAACACCGGCACATAAGCAATACCCTGTTTCCGGAAATAATGCCCCAGTTTTTCCTCCCATTCGTAGCTCGGCAGCGGCGTAGGCGCCAGCACGCCGTCGAAAGCGAGCACGCTGCTTTGTTCTTCCAGGCCTTTGCCTTCGATGAAGAGCGGCACACGTACACCGGCCGCCATGGAAGAGCGTTTCATCTGGTTCTGCTCGAAATACGGGCGCAGCGCCAGTTCCACTTCCTCGCTGAACAAAGTCGGATCGAAATACGAATCCGAATATTGCAGCAGCGCTTTCATTTTGTTGAGTTGCTCTTCGGCCGCTTCGCGTTCGCCGCGCTGAATGAAATCGGCGAAGGTGACCAGGTGCGACAGAATGCAGGTGCCGAGGAAATTTTTGTCGGCCGCCAGCACCGAGTGCAGGCCTTCCGGGATCGAGTGCGCGATATAGAATTTCTGCGTGGCGCGGGTGAGTACCACATGCAACTGATTGAAACCCAACTGACTGTTCCAGAAATACAGGTGCCGAGTAAGCGTGCCCTGCGCATCGGTAACGCCGTGCGTGAGCGACAGCAGCAGTACGTCGACGTGCTGGCCCTGCAATTCGGCAAACTGGTACACGCCCAATCCGTTGAGGTACAGTTGCTGGATCTTTTCCCAGCCCGCCATTTTGCGCTGGCGGATTTTGAGCAGTTGTCCGGCGATCAGGTCGCGTTGCTCCACCGTGGCGCAGGCGATGCCTACTACCGGGTAGGTGTTAGACGGCGTTGGTTCGATCAGGTTGAGCCAGTCTATGATCTGGCGGGCTTCGGCTTCGTTGGTGCCGGTGGCTTCGTCGTAGCGGCCTTCCACGTTGGTGACGACCGTAGAATCGAGGGCGCTGCGGCCCGACGGAATACGTTTGAATGGCGTGTCGAACGCGATTTTGTTGAAGCGTACCCAGCCTTCCGGCGTATCCTGGTGGTGGTATTGCAGTTGGTGCGTTTTGGCGCCGATGCCCTTGCAGAATTCGAGGATATCGTCTTCGGCAAATGGCGTCATGTCCTGCTTGGCGTCGCCGAACACCACGAGGTGTTTGGCCAGGTCGAACAGGTGGTAGCATTCCTGTTTGGGAATGTTGTGCGCTTCGTCCACCAGCACCAGGTCGAACATGATATTGGAAAGTTGCACCACATCCAGGGCTACTTCCGGTGTGGTAAGCAGCACGGGCAGCGTTTCCGTCAGCGTTTCGATGTGGTTATGGAACAGGTTTTCCGCTTTCAGGTTGGCCGACAGTTTGCGGTTGTCTTTCCCGAACCAGTTTTTATACGCCTTTGAATCACTGGATTTCAGGCCTTTCAGCGCCCGGTTTTTCCGGTCCTGCCACAGCGTGCTGATTTGTCCGGGCAAGAGACGTTTCAGTTCGCGGCTGTAATCGGCCAGATCTTCCAGCGTTTGCGCGTCCCATTGCAGACCCGGATGGAATTCATTTTGCAGCAAATAGTGCAGGTACCAGCTTTCGAAGGCCGCCTGCCAGTTCTGCGGTTTGATTTTGCAAAGGGCGCGCACTGCTTTTTGCGCAGGGATAGGCAGCGAGAGCCAGTGTTTTTGCCAGATATAAAAATCGTCGAAATCGCGCAGGTAAAACTGTGTGTCTTCGAGCCGGGCGATCACGTCTTCCAGAAATTCCTGGCGTTTCGGAACCGTCAGCATTTCGTGTTTCAGGGCTTCCTGGTACAGACCGGCGTTGTTGAACTCGTCGAGGAAAATATCGAGCGAGTACTCCAGGTCCTTGATCTGTTCCTTGAAATCCAGTTCGGAGTGGATGCTTTTGGCATTCAGGCGGCGCACGTCTTCGCGTACGATGGCCGGGATACGTTTGCGCCACATGCGCAGGGCAGCATCGAAATCCTTTGTGAACTCGCTGATCTTGCGGATGTTGCGGTTATCGAAATTCTGCGGGAAATCGAATTCGAAGTACTTGCGCAGGCTGTAACTGCGGCGCATTTCCTCGAAAATTACGCCGAGGCGTTCTTTCGCCGCCACGATTTCCTTGTAGCGGTCGCTGAACACGCCGTACAGTTTTTCCACATTGGAAATGGCTTTTTCAAAGTCGGGACCGAAACGGGTAATGCCGTCTTCGAGGCCGTCGCGGATACGTTTGATAAATGCCGACAGTTCGGAAAAATACTGCTCGTAGTGATCGAGCAGACTTTCCGAGTAGTCGTTCGTTTTGGAAATGAAACGGTGGTGCAACCCCGTGGCTTTCGCTACCAGCGCGCTCACCTGCTCCTCCGTCCAGGCGCGGCCGCGGGCGTTGGAGTATTCGGTAAAAATGTGGTGGCTGAGTTTGTTCAGCGGGTGCTGTAGCGTCGGGAAACGGCGGAACAGCGGTTCGGAAGCATAAATCGCTTCCACGATTTCGTCGTATTCTTCTTTTTTGAAAACGAAATCCTGCGTATTTAACTGGCTGAGCAACAACTCTTTACCTTCCGTGCGGTTAGCGCGCAGGTAGCGGCCCACCGTTTCTGTAAAACTCAGGTTGCCAAACACCGGCAGATGCAGTTCTTCCCAGGCGGAGTCCAGTTTGTGCTGCTCGCGGTGGGTTTTATTGAGGACCGTTTTAAAAAGTTCGGGGTCGTAGGAAGATTTATTTTTGGCATCTGCCGACATACGCAGCATATCCGCGAGCATGAGTTTGTCGCTTTCTAGGTCGCGCAGCACGAACGAGCACTCTCCCACACCTTTTTCCAGCAGGAATTTTTGTGCGCGGCGCAGGGCGCCGATACTTTTGGAAACGACCAGGCATTTTTTCCCGTTCGACAGAGCGTTCATCACGATAGCCGAGATCAGGTAGGTTTTGCCGGAACCGGAAGCGCCTTCCACCACCGTGAGTGCATTCCGCTGCACGGCGCCCAGCACCGAGCGCTGCGACGGATCGAGCGGCAGCAGCGAAAAAGAGTGCGTCCAGGCCTTGGAATCGGCCGGCAGATCGGGCGCTACGACGGGCGGCTGCGTGACGGTCGTGCGGGGCAGCGACGGGAAAATGCCTGCCACTGCCGACCAGCACAGGCGGCCTTCGGCAATGTGCGGTTCGATTTCATCGGGTTGCGGAAACGGCTGGATACTGAGCGGAAGGCCGTCTTCCACGAGGTTGAGCAACAGGCGTACGCTGTCCGACAATTCGCCGAAAGCGCTGGTAGCCAGGGTTTTAGATTCCGTTATTTGTTGGGCGCGGATGGAAAGTTCCGTGCCGTACAGGGCATCGAGCAGGTGAAAAAGCGGATAGTTGGGTACAATGCCGAGCGCCGGATTGCGTTGTACGTGCCAGAAATCCGCCTGCTGCTGGTCAGGTTCGAGTGTTACCTGCCAGATAAAAAGAGGTGCGGCGACTTCCTGTCCGCCGACGCGGGCCAGCACGAACGGATAACCGATACCCAGGTTTTTGGTGCCGAATACTTTTTCCCGGTTGCGGGTTTCAAAATACAGGTGGTTCAGCCAGTCGCCCGCCGGGTGGTTAGCCTGGATCACCAGGTCGAACGAGCGGTTATCGATCAGTTCATGGATACACTGGATAGCGAAACTGTCGTTCAGGGCACACAAGTCGGCTTTGACAGGCGGCTGAGGACGGGCATCGAGCCATTCGAGCGCGGCGCCGCTGTAAGCAGCGGAAGTGGTGGCAACAGAGGCGGGAATATTGGTTTCAGACATAACGACGACTTGGCTTTATCTTTTCTGTGGGGGAAATCAAAAACAATGAACGGGCGGATAACGGTTAAATGGATGCTAAAGTGTAACTTATCCACCGGGTCGCTTGAACCGACCCGGTGGATAACCCCTTGGCTTTCAGCACGATGTTTGTTTTAATCCATCGTTCCTATCCATAACGCAAAAGAACGCATTTTGATGGAAGTTGGACCGAAAAAGCGTTCCAGAAAATTTTGATTAAAAAAATGCACTGGTTTTTCGCAGCAAACCATCTACCTTTGCGGCGTGCCGGGCGACCAGCTCCTGCAAAACCTCCCCAGGGCAGAAATGCAGCAAGGATATGTGGTCGTAGCGGTGTGTTCGGCACACTTTTTTTAAACGGGCGAATAAGCGATTGTATGAAGAAGCGATTTTTTCGCTTTATTTCAGCGCCGCTTGTTCGCCCGTTTTTTTTGTTGAGGGGTTGAGAGGTTGAGGGTACTTTGCCCTTGGCTGAATTGTAAATATTAGCCAAGGGCAAAGTACCCTCAACATCTCAACCCCTCAACTCTCAATATCTCAACCCCTCAACCCCACACACATTTTCACACACCACAACACATAACCATGCTATTTTTCGTAGACACTGCCAACCTCGACGATATCCGGGAAGCCACCGAACTCGGCATTCTGGACGGCGTCACCACCAACCCTTCCCTGATGGCCAAAGAAGGTATTTCGGGAGAGGCGCCTGTGCTGAACCACTACCAGAAAATCTGCGATATTGTCGGCCCGGGTCGCGACGTGAGTGCCGAAGTGATTTCCACCGATTTCGCGGGAATGATCGTTGAAGGGAAAAGATTGGCCGAACTGCACGAAAACATCGTGGTAAAGGTGCCGATGACCGTCGACGGTATCAAAGCCATTTCCTTTTTCTCACAGGCGGGTATCAGAACCAACTGTACCCTTGTTTTTTCAGCCGGACAGGCGATTCTGGCCGCTAAAGCCGGCGCTACCTACCTCAGCCCGTTTATCGGCCGCATCGACGATATGTCGTGGGAAGGTATCGACCTGATCAAGGAAATCGTGGAAATTTATAGCACACAGGGCTACGATACGTCTATTCTGGCTGCCAGCGTCCGCTCGCCGCTGCACATCGTTCAGTGCGCCAAAGCCGGCGCAGATGTGGTAACCTGCCCGCTGTCGGCCATCAAAGGGTTGTTCTATCACCCGCTGACGGATATCGGGCTGGCAAAATTCCTGGCGGATCATAAGAAAGCGAATGGTTGAGAGGTTGAGAAGTTGAGATGTTGAGGGTACTTTGCCCTTGGCTGAATTGTAAATATTAGCCAAGGGCAAAGTACCCTCAACATCTCAACCCCTCAACCTCTCAACACTCCTTAAAACTCTTTCGCCTTATCCCAGAAATCCTTTCCTTTTTCCTCCGCATCATCGGCTGCTTCCTTGGCATCATCGCCGATCAGTTCCTTCGCTTTATCGGTCAGAAAGCCCAGGGCGCCGCCTTCATGTGCGGCGATCTTGTCTTTGGCGGCTTTGGCTTCCGCCAGTTTTTCGGCGGCTTCCGCTTTGGCTTCGGCAGCCATTGCTTCGGCTTTTTCGCTCCATTCGGAGAGTTTTTCGGAAGCGGCGTCTTTGAGTTCACCAAATTTTTCGGCGGCAGCGTCTTTGAATTCGCCTAATTTTTCGGCAGCCTTTTCAGCGGCTTCCTTGGCATTGTCCTGTGCGTTTTTGAGAAAATCTTCCATCTTTATTAGAGGTGAGAGAGTGAGAGATGTGAGCGCGTGAGAGATGGCATCGCAAGTCAGATAGCCACTCACTTTGTAAATGCCAAAGGTACACATCTCTCACCTTCTCACCTCTCTCACTTTCTCACTCTCTTTTTTGGCATAGTGTTTGAAAATAACAGTACAGTTGTTTTTTCAAATCATCCTTTAATCGCCAGCGGTTTCCTGCCAGGGCATACTATGAGAAAGTGCCCTTCCATCCGATGGTCTCATGAAAAGTTATTATGATCGCTACACAATTGCATGCTCAACCGGGCCAGCCCGTGCTTGAGGGAGGAGTAGAACTGTACCGTAATTCGCCGAATCCGTTTATTGAAATGACTTTACTGTGGTTCCGCATGCCCGCCGCTTCGAAGGTGGTTATCCGGATTTTCGACGCCATTGGCTGTGAAGTCAATGCCAAGTCGGGCCAGTATGAAGCCGGGGAGCACCACATGGTGCTGCACCGCGCCGACCTGCGCGAACCGGGTATTTATACGTGCCGGTTGGAAACGCCGTTTGGAACGGCGACGAGGAAGTTGATGATGTACTAGAATGTGAGAGAGGTGAGAGATGTGAGAGAGTGAGAGTCCGTAGAGTACACCGCTTCGCCTTAAACCATTCGGACCATGGCGAAGCGGTGTACTCTACGGACTCTCACTCTCTCACCTCTCTCACTCTCTCACATCTCTCACCCTCTTAAAAGAGTTCTACTCCCCCAAAGTGAAATGCGCCTTCAATAGCCGCATTTTCGTCGCTGTCCGATCCGTGTACAGCGTTTTCTCCGATACTGGTTGCATATTTAGCACGAATAGTACCCGGCGCAGCCTGCGCGGGGTTCGTTGCGCCGATCAGCGTACGGAATGATTCCACAGCATTTTCCTTTTCCAGAATAGCCGCTACGATAGCGCCGCTGCTCATGAATTCGCAGAGTTCGCCGTAGAAAGGGCGTTCTTTATGTACGGCGTAAAATTCGCCGGCCTTAGCGGGGCTCAGTTGAGTCAGTTTCATTGCAACGATGCGAAAACCTGCTTCGTTGATCATTTGCAGAATGTTGCCAATGTTGCCGGCGCGTACTGCATCCGGCTTAATCATGGTAAATGTGCGATTGCCTGCCATGTTCTTGTTGATATAAAAAATGAATGATGTGAGTTTTTAGAGTATCTGTGCAGGGTTGGAAGCACATACCCTCATTTTTGAGGCCGCAAAGGTAGAGCAAGATTTTATTCCAAATAAGCGACTTAAAAAGGTTTTCAGAAAAATAATATCCGGCGCACCCTTCTATTCAGTATTGAACACCGTACTTTTGCCGATCTTTTGCTACAGCAAAGGCAGGAGGGTCCGTATTCAAACCTCTTTTGAACCAGAAAAGCCGTGTTTGTTACAGGCTCTAAATCGAAACCATTTGTATACAATGGAATTTCCTTCCGCGCTCAGACAATTACTTCGCGTACCACAGAACGTCGCTATTCTTTCCCATCGCAACCCCGACGGCGATGCGATCGGTAGTTCCCTGGCTATGCGTCACTACCTGGAGCAATACGGCCACACGGTGCACGTGCTGTTTCCTTCGGAGTTTCCGGAGGAGTTTGAAGCGCTGCCCGGGGCAGAAGATATTTTGCTGTGGGATTTGCATACGGAAGAGTGCAGAATGGTGCTGGCGCGCAAAAACGTCTTCTTTTTCCTCGATTTTAACGGGTACGGGCGCATCGACAAGATGGGCGATTTTATCAAAGAACTGCCAGGCACCCGCATCATGATCGACCACCACCTGTACCCCGAACCGATTGCCGACTATACTTTTTCGGAACCGGAAGCCAGCAGCACCTGCGAACTGGTGTACCGGTTTATTCACGGACTGGGCGATACGATGAAGATCGACCCCGTGATCGGAAAGTGTATTTACACGGGACTGATCACCGATACGGGTTCGTTTCGCCATGCCACCAATCCGATGGTGTTCCGCATTGCTGCCGACCTGGTGGAACGCGGGCTCGACGATACGGGCGTGCAGGATATGATTTTTAATTCGCAGAAAGAAAAACACCTGCGCCTGCTCGGCCATTGCCTCACGCACCGCATGGAATACCTGCCCGAATTCCACACCGCGCTGATCTGGCTATCGAAAAAGGACTACGAAATTTTCAATATCCAGCGCGGCGACACGGAAGGGATCGTCAATTACCTGCTGAGTATACGCGACGTAAAACTGGCGGCGTTTATCCACAACCAGCCGACGGTGGTAAAACTGAGCCTGCGCTCCAAGGGCGACCTCGACGTGCAGGAAATCTGTAAAAAACACTTCAACGGCGGCGGCCACCGGAACGCTTCGGGCGCTTATTCACACGACAGCCTCAAAGGCACCATCGATAAGTTTAAAAGCCTGCTGCCCGAATACAAGGACCAACTGAATTCCAAATAACGCATAACTCACATATTCACACATTTCGCTCATTCATTCATTTCGCAATGCGCAAACTATTCTTTCTGGCGCTTATCGCCACCGTTGCCACCCAAATCGCCTGCAAAAAAGGCAGCGTGACAACAGAACATGGTTACAAATTCACCAACCATACTGAAAAAGGCGGTACCAAACCGCAACCCGGTGAAACGGTATTACTTCAAACCTACACCTACATCGGCGACTCGCTGATGGCCAGCACGCAGAAAAACTACGGCGGTCCGCGCGAATTCGCGCTGTTCGAAAAAGACAAACTGCCGAAACGCGTTCCCGCTATCTACGACGCCTGCCTCCTGATGGGTGAAGGCGACAGCGCTACCGTGGTAGAAGTCATCGATACGTTCCTGCAGAAATTCATTCCGCCGGCCCTGAAAGACGCCAAGGAAGTTCGTTACGAAATCGTACTGGTCGACATCATCACGAAAGAAGAAAAACAAAAAGCCGAAGATGCTGCCAAAGCGCAGTTCTCGACCGTAGAGGCCTCTATCAAAGAGATGATCGGCTCCTACAACGCAGGCAGCCTGAACGATAAACTCACCACGACGGCTTCCGGCCTGAAGGTGTACATCGTTGAAAAAGGCAGCGGCGCTCCGCTGAAAACCGGCGAAAGTATCAAAACCAACTACTACGGCGCCCTGAAAGACGGCACCATGTTCGACAACTCCTACGAGCGCGGCGAACCGCTGACGTTCCCCGTCGGCCTCGGCCAGATGATTCCGGGTTACGACGAAGGCGCCATGCTGCTCAACCACGGCGGTAAAGCATACTTCTTTATCCCGCCGGCACTCGGCTACGGCCCGCAGGCAAACGGCCCGATTCCGGCTAACTCCGAACTGATCTTCTACGTGGAGATTCTGTAAGGCGTTGGTATCCAACTGATTCGAAGGATTTATCCCGAATTTTCTCACCAGAGAAAATTCGGGATTTTTTATGGGCAACACCCGGGCTTTTAGTGGTGGCATGAGTTTGTGAAATTGTAAGCGGTAGGTATTGCTTTCGCAATACCTACCGCTTACAATTTCACAAACTCATGCCACCACTAAGTACAGCAGTACAATTTCCGTCGAAATACTGTAAAATTCAAGCCTTTCTCCCACCAAAACAGAATTTCCTCACAATCTTCCCGTTGTTTTGCGGCCGGTTTTACCGAACCGTAAATCGCACGTCATTATGAAAGAACTATTCTTAAGCCTCACAATACTGGTCACCCTGCTCCCCACGGCACTGCAAAGCCAGTCGACAGGCATCGTCACCACGCACGGCTACCGCTTCATCAACCACACCAACAAACGCAGCAAGCAGCCGCAGATCGGCGAATCCGTTTCCGCCCGCGTCGACGTCCGGGCCGGCAAAACGCTGCTCAGCAGTTCCCGCAAATCGGCATCGGGATTGTACATCTACGACCTGCCCGACACGTCTACCGTCAACCACGTACCGCCTGTTGTAGAAGCGGCGCTGCTCATGGGCCTCGGCGACAGCGTCACTATTTACCAGAAAATAGACGATTATATGAAGCAGTTCATCCCGGAAGAAAGCCGGAATGAAAAAGAAATTGCTTTCCAGATCGTACTGGTAGGCATTCAGAGCGTGGAAGAAAAGCAGCGCGCTGCACAGGCAGCCCGCGAACAAACGTTACTGGTGCGCAAAAAAGTGGAAGCCACGGTGCAGGATTACACCATGGGCCGGCTCGACAGCCGCATCATCAAAACGAAATCGGGCCTGAAAATACTGGTGGAAACGCCCGGCCAGGGCCTTCCAGTTGTAAAAGAAGAAGCCGTTCAGGTGCATTATTTCGGCTTTTTGACCGACGGCACCAGTTTCGACAATTCCTTCGAACGCCACGAACCCATCACGTTCCCGGTGGGTGTCGGGCAAATGATCCCGGGGTTCGACGAAGGTGTGCTGCAACTGCGCCATGGCAGCAAGGCTTATCTGTTTATACCACCAGCACTCGGATACGGAGAAGAAACGCCCGACTCCATTCCGGCCAACGCCGAACTCGTCTTCTACATCGAGATACTTTAAAATCTTGATGAGTGTCCGGCATTACGCCCTGCAAGTCATCCGATGACTCAGAGTCATCGGATGACTTGCAGGGCGTAATGCCGGACACTCATCAAGATGAAATAAGCGAGTATAATTAACTGGACCGAAAGGCTGTTTCACCTGCTGTACCGGCCAGTTCAATCAATGACATGCTTCCGGCTCCCTACTTGTAGGCCTGCCTTCTTAGTTTTGCGCCCATCCAACAAATAAACACACTGATATGAATCGTCGCACCTTGCTTTTAGCCGCTTTGTTTGTTGCGCTCGGCGCAGGCGCCTGGTATGCCTGGGATAAAAGAAAAAACCAGACGGGCACACACAATTCGCCCGATATGGAATTTGCCGTGACGGATACCGACGATATCGGAAAAATTTTCATTGCCGACCGCACCGGCCAGACGGCTACCCTGCTGCGCAAAGACGGCTACTGGGAGTACAACGGCCGCTACCATGCACGAAGAAGCGCCATGCAGATCCTGCTGGAAACCATCCAGCGCGTGAATGTGCTGAACATCCCGCCCAAAATTTCCGAGCCTTCCATGATCCGGGATATCGCATCGGACGGCCTCAAGGTGGAGATTTACGATAAAAGCGGCGACCGGATGAAATGCTACTACATTGGCGGCGTAACCAAAGACGAACAGGGCACCATTTTTATCATGGACGGTTCGGAAAAGCCTTACATCTGCCATATTCCCGGGTTTGTAGGCACTTTGCGTGTGCGGTACATGCTGGGCGACGACAACTGGCGCGACCGCGCGGTATTTGAAGAAAAACCCGAAGACATTCAATCGGTTACGGTGGAATACCCGCAAACGAAAAGCGAGTCGTTCCGCCTGGAGAAAAACGCGCCGGGGGAGTACAGCGTAACACCGTTTTACAGCACCACTACGCGGTATACGACCCCCATACGCAAAGGCGCCGTAGAGTCCTATCTGCTACAGTTCGAACGCAAAGGCGCCGAGGCATTCGAAACACAAAACCCTATGCGCGATTCGATTACCCGGCTGGTGCCGTTTGCTATCGTTACCATGAAAAAAACGGATGGCACGGAAAAATATGTGCGATTCTGGCCCATAGAAACAGGTTACACCGCCATAAAAAATACGGAATACGTGCACCGGTATCTGACCGACTACAACAAGGGAGAGGCTTTTTTACTTACCCAGGACCTGGTTTTTTCGCCGATTTTCCGGGGGTATTCCTTCTTTTACGAAGAGAAAAAACGCAAGAAACTCCAGAATTAAAGACGTTTGAATACGAAAAGGGAGCCAAATTTTATTATTATCAATCGCCAAACCTATAAGGTTTTAAAAATCTTATAGGTTTATGGCAGAGAAAACGAAATAACAACCTGCCCTTAATTAAATTTAAGTACTTATGAGACAGCCTTAATACAACTTGGTTTAATACAAAAACCAACACTCCCGTCCCTATTCTTCCCGCAAATATGTCGGCACCTGTATCGCCCGCCGGGCCGGCGCCAGGGAAGCCAGCAGGCCGATCCCGGTAACCGTAAGCACCACCGGAATAAAATCGGCAGCGCGCATGGCGATGGGATAACTATCCACCAGAAAGCCCTGCGGAATCGAAATGATGCCGTACGTTTTTTGAATAAAATACAGGATACAAGCCAGCACGATGCCAATTCCCATTCCGAGCAGGGTCAGCAAAATGCCCTCCAGCAGGAAGATCCGGTGAACCAGCCTGTCTGTGGCGCCCATACTTTTCAGGATGCTGATGTCTTTTTGTTTGTCGAGTACGATCATCC
>Ga0209717_1001842_pt1 | contig 21712 bp, 20 predicted proteins | sample AD_UKC048_MetaG_FD_184418 | JGI IMG/M metagenome (GOLD analysis project Ga0209717, IMG submission 184418) | Active sludge microbial communities of municipal wastewater-treating anaerobic digesters from USA - AD_UKC048_MetaG (SPAdes) (version 2) | ecosystem: Engineered > Bioreactor > Anaerobic >... | reverse complement strand
AGACAACACTTTCCTATCTTTATCATTAAACACAACTTTATTGATCTCATTCAAACACTTTCGCATGTCTGGCATTGTGGCGTTCATAATATAATCGAGATCTTCCTTCTTATAAACGATACCTTCTTTCTCAAGTACCATATATATAAAAGTTGTTTGCTCTTTCTCAGGTAGTTGTTTAAACTTGTAGTTTTGTAGTCTTGACTGTAATGCATCACTAATTTTATATGCATAATTTGCAGTAAATATAAATGACAGATGATCTGAATTCTGTTCGATAATGTTGCGTAGAGAATCTTGTGCATCGGGCGTTAGCTTATCAGCTTCATCAATGAAAATGATTTTCTTTTTAGAAGCCATTGTCATGCTTTTGATAAAATCGTTTAGACTTCTTACTACATCAATACCCCTAAATAAGGAACCATTCATTTCAAGAAAATCTGAATCGTCATGAATGAGTTGATCAATTAGAATGTATGCCAATGTAGTCTTACCAGTACCGGGGGCACCTACAAGAAGAAGACTAGGAATCGTTTGATCATCTATAAACTCCTTAAATTTCTTCTTGTATGCATCAGACATAACTATCATGTCAATGCTATCCGGCCGATACTTCTCAAGCCAGACCGTTGAAAATCTCTTTTTGCGTTCATCAATGATTATACCCATCAATATCATCCTTATGTAATGTTTTTCTTAAAAGATATTTTCTTCTAAAGTGATCTCGAATAAGAACCCAGACAAAGTTGACTATTATAGCTGATACGAATAATAATATAAGATCTAGCATTAGTTGTGGTTCTCCTCATCTTTAGATTTTTTTGCCTTTGGTCTGTTGAATTTTCGGCAGACAAAGCAAACTCCATGTCTCCCACATCTTTCACAGAATCTTTGCCCGCATAATTTACAGATTGTCAAATCCGATTTGCTCTCTTTGATATCTTCACATACGTCACAAACTTTTTTGTCATCAACGCCCTCACACAATTTTCTGGTGCAAGAACTACACTCTTTACTCACGCACATAAGTTTCTCCTCATCGATTTAGCATGTCGTTAATAATACCGCCAACGCTTATCGGGATCGTTAATTCTGTATGCTTAGCAGTATCGTCGTGTTTACAGATGTGTTCTCCTTCCCATTTGAAACCGTTTTCGCTTACGTAATAATAGGACTTTTTGCATTCGTCGCATATAATAGTCATCTTGTATTTAGACATGTTCGTTCTCCTTTATAGATTCGGTTCAGCCAAAATGAAAAACTCCGGTCTTTAAATTGAGTAATCGTTGGGTACTAAGGATAGACTGTAAATAGATTCAAAGTAAGACAAATAGGAAAATGTAGTCAGATGTTGGTAACGATTAGTTAATGCCGTACTTTTATCTGACGTAATTTTGCCTATCTATCAAACCTTAAACCTATTTACAATCTATCCTATTTTACAGCGTTATTATTCTGCCGAAGTCTCCATCCTTGATTGCCTCGGCTACTCGGTATAGATACGGGATCGTTTTGCCTGAAACATTATATTCGAAGTACCGTATGGAGTCTTCAAAGATGTTTGCAATAATTCGATCCCGTTTAGTTTTAACGTGATATTCTACCATGTCTTGATAGAACACAGCTTCAATATATAAGCCATGCTCTATCAAGAACTTTTGACTTGTCATGGAAAACCTCCTGATCGAAAACAATGAGGAGGCCAAAGACAATAACTCTTCAGCCCCCTCCGTTGTTACGCGTTTGTACTTACGCTTTCGACTTCTTGGTTTTCCTCTTGCCTTTCTGCTTTGACCTCTTTAACAAGAGGTATGCATGTCGGGGCCGTAAAAGCCTCCTTGCTGGGGGACTTAATCAATTCGTCCCCGTTAGTTTGAGAATGCCTCTTGTCCAAAGAAGCATTGTAGAATGGATTGTTCGGGAGCTTCATCCGATAGATCGCGGATGCTTCCCGATGAGCGTCCCTTCCGACTTGGGTGAAGAGAGTCCAAACCCCGGTAGAGGATTCTTCGAGCCCCTTCGGTTCGGGCAGACTGTCTGATGCAATGTCAATGCCAATGACGAATCTGCCTTTCTTAAGGGGACTGTTGTCTCCCCCTTCTCGCTCAAGGGCCTTAATTCCCTTTGCGAGTTTGGTGCTGTCGACCATTGTTTTCATATGAATGGTCAACGGCATTGTTGCAATTTTCGTTACGTGGTCATATTCGCCTTCCTGTGAGAGATGGTCAATCTTCACGACTTGACCAGCGAACTCAAACAGGTATCGAACGAATTGCTCGGTCCGTTCGATGACGGCTTTCTTGAAGACAGCCTTCTCATACAAGAAGGTTGCCTCTTCGTCCACCGGAATACCCTTATCCGCACCGAAGCCGGTTAAGGTAACGATAATGCTGATGAGGGTCGAGGCAGATGAGGAATTGTTTTGATTGGTCATTGTTTGTCTCCATAATTATAGTGTGATCTGTCTGATACCCCAATACATACCTAATGGATCTATTCATTTAGGTGTATACTAAGGCAGGGGTATCATGGGTAACTGTTTCTTCAATTCAACGAGCTCCCGAAATCACCCCCTTCAAGAGCTTCTCCCAAAGATCCTGAGACAAATGGATTCTTTGGGGTATATTCCCTATGAACCCTCTTGACGGATCACTAGAAGGTTCGAGCCCAATAATCTTCTTTGCCAAGGACGGCAAATCAAGACATTCGGACTCCAGGGAATATTGGATGCCACCGAAGAAGGCCGCGATTGGTCCGGACGATTTTCTAACAATCCGGACTAAGCCACCCACCAAGTTCGTAAACGTAGCTAGATCGAAGCGTTTTGCTTTTGTCGCGTCTACGAACCACCAGCCGTTTGATACCTCCTCTGCTTGGTTGGCTAACTTCGCGGCTTCTTGGACCAACTCTTCATGCTTGATCGACATCTCTTTGAGTTGTCCCAAAGAATTTTTATCGCCTTTATATGACCCAATGACTAAGTCAATAAAGGACGACCACGCCTCTTTCCGACCTTCCGGCTTATTCTTATCGAACGCCGGCAATCCAGAAAAAGCTTTGCCGATTAGGATCCCGAGAGGAGACATACCATTCTCCTTAGTTCGTTCTTGTCTAGCTCCGTCAAATAGATCAGCATCCTTTGCAAGATGTTGAACCATTTTTGGAGTTAAGGGTTCGAGATCCCCATGAAGAAGGGCCGCCGTTAGTGCCCCATCCATGTCGTCATGAGCAACAACATATGGGCTTTTTGCAACCATGCTCCTCATGGCCAAAGAGAAGCACGATGGAGCATCTTCTCTTGTGCTAATAAGGAACCGGGGCCCTTCAACTTCCGTTGCGACTTGCAGAAACAGTCTTCTTATTGCACAACCCTGTTCCGTAAAGTCACCTTTCCGGGGTAGATGATGGTCAATATATGACGTCTCTACCCCAGTTGCCTTCAGTTGTTTTAGCAGTATAGCCAATTCTTCTGAAGGCGCGATATCGGCAAATGTAACGGAGCTAAATTCGTGATCCCGAATATCGATAAGGATCTGAGTTGCTTCCGGTTTGCCGAACGAGTGAACATATCGCTTCACATAATTACTCCTTTCTGTTAAGTCCATACTACGTAGTATCGCTAATACTACTAGAATACTCGCCAGAGCGCAAGTTGACGAGACCACATTTCCGGGCATATCTTATGCGGTTAGACCAATTATTCGACGAGTTTTCCAAAGTAAAGTTTTGCTATGTGCTCAATAGTTTTCCGGTATTCTTCAATCTGCTCATCAGCATACTCATGCTTTCTAGCAATCTCTTCACCGTTTTTCAACCAATCATCAATCGTCCGCGTTTCACAACCGATATTTAAGTATTCACCATCAATTGTGATCGTATGCTTTGAGAGTGTGAACGTTTTAACTTGAGATATGTGCTTTGATCTACATATGCGAGCATAACCAAATACTCTAGCATTACCGGATACTATAGCATCCCCGAATACTCTAGCATAACCAAATACTCTAGCATTCTCGAATACTTCAGCATCACCGAATACTATAGCATCCCCGCATACGCTAGCATTCTTGTATACTTTAGCATTCTCATATACTCTAGCATTCTTGTATACTCTAGCAACCCCGAATACGCTAGCATAACCAAATACTCTAGCATTACCGGATACTATAGCATCCCCGAATACTCTAGCATAACCAAATACTCTAGCATTCTCGAATACTTCAGCATCACCGAATACTATAGCATTCTTGTATACTCTAGCAACCCCGAATACGCTAGCATTACCGGATACTATAGCATCCCCGAATACTCTAGCATAACCAAATACTCTAGCATTCTCGAATACTTCAGCATCACCGAATACTATAGCATCCCCGAATACGCTAGCATTCTTGTATACTTTAGCATTCTCATATACTTTAGCATTCTCATATACTTTAGCATCCCCGTACACCCAGCAGTTACCATAGTGGGCCAAATTCTGGTCTGATTCGACCCAACCGCCGATGTCACCTTGTTTAACATCGGAGAAATCTTTCAATGAAACAATTCGAAAGAGATTATCTGTTGGATGCTTTTCACCTAACTTATATTTTTTGGTCATTTGATTAATCTTCCTTTCGCTCCGTAATCTATGGGAGCAAGTAATCTTGTGGGACGGTAGATCCCACGATTGCCGTGGTTGCGTTATGCCCTCGCGCAACTAAAGTAGCCAAATCTATAAGCTACTACAATGTCATTTCCTTGTATGACCACCCGTTATACAAAGTATACACCGATGTAAAATCCCGGGTGGAAAATGCTGACACATCCGACCACTCTAAACAACCTAAATCACAAAGTGTTCGGGGACTGTGACTGATGGCCCTCTGGATAGTGATACGACCGGTTTGACGGTCTTGGTGAGCTCTGTAAACCTCATCATGGTTGGCAGAATTGCGTTGCTGGCAAGCATCGATTTCAACAGTCTGTAGGTCGACGCCCTCCTAGTGTATGACTTTGTCATAGTTCACAGCTCCTTATACGACCTAACTTGACAATCTAATATCGACTATTGGGTCATTACAATAGAAGATATACGAATACAAGAATGTCAAGAATAGAAGAACTAATAAATTAAATATATATGGTCAAATGATACTTCAAATAGTCTATTATATACTCAAACGATCCTTCAAATAGTCTATTATCAACCTTAAACTCCTTAAGAAAAAACAAACTTTTTCGATAATATACCCAGAACGGAGTCTGATTATGTATACACCTGATACAATAAGACTATTTACTCAACGAATTCCCATATTGAGATTCCCTGTTTCTATGCATAGAACTCACAAAATATTAGCTCTATGCGAAAATTGCAACTTGACTGATATCTTTGATAACTTGAATTTCAATAAAGTTGATATACGAGCCTATTGTAATCCACGATTTAAGATTGGCGGGAAAGAAGTATATAGCAATAAAGAGAAGATTGCATTAATGAAGAAACGAAGTATGGCTAGCTTCTCTTTTATCAAACAAGTGGACGCGGCCAAACGTAATTCAATAATCGATCTAACAGAATATGGTCAAGAAATTAGACGCAGACTTAAAAACAGTTTTAATAGTCCACTATCTAGCATGTTCTTCTCGAGTGGGCTATCTATTTTTGGACAAGATAAGTCTTTCTACAATACATTGTTGTATATTATCGATGTGAGAAAACCATTCGAAGTCGCTTTAAACAGAAGGTTATCTTGGATCCCTATATTCCACAACTTAAAGCATAAAGAAAACATTCCTTACATGGATACGATGATATTGTGTGTAATCAAATCTGACAGTAGTCCCGTCTTCATAAAGATATTTGATAAGAATGAGAAGATTGAACCAACTAGAGCATTATCCATTCTGAATGCCATAAAAGTTACTAACGATAATCTGGAAGAATTCGGAGAAGAGATTGCTAAGTCCGTTAATGTTAAAGAGGAGGAAGCCACTAACATTTCTACGGTTGCTAAGAATAAGGAACTACTACGAGTCTCCGGAGATAAAGCCAAAGAAACCATCAAATCAGCTATATCTAATTTAGTTGAAAACCACCCTAATGAAGCTAATACAATTATAGAAGACTTAAATGATCCAGATACAACAATAGAAAAAGAAATCAAAAAGAAATCTATCATGTTAGCAGCTATAAAGTATAAGCTAACGAAAGACAAACAAGCTTTTGATGATTCGATTAAAGTTGCTAATCTAATTATACATGCCAAGTCAACTAAAGAAGAACTAAAGGTCGCTAAAGAAAAAGTTGAATTAGAATTAAGCCGATACGTAGAACGGAGTACAACAGATTTCAAAGTCCCCTCTATCACTACGAATCCTTTAACCAAAGAGTTGGATATTCAGAAAGTTTTAAACAGAAAGATTCCAAACACCATTATTGAAAATAAGCAAGCGTCATTTAATTTACAATTATTTAATGACCTGACGAAGATGCTTAAAACATTCTCATTAAAAGAATACCCATTGAAATTAACCAATTATGCTATTGATAGTAAATATGATACAAGCGACATTAAAGCTAGCAAATTCGTTACTTTCAAATTTACGATGATTGATGAAACCGGTAAAGAGTACAAAAACGAAATTCTTTTACCCCATATTGACAACCAGGGCACAATGAAGATTAACGGGCTAGATAAAACAATGGTTGGCCAATTAATGCTTAAGCCAGTTTACTTTCCGGAACCTCATCTTTGCAAAATCTCAACGTTCTTTTCAACCATACAATTACAATACCGGGAGATTCGAGACAAGGCATACACCATTGCTTATATTACGGGCATGGTTGTTCCAATGTATTTAGTATATGCATTACTTTATAAGAACGGTTTAGACGACTTATTCTCTAAGCTAGGCTTCTCTAGAAAAGATTTAATCGTTACGAGGGATCCAACGGAGACAAAGAAAGCTAAGAAAGATAATGCCAAATGGTTCATTCAGTTTGACAATAATGAATATCTCTTCTTCCCGCCTAGCATACTCGAAAGCAATCCTATAGCTAGAACATTCTTCCATAGTATGAAGCTAATCAATTATACAGCTAGACACATCACAGTGGATCAATTTTTAGACAATGATTACCAGACAGACATTCTTATCCTAAATACTGGCAAAAAGAATGCCGGTTACTATCTAAGATCTTTCTTTAACGGCTTCTTAGATCCGATATCATCTGAAATAATAGAGGAACAAGGATACCCCACTAAACTTAGTGATCTATTATGGAAGTGTACTGAGTTGATACACACTCAAAAAGTTGATCGTAGAACAGATCTTACTATGCAACGATATAGAACATCTGAAACATTACTGCATATCATATACAAGCAACTTTTAATGGCCTATAACGTGTATCAAACTAAGAAGATGATGGGTTATAATAATCCCGAATTTGAAATCAAACCAGATTACGTATTCAAAGAGCTAGTTAATACCCAATTGATTCGTTCAAATGAAAACATTAATCCAATCGAAGAATTATCCGCATCTACAAGAATGACTTATGTTGGAGTAGGTGGTGTTGTCAATAAGGATGGTGTCCCGGAAAGAATGCGAGTAGTTGATGAAACTTACTTTGGAACTATAGATCCAATTGATACACCGGAAGGTGGTTCAAACATTGGTCTTCTACAACATGCTACCGTTGATGCTCTTCTAAAGGACACAAGAGGAACTTTTGACATCAAGAAAATGTCGAACGAAGAAAAGAGTGGTATATCATCTGTTAGTTCCGTTATGACTCCCTTCAGTAATCATGATGACGGCGCTAGAAGCATGATGGCGGCAAACCAAATTCGTCAAGCACTACCATTGATGCATAAAGAAATTCCACTAGTTCAAACTGGGTATGAAACCGCGTTAGCAACATTCTTATCAAATTCATTCATCAAAAAATGTTCATTTGATGGCATTGTTAAAGAGGTTAGCAATAGTCAGATTATTATTGAGTCAACGGAACCCAAATCAAAAGGCACAAGACAAATTATTGATCTAGAACCATCTAAACTCAATTCGGGTATGACTATGCATTCAGTTTCATATTTTGAACCAAAAGTTCAGGTTGGAGATAAAGTTAAGAAGTATCAATTGTTAGCAGAAGGTTCATCCATAAAAGACGGAACAGTTTCTCTGGGTACTAATCTACTTGTTGCCTTTATGCCATATGCTGGGGCAAATCATGATGACTCTATTGTCATATCAAGTAAGTTAGCAAAACATGTATCATCTAGACACATAGAAGAGATTCAAATTAATCTACTTCCTAATAGCAAAGTAATAGTCGCACCAGGGGTTGCGGAGAATAATGTGAATTTGGATATTGCTAAAAAGTTATTGACTATTGGTGAGGGGATTGAATATAAACAAGGTGATACCATCTTTAGTTATATCCCGGATAACTTAGCCAAGTTTATTGAATTGAATCCATCCGAACGAATCTATGGTGGCGGGGTCATTAAGCATAAGGCTGATAAAGATGGCAAGATTGTAGACATTAAAATTTTGCTAATGACGACATAGCTAAGTATCCCAAATTGAAATCTCTTTATATGATATCTAGAGAAAAACATGGAACGACAAATGATTCAAACTATAAAGTCAAAGGGGAAAAATTTGAAGGTATTCTGATAACTTTAACATTTGAATATATTGAAAGCGGAATCAATTGTGGCGATAAATATGCGAATCGACATGGCAATAAGGGGGTTATTGCTTTAGTCGAAGAAAATATGCCTGTAACACCTTGGGGTGAAACAATCGATATCATATTTAATCCTCTTGGTGTAGTTGGACGAATGAATCCTGGACAGATATTTGAATTGTATTTAGGACTCATTGGCTGGAAAGTAAGACAAGATATTTTAACCAACCCATCCCAAAAGAATACCATTTCGATTATCAAAAAAGTGTACTATGATATACTAGATAAGTCAACTGACAAAATGATATCAAAAACAATATTATCTGTTTTGACAAAAATGACTACAAACTCATTTGAAAAATATATCGAGCATCTAAAGACCCTCAAAGGTTTCTCATGGATATTTCCAACGTATGCAACACCTAAGTTGGCGGATATTCAAAAAGCATTAAAAGTATTAAATTTAAAAGATAAATACACATTAGATATCCCAAGATATGGCAAAGGAATTAAAACCAAATTCGAAGTGCCAGTTGGCTATCTGTATCTGTACAAGATGGAACATGTTGGGTCTCATAAAATTTCAAGCCGCGGAGTTGGGGCGTACGAAAGTAGAGGCAGACAGCCAATGGTTAGTTCCAACGCTAAAGGTGGACAACGAGTAGGGGAATTTGATTCTTGGTCATTGTTCTCCCACGGGGCTACAAACATCATTAAAGAAATGTTTGGACCATTATCGGACGACTATATTAGCAAGAATGAACTTATTGCAAACATCATAGATAGTGGCTTTACTCATCATGCAACGGAAATTAAAGTTACTCCAACTAGAGACATTCTTGAAGTGTACTTTAGAATGATGTTATTAGATTTCAATAACGAGGCGAAATAAGATGGATTTCTACGAAGAAAATGAAAACGAATTAGGGTTTAATGTTCTAGGAGTTAACATGAATACCTCTGACATTATTCAGCAATCAAATGCTAACTCAACATTCATATTAAGTAATCTTTCAATATTTAAGAACATGAAAAGCATTAGCCCAGAATTGTTATCTGATTTCTTACACGAAATCAACCAACGCATATTATGGGAAAATGTAATCGAATACGAAACCCCATTAGCGAGAAGGCCGTTTGATATAAATGGCGATAAAGATTTCTTAGAAGAGATGCCAATAGGTTACGAAGATACACATAGAGAAGATTCAATTATTGAAGCAATTATCAAATACATACCAAGATACCTGCAACAGAAATATGTAAAATTTGATTTTTCTACCATGAATTCTATAATGGAGAGGCTACAGCAGTTCGATCTTTCAACATTCTTAATGAAAACTTTTACAATGTTTGAAACACTATTACCATTATCTTTAAAGAATTCAATCGAAGAAGTATTAGGAATGATCGGGGATACTACTCTACATGAAAAAATAAAAAGGATAAAAGATAAGTCATACATTGGCATTTTGTGGAATATGAGTGAGTCATATTTATCAAAATGTGATCCAGACTTACATACAATTTTTGTCTCACAAAATTGGGAGTTTATAAACGATTACATCACGAAACTAATTTGACTCTTCTAGGAGATCGTCATGATACTTGGATTCCAAGGCACCACGTTAGTAAATTTTCCTTATCAAGTAGCTAGCGTAATTTTTTTGTCTGATTGTAATTTACATTGTGCGTACTGCTACAATAAGTCTCTAGTTTATCCAAATAGAAACAATCAGCCATTAAGCACCGAATACATTCTCAAAGAATTAGAAGCAAGAAAGGGTTTCATCACTGGTGTTTGCATCACTGGTGGAGAACCTACATTATATCATTTCGATTTAATCAAACTAATCGAAGAAATCAAAAAAGTAAGCTCTGAGTTTCTTATTAAAGTCGATACTAATGGGACCAGACCGGACGTTATCAAAAATCTCATTGACAATAAGTTGGTAGATTATTTAGCAATGGATTTTAAAACGATACCAACTGAATATCGAGGTCTCTTTTCTAAATACGAAGTCGACGAAGCTATTATTGAATCATTAAATATTGTACGAAGTATGGGGCAAAATAGATATGAATTTAGAGTAACTGTTGTACGAGACTTATTTGATGTAACCATTGCTAAAGGTATGTCTAAACATCTAATGAAAGAGGATCAAGTATACATTCAAAATTTTAAATTCTACGGAGAAGAAAATCACATAAACACTAAGATGCTTCCAGATATTCAATTAGCAGCATTCACAAAAAAAGAGATAGAAGTTATCGCAGAACCAATCATTAAGAAATGTAGCAACGTAAAATTCAGAAATTTCTAGAAGGATCTTTTATGCCCGATATTTTGAGCGAGACAAAAGAAAGCATTAGACAATTAATTCAAAAAACAGATATCTCAACCTTCGAATCAACAATTGAAAAATGTGCAAAGATATGTGATGTGCACAATGAGAAGTGTATGCATTATAATGATGTACCACAGATTCCAAACATTTTCGTATCTAATGATCTTAGTCATGCGATCATATCCTGTTTGATGCCAAGCGGGCTTATCATTAAACTTAGAATAGACACGAGGAGATAACTATGAGTGAAACCATTGAAACACATCAAAGAAAAATAGTTCCGGCAACTGATAAGAATTTTAGTCCAACAGAGAGTTATATAGAAAAAACGATTGCTTTGATTGATGGATATATTGGCAATAACAATTGGAGAATCAAAGAAAACTCAAATTCTGGATTTTCTATACAAGGGCTAAATGAGCACATTACTCAATATGCACACGCATTATATTGGTTATACGAAATCTATGATAAAGATACAAGAGATACTCACATGCGAGGAGACTTTCACATTCACGATTTGGGGTATTTAGCAACATACTGTGAAGGATGGGCCATGGAGGATCTACTCCTAAAAGGCTTCGGCGGAGTTCCAGGAAAGCTTAAGTCAAAACCGCCTAAACATTTTAAAGCCGCTCTAGGTCAGATTTGGAATTTCTTCTATACAATGCAAGGAGAGGCTGCTGGGGCTCAAGCATTTTCTTCATTCGATACTTATCTAGCACCATTCATTAGATATGATAAATTATCGTATGCAGATGTAAAGCAATCAATGGAAGAATTCATCTACAACATGAATGTTCCAACTAGAGCAGGGTTCCAGACACCATTTACGAACATTACAATGGACTTACAGTGTCCGAAAATTTTAAAAGACAAAAAAGTTATTTGTGGTGGTGTATATAAAGATGAATCATATGGCATGTTCCAAGAAGAAATGAACCTGATCAATCGAGCATTTTGTGAAGTGATGATACAGGGAGATGCCAACCAAAGAATATTTACATTCCCTATCCCAACCTATAATATTACGAATGACTTTAACTGGGATAATACAGAATTGGATCATCTTTGGAAAATGACTGCTAAGTATGGCTTACCTTATTTTGCTAATTATTGTGGCAGTGATATGAATCCAGAAGATTGTACGAGCATGTGCCTCGTTTATGACACTAAGATCACATACCGTAAACTGGGTGAAAAAACAGCTAAGACTGATAGTATTGGCTACGTAATAGAAAATTATCCGCCCGGGGCAATCGAAATCGAAACCCAAACAGGCTTTAAGACAATTAAAAGATATATCACAAAAAATGTTTTTGAAACTGTAGAAATCACCTCAGACAGTAATCATATATTAAACATGTCCCCCGAACATCCACACATCGTTTTTTCAAGCATGAACGAACCTCATATCAAACTAGCTAGACGTCTTAATATTGGTGACAAAATCAAAACTAGAGATACTGATTCTAAAGAATTTTATGAATACATAAAAGGCACTAAAACAATTAAACACAATAAGCAAATCAAAGTCTACGATGTAGAATTGGACACAGAGAATAAAGACAAAAGCTTTTGGGCAAACGATATCATAACGCATAATTGTTGCAGGCTCAGGATCGATCGAAGCCAATTAGCAAAACGCGGTGGCGGGCTATTTGGTTCGAACCCCTTAACCGGCTCAATAGGTGTTGTAACAATTAACATGCCCAGAATTGGATACTTATCAAAGTCCAAAAAAGAATTCTTTTCAAGGTTAGAGATGCTAATGGATCTAGCCGCTAAATCGCTAATCACCAAAAGAAAAGTCATCGAAAAGATGACTGAAAATAATATGTATCCGTACACTAAAATATTTTTGGCGGACATAAAAGCAAGGTACAAAAGCTATTGGGCAAATCATTTCAATACTATTGGTCTTGTTGGCATGAATGAATGTTGTCTAAATTTTATCAATAAAGACATAACAACCTCGACTGGTTTAGAATTTTCAAAAGAAGTTCTTAATTATATGCGAGATAAAATTATGGCATATCAACAAGAATATGGCACCCCATTCAATTTAGAAGCTACCCCGGCAGAGGGAACGAGTTATAAGTTGGCAAAGTATGATGCAGAAAAATATAAAAACATCATTACGGCGGGTAGTCGAGAGCGGCCTTATTACACAAACAGTAGTCAGATTGATGCTAAAATGATGGGTGACTTATTCAATGACCTCAAACATCAAAATGAGTTACAACCATTATATACCGGAGGAACGGTTTTTCACATGTATATGGGTGAAATCATTGATGACCCACAATCTGTCAAAATATTGCTTAAAAAGATTTGCACAAATTTTAAAATCCCATACTTAAGTTTTACTCCAACATTTTCAATTTGCCCCGAATGTGGACTTATATCTGGTAAACATGAAAGTTGCCCAAACTGTATCCCAACTGAGGAGTCTTCAAGTGAAGTACGTTAACGGAGATCTAATCGAATTAGCTAAAGACGGTAAATACGATGTTATAATTCACGGATGTAATTGCTTTAATACTATGGGAGCTGGTGTAGCGAAGGGTATTGCAAAAGAATTCCCCGAAGCTTATCAAGCAGATAGAGAAACAATTAGTGGAGATGATACTAAACTTGGTACGATAACTTACGCCACAATATATACGAAAGCAAATAAGAAACTGGTTGTAATCAATGCATACACTCAGTATAATTTTGGCAGAGAAGACGGCGTTACATACGTCAAGTATCATGCTATCATGAAAGCATTTAAAAAAGTCAAAGAATCTTTTGGTAATCAAGGACTTAGATTTGGCATACCTAAAATTGGTTCGGGCTTAGCTGGTGGCAACTGGGTAATAATTGAGCATATTATCAAGAATTCAATGATCAACGAAGACGTTGAAGTAGTCGTAAAGGAGAACTAGATTATGGCAAAAGGAAAATTTATTGTATTCGAAGGCATGGATGGTACTGGTAAGTCAACTCTTATCAAGATGACTAAAGAATGGATCGAATCTGAAAAAAGATATTGTATCGCAACCAAAGAACCTGGTGGTTGCCCGGTCGGAACTAAACTTAGAGAGATCATTCTTTATAGCACATTTGCCAATAACTTAACAGACATCCTCTTATTTCTCGCAAACAGAAATGAGCATATCAACCGCACAATCAAGCCAAATCTAGAACAAGGTAATATAGTACTATGTGATCGTTATCTCTATTCCTCGCTAGTGTATCAAGGTTATATGAATAACAATTTCGATCAAGTTTATGACTTACACAAACAGTTGGGTCTTATCTTTGAACCCGATTTGCTTCTCATTTTTAAAGCCGATCCGGATGTAACAATTAAGCGTTTATCAAATGGTGATAAGTTCGAAATGCATGATAAATCATACTTCGAAAAAATTCAGGGGCACTACTTAAATGACATCCCAAAATCAATTTCAAAAAAGTGTCGTTTAGAAATTATTGACGCCAATCATGAACTAGATGTTAACTTTGATAACGTCAAAAAAGTCATCTCCAGCATTCTTTCTTAAGAATCTTTTGAAATTTCTATCTCTAACCGAATAAATAGTATCATAATTTTGGAGGTTTATTTGTGGAAAAAGAAACGGAAAGTATTAGCAATAAACCAACCCCGACGGTGAAAGTTTGTGGAAAAAAGACTGAAGTCTATTCCCGCGTATGCGGATTTTTCAGGCCGGTTGCAAACTACAACAATGGAAAGGCTCAAGAATTCTCAGATCGGCATAACTACCAAAGCTAATTACTTCGCTTGCTTAGTCGACAAAACTTGGGGCATCACCCTTGATTGGGTGATGCCCTAAAACTACGTTATAGGAGAACACTATGCCTACTTATATCTACCGATGTCCAAAAGACAACAAAGAAGAGGAACACAATTTACCATATATCCACGAAGCACCTAAATGTCCCGAATGCCAAACTAAAATGAAACGTATCTTTCATGCTAATACAATCATCTATAATTGTCGAGGATTTTACTCAACTGATAATCGACGAAAGTAATTTAGATACCATTACTTCTGATTACATCAACGTGGTTAGGTTGCCAACAACTAAAGGTTATATTTTACCTTAGAATTGTTGGCAACCGTTTTACGAAAAATTAGTAAATCGAATCTAGCTTAACCTTGTTTTCGTCACCTGTTTCAATAGTAAATAAGAGTCCCTCTAACGACTTATTGTATACATCAAAAAAAGCAACTATCAAATCATCTAACTTAATCGCTTCAAACGTTTCACAGTACATTCGATTAGCCGTACCTTTTAGATGCAGCTTCTTAAATCTCTTCTTCATATATTGATACATTTTGACAAACATAGTCATCATGTTCAACTTGCTTAACAAGTTATACAGAAAGTCACCATCGTGTACTAATATGTCAATCTTTCTTTTTTCGATGTACAATGGTAATACACCCAAGTTTAAATCTTTGTAATCAAAGAAGATTGCATAATTATCTTCGTCTATCACTTTCAATGTGATGTTGATTAAAGAACGATCTTTAATTCGTTTTATTGAGAAATCAACTTTAGACTTAATCTCGTTAATTATTTCTTCGTTAACTCTATCCGAATTTTGATAATACCAAAGTTTCGTATCTACATTATATTCGCCATTCCAAATTGGGCAAGATTCAATCTTTGGTAATTCTCCCAAGTCATTATAAATTGATTTACACAAGCTTTGCCATCTAGGACAACTTTCACAATTCCTATCCGTTGGCTTATTTCGTTTCAAATTTGACTTGGATTTTGGTTTCTCATCCATTCAATCTCTCAACTTTAAAGAGTATTTAATGCTGTATTATTTATTTTGCACAAGCTCGAAACACGTGCTAAAAGGGGCTCAACAGATTCTACTCCGTTAAGCCCCTGGTCAAATACTAAACTAATTTGCCAGTTAATGCTGCTACATATCTATGCCATTTTTTAATTCTATGATCACCCTCCCCAATTCGATATGCACAATTAGGCCATCCAACATGGTAGAGAGTTTTGAATGTTTCATGAGTTATAGAACTTACTTCATTCTTTTCGCCCATATACAAGTAAACATTCTGTTCATCCTTATGAGAATAGATTGCCCAATGTTGTGCAAGAGTTCCAGTGATTGCTTTCAGCCAACGTTTGATAAATGACGGAGTATTCTCAACTGATAAAGGCCACCATCTAGGTAAGGATTCTTTTTTAGAATGCAAGAGTATTATGTCATCTTGTTTAAGCTCTTCTAAATTTTCAACAATCATATATTTTAAATTCATGGCTTCTAAGAATGCAAAATGATCCCAGGGTGTATCGTTTGGAGCTCCTAAGTTACCTGAATCAGTTGACAACCAAGTGCCTGGCCAAAAGTCGAGGATCGTTTTCCATTCTAACCCAGTAATTGCTCTAATACATCTAGGCCCGCAATCTGTAGCAGACTCCATAATATAAGGAACTTTCACGTTGTTCTCCCTCTCAGGTGAATAAGCTGGTGAGAATCTCTACGACTCCCACCAGCTTGCTAGAATTAATTATACGATAGTTCCAGTTGCATCAACCCAAACTTCAGCACCAACATGCCAAATAGGTTTACCGTTGCTTCCCAGAGTCGTATCAAAGAACATAGTCCCGACGACTGTGCCAGTAGGACGAACCGCCCCAGATTTAGGAGCGTAAAGAGAATCGTGATCGTGGGTCAAAGGGGCATAGAAACTAGAATAATCGCTACCATCAGCCACAACAACGCCGACTCTACCAAAGACACTAGTTACTGCGTCCGTATTGGGGCTCTTTTCCCATTTGACACCATTATACATAGCAAAGTCGCCAGCAGCGAAAGTAATATCCCCGCTACCCAAGTTGATAGTTCCAGGGGCGGATGCTTTATATACATCGCCGGCATTACCTGTTCCATCATTAAGAACCGGAGTATTAGTAGCAGGATTCCAAAGACCAAGAAATTCCATCACAGAGTTTACCATTCTAGAAGCAGGAATCTTTCCTCCTGCATCCAATTCGCAAACACCAAGAGCAGCTCCCTTTTCACTTGCTGGAATCTGGGCAACGTTTAGAACATTCTCTAATCCAAGTTGAGTAGCTGTTACACTATGAGGATTGCTAGTATCGGTAACGTGGGCAATAGGAGCATATGCTGTATCATGATTGTGGTCAATTGCGGAGTAATCGGCGTTGTGATCATGGTTGATATCCGAATAATCTGTGTCATGGTCATGGTTGATATCCGAATAATCTGTGTCATGATTGTGGGCAAGCAAAGAATATGAACTATCATGATTATGATCAGTTGGGGATTTTGTGGCTAAGAGGTTATCTGATTCCGTCTTAGTATAATATAGAGACATGTCAACATTCGGTTGCCCAAGTACAACCCAAGTAGCTCCACCGTCGAAGCTATAATCAAACTTATCGATATCTTCATTGAATCTGAACAATGCATTAGGAAGATCACCTCGTTCAAATTCGATCTGAGTTGAGGTCGAAGGAGTTCCTGTTTGGGATGCATTCAATTTAAAAGAAGCAGAGTTCGTGCCATCGGAATTTGCTTTAGCGCTTAAAAGAATATTAGCATCCGCAACATTCAATTTAGCACCAAGAGCAGCAGGTAGATCACTAATCGAAGAAATAGGATGACAATCAACGGCGTCACGTTCACCAGTTTCATTATGAGTTACAGGATAGTTACCCGCATAGAAAACTGGTCGAAGATCATAAATCATCTCATCAGTTATCTTAGTTGTCCCATGTTCCACATAAATAGCACAACAGGGGAGAGTTCCTTTAGTGACTGCTGGCACAAGGGGATTATTATCAAGAGCTTCACCATCAATTACGTCAATTGCTCCGACTTTACTAACGCCAACAATAACCCATTTAGCACCACTTTCCGGGGCTACGATAAGTCTACTTGTTCCACCATTGAACTCCACAACATCTGTATTGTTCAGCCAAAAGGAACCTTCTTTCAAACGAATCGTCATGTTAGGATCTGACTGTGCTTCCGGCTCGAACATGCTAAGATGACTCTCAAGAACTCTAAAAGCATTACCGCGAGGGGGTCTATTCATTTTTGATAATCTCCTTAATTGTGTAAAAGTCGAGGCTAAGATTTATTCAGTCTTAGCCTCGACAAGTGAAAGTTATAACTTAGTGTTTGATTAGATCTCGGGAGTTTCGACAACCTCGAATTGGGCCTTGAAAGCATCACTCAATGTGGGAACTACGAGACATTGTTCGATTGCTTGTTCTACGAGAGAAGTAGCGAGGCTGAGTTTGCGTTCGGCAATCAAAGCATCCTTAGCCAATTCCCGAGTAGCATACTTGGGAGTCTCAAGCATCATTGGCATACTTGAAGTCTTCTTCGCGAATTCAACATCGACTTCAGCTTCTGTGGGTTCCATGACCTTGTTAGTCATGTCTAGAAACATGAGGTTTACGGGATTGCCTTCTCCATCCAACAAAGCTTGAACACTTAGAGAAGGAAGCTTGGCTTCGATGAGAGCTTGTTTCTCTTCTTGGGTGAATTGAGGCAAAGAGATTGCTTCTCCGTTGCCTAAGAGAACCTTTGCGGCTTTGTAATACACGCTGTCGGTTCCATGTGGGACATCCGGAGATGAGAATGAGAGAGCCGAGTATTCAGGACGCATTGCGGTAACTTGTTTATTGCTTGAAATGTGATTTAAGATAAGCATTGTTTATTGTTCTCCTCGTATTAAACGACTGCAACGTATGATGCGCCAAATGAGGCATTATAATAAGCAACATCAGGAGGTGTGGCTTTTAATGCATCCATAGTGAATCCCCTGGCATTTGCACTAGCTGTAAATACAGTTGATGCAAGATAATCAATACCGCCTGTGGTTGCGGGAGGATCTTGAAATCCTGAAATAGTTTTACCTGACAAAGTTACAGTTGGGGTTCCTGCCATTAAAACTGGAAAAGTATGACGTAGACTTAAAGCATAATACGAAGAACCAACCGAGGAAAATCTTAAACCTGAAACGCTAAGGTAACCGGTCTGATAATACCTCTGGCATCTTTGCAGGTCTTCGGCGTAGTGGACAGGGGCGAAGTCGGGGGGATTGCGGAAGGCTCCTGCGAGAACTTGAAATCGACCTAAGGTGAATGAAAACTCTCCGTCTGCTAACAGAGTGACGGTGATGCCGCCGCCACGATTGGATTGTACATTTAGATACTGAGCAGCAGTTGCCAAGATTCTGATGTTGGTTTTGGTTTCGCCACCTTTGATAGGGTTCCCTCCGGTACTATAGATATCTGTATATCCTGAAGAGTAATAGGGAGGTACTGCGGAAGCGATAATGGGAATTTTGCCTATGGTATTAGAGACGGTTAATACTGAAGTTAGAGCGACTCTAGCATTATCTGAACCACCGGCATTGTTGTATCCATGATTTAAATTGGCAACACAAGCAAAACTAATGAACTGATCTTTTTTACCTCTTCCAGAAAAGGTTACAGCATTATTCTGTCCTGTGGCTCCATTATCACAAAAACATTCAACAAAATCAGTTGAATTTGCATTCACAAACCAAGTATCTGCGAAAAATTGACCCACTGATATTGGTGCTTTGGTTCCGAATAAGGCTCTTTGATTTATTCTAAAGTTGCCATTCGTTGCTAGATTGAGTCTAGACATCACATCTGAGTAACCACTTACTACTTGTTTTGACATTTTAAACTCCTTGAAATTTTAACGACTTTCTTCAACAGAAAGTCTAGTGTCCACCCTAGTTGAACCTAGGGATCGTCCGAGAGGAAGAGAAACTTTCGAATCTCTTCCTCTGTCGTCACTTATTTGAGTACTGGTCTGCCTGTGGGGAAGAGCATTGTATTCCAACCGTCTGTGTATCGAGTATCTACAATGTTAAAGGATTCGAGAGTGGATGCAGAGTAAAATCTGTCACATCCAATCAAGAAGGTAAGAGCTTTCTCAGATTCCATGACAATTGGAAATACTGTGAAAGACATTGAAGGTGTCATTGGAATTGCCGCTTCTTTGTCTATGAATACTTTCAATTCTTCATAGAATGCTTGATCAACACCAGTCCAAGTATAATAAGTCATAGATGCTGGTGCGATTTTGGAATCTCCATTTTTGGGAAGAGACCCTTTGACTCCTGTAAGAGGAACTTCCATGATATATCTGTCAGAGACTGAATTTTGTGGGTGATTGATGAATTGAAGCTCTTCATTTGGCACATAAGCAGAACCTGAAGCCCAAGGACAAATATAGCTGATGAGATTTCTTCCTGTGTCGATTGAATTCGGGATGATTTGACTCATGCCTGCAACACTAACGATTGCCTTAGGCTCGATATACTTAATCGTATATTTCTTAGAAGCCTTGATTGACAGCTTATCCAACGTAATGTTCGGGGTCTCGTAGTGGATGATGACCTGAGAGTTGGCGGGAGGTGCGTTGTTGATCGTGCCTTCGGTTGCATAGACACCTGTGAGACTTGAACCCGTGTTGGCTACATCGGACATTGCTAGGACTGCATGGAAGATTCTATAAGCAGTACCATTACTTCCAAGTCCTTGAAAAAATAAACAATAACTTGAGTTGTCTTTGAAAAGACAGGGACTTGTTATTACATTGTTTGCCTTTTCAAGAATATTCGCCTCAATGATTTTTATGGGGGTGGACCACGCAACCCCGTCCATAGAGTTAGAATATAAAATCCTTTCCACAGAAGAAGCTCCGGCAAAAACCATCTTATACACAGAAGATTCTTTAATAACACAAGGAGCCATAGCACTATTTTCAGATGCTCCTTCAACATCCCTTTTCCAATCCATAACTAAAACCGGAGTAATCCAAGTAATTCCATCGGAAGATGTTGAATACCCAATCTTGGGATGGTCATACCAACCCGTAAACCACATCTTAAATGTAGAACCATCTTTAATGACTGAAGGGATGAAGGAATGGCTGTTATTGAAGCCATTTAAGGTATTAATATCCATTGCCAACACCGGAGTAGACCAAGCGATTCCATCTGAGGAAGTTAAATACAGGATTCTCCATGTGTTTGAGCTAGATAATCCAGAAGTCCACATCTTAAATGTAGCACCATCTTTGATAACGGAAGAATACGCAATTCCGTTTGCACTATATCCTGAAGGGGCTGTATTTTTATCTACAGCTAACACTGGGACAGTCCAATTAATTTTATCCGGGGAAGTTGAATATAAGATTCTGTATCCGGAGGGAGAATATCCTGTGAACCACATTTTAAATGTAGAACCATCCTTTATGATACAAGGATTGGCACTATGGGTGCTATTATATCCATTCGGTTCAGTCCCAATATCCATTACAGGGGTCTTATATAAGAAACTCGACATGCCCAAACTTCTGGTAGCACTCTGCTGATTCGGCTGATTTCCATCAAGTAAGGAAGTAGGAATGAAGCCTTTACCATTGTTCGGGAGAACCTGTGTCATAGTCCCTGAGATGTTCAGATTATAATGACAACCTTTAATTGCGTCGTCATTGTAAGGGATTCTGGAGATTGCACCACTACCTGCGGGGTATTGTGCGAAGGCTAGGACGTGGAGTGCTTGACCAGCGTGGAGGTTGGAGCCTTCACCTACATATTCATACCATCCACCACCA
>Ga0209717_1001840_pt1 | contig 21727 bp, 19 predicted proteins | sample AD_UKC048_MetaG_FD_184418 | JGI IMG/M metagenome (GOLD analysis project Ga0209717, IMG submission 184418) | Active sludge microbial communities of municipal wastewater-treating anaerobic digesters from USA - AD_UKC048_MetaG (SPAdes) (version 2) | ecosystem: Engineered > Bioreactor > Anaerobic >... | reverse complement strand
ATACAAATTAAAATCAGGCTTAGGAGAAATTTTGGCATAGTAAAATAAGTTTGTGCAAATTTACTTAATTATAATTCTTTTATAATCATTTGGAACACTATAAGGAAAAGAAAGTTCTTCATTAAAGGTTACGGCGTTGTATTCTAAATTTATTTCGGTTTTACCTTTCGGTTGGTAACTGTCGATATTGAGGGTCAAAGGCAAAGTCATTTCTTTGTATTCTTTTTTGTTAGAATACACCACCTGAATCATTCTTTCCTCTTTGGTTTGTGTAATTTCCTGTTTATTTATCGAGAAATTATTTCCGTCAATATAGAACGATTTCTTAGTGTTTCCATCAAATTCTTCGTCCAATCTATACACTTGATCGGTATATGTTTCTGTATATTTTCCGTCTTTCAAATTGTCTATTGCTCTTCCCAACAACATATTTTGCACCTTGCTATAATCTAAATCGGTTCCCAGCAATTGGCTTAATGCGCTGAAATCGCCTTCATAATAAGTGCCTTTTACTTTTTCGTAATAGCTTACTTTGGTTGGCGTAATCGAAGCTTTGGCCATTGTGATTCCCAAAAACCGAATACTAATCAAAATCTGTTCGTCTTTTTTGATTTTAATTTCGGCAGTAACATTCTGATTTTGTTTTTCAGAAGCATATTGGACGCCCGCTTTTATATATAATGTCGAAAACTCGTTTTTATTGTTGTAGTAGTTTTCGATGATTTTATTAACACTCTTTCGGTTTTCATTTTTAGACACCGCAACCGCAGCCGTTTTCGATTTACACGATACGAGTACTAACGAACTAATGAAGCTAACCAAAAAAAGAAGTTTTACATTTTTTGAAAATTTATTCATTCTATTTCTTATTTCTTGGTTTTTAATAATTGATTGGCTTTAGCAAAATACTGCTCTTTTTTCTTGAAATCTCCCAACCCATTGAAGGCCTCGCCCAATTGAAGATTGAAATTCGTTTCTAATTGTACATCATCAACCACATAATCCAGCCCCATTTCTAACATGGTTACGGCTTTTTTAAATTCCTTCATTTGATTATTGGCCAAGCCGGAAAAATAATAAAACTGAGGTTGTGTTGGATAAGTTTCAACTAAAGATGTCGCTTTTTTGGCTACAATCTCAAATTGTTTGGTTTCGACATAACTCTGAAGCAAAAGCATATTGGTTTCGATGTCTGGTGCCAAATTATTTTTTAGAGACAATTCATAATATTGAATGGCTTTGTCCCATTGCTTTTTATTGTGAAAATATTTTCCAATTTCTTTGGATACATTTACATCTGGCTCTTTGTCAAAATAGGCAATTGCTTTCTCCAAATCTGGCGAATATTGCGGATTTTTATTGACAAAATTCAAAAATTCATTCAACACTCGGTATTTTATTTTAGAATCTATTTTGGTACTGGCCAAAACCAAATTCATCGCATTGATTGCTTTTGGAGCTTCATTTTTATCTAAATAATACTTAAACAATCCTACTTGCGCCCAATCCGAACTTGGAATTTCTACTTCTAGTTTTTTGGTGATTTCTGCTGCTTTTTCATTTTCATTATTCTCCGAATACAACTTGATTAAAGCAACATAATTGGACTCATCTTTTGGATTCAATTTAATTTGAACCATTAAATTATTTATTTCAGCATTTTGAAATTTCCCTTGTGCCAAAATTTGCGTTTTATAGGCATCTCTTCTGTTTGACTTTCCAACTTTGTCGTTCAACTCATTGATGAGAACGAGTGCTTTGTCAAATTGTTGCGTGTTCATATAAAGTTCAACCAAATCTTCTTTGTAAACTTGGTCAAATTCAATCAATTTATTAACTGTGAGTATTGCTTGATTGTAATTCTTGGTTTTGTAACTTACCTCATACATTCCTGCCCAAAACCATTTGTTTTTGGGATCTATTTGCGCCGCTTTTTCATAGGAAGAATAACTTTGTTCATAGTTTTTTAGACCAAAATAATTCTTTCCCATTTCCGAATAAACAGCTGCATCATTGGGTTTTAATTTCAAACAATATTCCAATGCTGTAATGGCTTTGTCGTAATTTTCGATTCCTTTTTGCTTTAAGGATTCGTAAAAATAATCTTGAAATTTGTCAGTTTCAGGCACAATAGATTCTGGTTCGGTTTGCGACAATAGCGAAGCTGAATTGCAAAGCAAAACCAAGAATAAAAAGAAAGAAACCGTTTTTTTCATTTATAGAAATTTCATTTTGCTGGGTTAGATTTGACAACTTTTAAAAAGTTGTCAAATCTTTTTAATGACAAAAACCTATTCCAACACCGAATAATCGCCTATACTAATGCTTGTAAAATTACCGTCAAAACTAGCGTGACTTCCTATCATCGCATTGTCTAAATTGGCGTTTTTTATATGCGAATGAGTTTGCACCAAACTGTTTTTTATCGAACTATCAACTACATGACATCCATTTCCTAAAGATACATTTGGTCCAACCGTTGCATTAATTAAAATCACATCTTTACCAATATAACAAGGCGGAACAATCGTTGAATTCTCCAATTTTACATCATAATCTACCAAATGCTCGCCATCATTATGCAAAAATCCTAACATTCTGGAATTGGTTTCCACGGTCACGTCCTTGTTTCCGCAATCCATCCACTCGGCGACTTCTCCAGGCACAAAAACCATACCTTTAGCCATCATTTGCTTGATTCCGTCATTAATTTGATATTCGCCACCGTTGATGATGTTGTTATCCAAAACATATTGCAATTCGTTTTTCAAAACGGCAACATCCTTGAAATAATAAATACCGATCACGGCAAGATCTGAAACAAATTCCTTTGGTTTTTCGACTAATTCAATAATTTGATTGGCTTCGTTCAAATTAACCACACCAAAAGCTTCTGGTTGATCTACTTTTTTCACCCAAATCACGCTATCGGCATTTTGATCCAAATCGAAATCGGCACGAATCAAAGTATCAGCATAAGCAATCACAGCTGGTCCGCTCAGCGACTCTTTGGCACACATAATTGCGTGACCAGTTCCCAATGCTTCGTTTTGATAATAAATCGTTCCTTTTGAACCTAGTTTTTCGGCAATGGCGATTAAATCTTCTTCTACTTTTTTGCCAAAACTTTCGTGAATGATAAAGGCAATTTCTTCAATATCTTGATTCAAAACTCCTGCAATATCTTCGACCAAACGGTGTACGATTGGTTTTCCGGCAATTGGAATTAAGGGTTTCGGAATGGTTAATGTGTGAGGTCTTAATCTGGAACCACGTCCAGCCATTGGTACTATTATTTTCATTTTTTTGTCATTGCGAGAAACGAAGCAATCGCATCCTCATGATTATTTTTTTTATTTTTTTTTGCCACAGATGAAACAGATTAAACCTATTTTCACGGATTTTTTATTGTTTTATTCTAGAGAACTAAATCTTTTCCAAAGACGAATTAATTATTAACGACTGATTGGTAATTTTTTTTAGCTGTTTATTTAAAACATCTAATAGTTTTTTATGATTAATATTTAGAAAATACATATGAATTCCATATTGTGAGTTCGCAATTTTTATGTCAAATTTCAGTAGCAATTTGTAAAACCAAGAATCTCTATATTTTTTTGTTGGTTTTTTCATTTCAATATAAATTTGTCTATTATTAGCAATTCCTCTGTAATGGGTAGTTACTACATAAAACGATTTAATGTCTTCAAAATATACATTTATTTGTTTTGTTAAAACATTATAAATAATGATTTCGTTTGTAGTAACAGTAAGAAGAGGTTTTGTTCTTATTAAATGTAAAATTGAAATTATTATTCCAAAAACGAATATAATAAACCCAAATAGAAACATAGTGCTTTTAAAAGGTTTTAATTCAAAATTAAAAAAGTCTTTATAAAAAAATATTATACTAAACACTAAAAGTGAAGATATTAACAATAAGAAAAAAGCCTTTATTTTATTTGAATAAAAGTGTAAATCGGTTGATTTAAATTTCGATGTGTTATTTTCTATCACGTTTACTTAAAATGTTGTCAAAATTTCGCAAATTGAAAACTTATTTTACCCCCGTACTTCCAAATCCTCCTTCTCCACGAGATGTCTCGGATAATCCTTGAACTTCAATCCATTCAGCTCTTTCGTGTTTTGCGATGATGAGTTGGGCGATGCGTTCCCCGTTTTCGATAACGAAAACTTCATTGGATAAATTGACCAAAATCACGCCAATTTCTCCACGATAATCCGCATCGACAGTTCCGGGTGAATTCAAAACAGTGATTCCTTTTTTGGCTGCCAAGCCGCTTCTTGGTCTAACTTGGGCTTCATAACCTATGGGTAATTCGATGAAAAGACCTGTTTTAACGATGGTTCTTTCCAAGGGTTTCAAGGTTATGGATTCAGTTAGATTGGCTCTTAAATCCATTCCTGCCGAAGCTATGGTTTCATAGTTGGGCAAATCGTGTTGCGATTTATTGATGATGTTGATTTTCATTCTGAATTTTGGGTTTTAACCGGGATTTTATTGAAATTATTTTTACTTTTTCCTTTTTACGATGGCTAATATAGTTTCTTTCTCGTTGTGATAAATGAAATACATAAACAAGAGTAACAACGGGATTCCAACGAAATAATTTTCCCTAAAAAAGTAGAAAGAAATAATAGAAAATAAGATTGATAATCCTAAATATCCACCTATTTTTTCCATATCATAGGGAATAGGATAATATTTGTTGCCTAGAACATAGGAAATAACCATCATACTTCCGTAGGCAACAATGGTGGCTATTGCCGAGCCATAATAGCTGTATTTTGGAATTAAAAGATAGTTTAAAACCAAAGTTAATATCGCTCCTACAATCGAAATATAAGCGCCAATATGTGTTTTATCGGTGAGTTTGTACCAAACGGAAAGATTGTTGTAAATTCCGAGACAGAAATTGGCCAAAATGATTAATGGTACGACTTTCATCGCTTCCCAATAGGATTTGTTGTCGAGCAAAAGAAACTTTAGAACATCGGCAAAAACTATTACGCCTAGTAAAATTAATGAACCTAATATCACGAAATATTTAGTAATAACAGCATACGTCTGTGGCGCCTTATCACTACTCGAATGACTGAAAAAGAAGGGTTCGATTCCCAAACGAAATGCGGTTGCAAATAAAACCATAAACAATCCAAGTTTGTAGCAAGCTGAATAAGCTCCGACTTCAGATTTGGCAATATTTTCTGGAAGCAAGTAACCTAAAAGAATTTTATCGAAATGTTCGTTGACTGCAAAAGCGATTCCTGCCACGAGAATGGGCAAGCCGTATTTCATCATTTTTTTCCAAAGAAGTTTATCGAATCTTCGATCTAAATTAAAATAATTGGGCGAAAGCACTACTAATGTGAGTAAGCTCGCCAGCAAATTGGCAATAAAAATATAGCCAATTTCATTGTTTTCAACATATAAATTATCGATGAACGAATGCGGATTATCCGCAGCTAATTGGGGTAAATACACCAAAAAGAAAATATTGAGAATCAAATTAACCATCACGTTTCCTATCTTGATCGCTGCATACATCATAGGCCGTTGATTGGCTCGCAGTTTTGAAAACGGAATAATCACCAAAGCATCAAGTGCTAGAATCCATATGGAATAGGTAATGTATTGTACATCTACATTAGCATAAGCTGCCAAAGAATCTCTAAAAATTAAGGCTCCAAAAAGGAAAAAAATGGTGGACCAAAATATCGAAATGGTAGATGTGGCGATAACATTTTGCTTATTTTTTTCGGAATTGTAAAAACGGAAAAAAGCGGTTTCCATTCCGTATGACAAAATCACGTTGAAGAATACCATCCAAGAAAGCAGAATGGAAACTTCGCCATAATCGGCTGTGGGTAATTTCGATGTGTACAAACGCACCAATAGGAAACTCAACATTCTCGGCAAAACCGTTGCGAGTCCGTAAATGGCAGTTTGTTTGAAAAGATTTTTATATAATCCCAAGGGTATGTCTATTAATTTATGACACAAAAATAACCATTTCTTTGGTTTAATTCTGAATTTATTATTTCAATCCAAATGGTTTAATTCTTAGAGTTATGTCAATCCTTCTTCGTTTAAAGTTTTTACAAAATGAAACCCTCTGGGATTATAGCCTTGATTGTAGTAAAATCGATGCGCTGTGAAATTTTGAGTATAAGCATCGAGTACAATCATGGTGCAATCTAAATCGGTTGCTTTTTGGTTGACATAATCGGTTAGGAGTTTTCCAATTCCTTTGGAACGATGTTCGGGATGCACAATAAAATTGTCGATTTCCATATATTTTCCTGACCAAAGTTTGATGCCGTACCATAAACCAGTAAGCCCGACACAGACTTCGTTTTCAAAAATCGCAACTTGAGTGTAATTGTGCGGAATCATGGTTTGGAGATACGTTTTGTATTTTTCTTCGGAAATATTGGGATACAAATGACGGATTATTTCGATTTGTTCCACCATTTCTTCGATAGTGTTGAGTTCTACGGTTTTCAAAATTGTATTAGTGTTGAAATTAGGGGATAAATTTAAACAAAAAAAGTCCCGATTAAATCGGGACTTTCAAAGTAAGATATAAGTAACTATTTATTTTTTTATTACTCTAACTGTTTTGTTGATATCTCCTTGTTTCAATGAGATTAAATAAACACCTGGAGCGTAATCATTTCCTATTTGTTGGTCATTGATTGCATCATAATCAACATTTAGTGATTGAATCGTTTTTCCTGTAATATCGTAAGCTGTTACTTTCACATCTTCGTTAGATGAAGAAATATAGTTTAGTCTGAAACTATCCGAAGTTGGATTAGGATAAACTTTTAATGAAAACTCAGCATTTGAAGCAAATTTTTCGTTTGCTAATGTTGTAAAATCAGCACCTGTCAAAGCGATAGAACCAGTTGCTGGTCTGTAATCTAAATTTGTGTAAATACTTCCGTTTGATTCGTTGTAAGGCAATGTTAACAATCCAGAACTAGCTGTTTGACTTGTGTTGCTGTTTGAAGTAAACCAAGTAGCTGCATCAAAAGTTGTTGCTGTAGCCTCTACCTTTACGGCCACTTTTGCTGCTGCTGTTCCAGCAATAATATTGTTTTTGAATTTCAAAGTACCGTTCGTAGCATTTGTTATTGTCGTATTTCCATCAACAACTACTCCATCAAGAAAATCCATAAAAATAGAATTCCAAATTTGAAGTTGTGTATTTCTTCTCATATGAGCACCTCTTCTATGTTTAGGTTGTAACAGACCTCCACTTGGCAAAGTAGATCTGTATGTAGGTCCTACCAAAGTACAGTTTGAAAAAATAGCTCTTGTGAAACTTGTCCCAGCCGCACTTGTTGAATTGTTATCCGTTTCAAAACAATTAGAATCTGAAGCGTCTGCCGCTGTAGGCTGCTTGATAGCCAAACAGAATTGAACTTTACCACTAAAACCATTATCAGTATCAAAATCATCATCAAGACCATTGAAGGCGACAAGGTGCGAACAATCTACTGCTCCGCCAAACCATTCGAATGAATCATCATTAGCATAGGAAACTTGAATATAATCAAGTTTTGTACCTCTTCCTACAGCACCCATTGTCAATCCATTAATCTCAGTATTACTTCCTGAAGCACCATACGTATAACCAGCATATTCTATTCTCACGTATTTCAAAGAACCTGAATTGTCATTATCGTCTGGAGTTGCACCGCCACCATATTCTGTGTCAGTATTTCCTGGAATTACAGGAATACCCTCGATAGTATTTATACCATTATTGATGTTGACAGACCCTTTACCCAATAAAATAACGCCTCCCCAGTCTCCTCTGCTTCTGTTTCCTACTGAATTTCCAGATGTGAAAACAATTGGGCTAGTAGCCGTTCCTTCAGCTATTAGTTTGGCTCCTTTTGTTACAAACAAACCCGCTCCTGCTGCAGTGCTACGAATAATTACTCCCGCCTCAATCGTAAGTGTTGCATTATTTTTCACATAAATTTGTCCTCCTAAAGAATAAGTGTTCCCTGCTGTCCAAGTAGTATTGGTGGTTATATTAGCAGAAATAGTCACTGTTGGCGTTGGATAATCCTTGTTTTGCGGATCGTATTCTGTCCAAGTGTCGGTCCACATTGCTTCAGGTGCTGGAGCAAATGCGCCACGGTAGGTTGTGGTAGTAAATTGAGCAAAACCAGTAAAAGTTACTAGTAATAACATTGATAAAAAGTAAATTTTTTTCATTTTGTGTGTGTTTAAATTTTTAAGCAATATTAGGATTGTAATGTAAACACTATGTAAACTGAGCGTTACAATAACAATATCATTATGTTTCCTAAACATTAAGAGCCTGTTTAAAAAACAAGCTCTTAAGTACTATATTTTTTTATGTCTCTAGAAATTGTAAGTCATTGAAAAAGAAAAAACGCGTCCAAAAGTATTTCTAATCACTTCATCGTCAACTTTTGGATCAAATCCATTCTTGTTTTGAGAATCACCTGTGAATACTTTGTTTACAAAGGAATCAAATCCAGTAATTTCTTTGGCTCCAGGCAAGTCATAGTTGTTTTGGTAAAAAACCAAATCTTGTGCTAATGCGTTTCGAACGTTTAATTTTAATTCTATTTTGTTTTTCAAAAGATTTTTTGCTATTTGAAAATCTAAAAATGTTCTTGATTTTTCCCAAAATGCTGGTGCGGTATTTCCGGTAGTTTGGTTTCCGTGAATTGTTATTCTGTCGCCGACTCTGTTTGTATTAGCTGCAAATGACCATCCCGCCTCCTTATTTATATATTGTAATCCTGCATTAAACACATAAGGCGATTGCCCTTGTAATGGCGTTTTAACTGCTGTCGGAGTAAGGTTTGATATATCGACTTCTGAACGGATTACTGCCAAATTGGAGAAAATAGTCAAATCATCTAAAAATTTATTTTCCTTAGTTCCAAATAAAGTACTTACTAAAAGTCTAAACTCTAACTCAACACCATAATTGGTTCCTGAAGCGGCATTTTGATATACATTGGAGTTGTTGGCCAAAGCTTGCAGCTCGATTGGATTTTTAAAATTTTTATAAAAAGTAGATACTGAGAACAATTGCCCTTTTCCTAAGAAAAACTCATAGCGTAAATCAGCATTATAAATATCTGTAATTTTTAAGGTTGGATTTCCCGAGGTATTAAATCTAGTGTCGAAATCGTAGAACAAAAATGGCGCTAATTCTCTAAATTCGGGTCTGTTCAATGTTTTGGAGCCACTCATCCTCAAATTTTGCTTTTTATTTAGGCTATAAATAAGGTTGAAAGAAGGCAATATATCTAATTGTGTATCATCAACAACAACAGGCAGATTCGCCTCATCAATAGAATTCAAATTCTGTGAATAATTTTCGATACGAGCTCCCCAAATTATTCTCCATTTATTGAACACGTTGTCAATCATCAAATAACCAGCGTCTAAATTAGATTCTGCGTCATAATAATCACTCCCTTTTGTGCCTTCAAAAAGAGTCAAACCACTAAGATTAGTCGGTGATGTTGACAAAATTCCCATATTTGCCGAATTGAATATAGTGGCATTTGGCAGGGTCGCTATTATGCCGTTAAAAGTGTTATCCTGTGACCAATTTACACCATTAACTCTCCCACTAAATGGAACATACCCTAACTGTCTGGCTTGAAATTTTCGGTTACGAGATTGTGTAATTCCACCTATTTTTATATCGGCAGAAAAATTATCCGAAAATTCTAATTTTTTACTGATGTCTATTTTGGAGCTAAAAATGCTTTCGTTGTTGTTCGATGTAAAAATAGAGCCAGGATTGTCCAAACCTACATTATTCCCTGCAAAAGGCGCAGTAGGCACAGATTGAGTTCCATCTGAATATTGAATATAATCATAGGTGTTTCTTCTTTCTGAAGGTACTTCTCTTTGAACATTACTGTACGAACCTACCCAACCAATTTTAATCTTACTTTCAGGCAAAAAATGTTCCCCAATTAATTGTCCGGTGTAAATTTTGTTTTCAGTAAATAATCTGTTGGTAGAACTTGACATTGTAGGTTCTGCATCTGTAATGTTTTTAGTTCCTAATCTATCGGTAAATCTACTTTCAGAAGTTATACTGTATAAATTTTTGAAACTAAACCTGTTATTAGTGTTCAATTTTAAAGAAAGGTTCACAATTGCACCAAGCAATTTTTGTTTCCTATAATTATTATTATTGAAACTTTTTCTGAGATCTCCTGGTGTTTCATACTCTTTTAGACTTCCTTCTCCAAAAACATTAGTAACATTGTTGGTTGCAGAAGCTAGTAAGCCTAAACTTTGTGTGTCGTTAAATTTAAAATAACGCCCTAAAGTGAACTGAAAATTGGTATTAGGATCGAATTTACCTTCATCTACACTCCAATCGGTTTGGTAGGTTTTTGCCAATGTTGCTATCTGTTGAATACTTGTTTCCGTCTTCAGGCTTTGTAAAGCGATAAAGTCAGCTGAATTAGGAAAATAAGATGGCAAGCCTGTCTTAATGTCATTGGCTTGAAATTTAGTTTTGTTGGTCGTAATCGTATTGTATCCTGCTCCTACCGTAATGGATTGAAAATCTTTTTCAGGGGTTGATTTTGTGTTTATTTCGATGATACCTCCTGCAAATTCTCCCGGTAAATCTGGAGAAGCCGTTTTGTTAATCACTAAATTATCAAGCATATTAGCTGGGAAAATATCAAATGAAAAAGCTTTTTTATCTGGTTCTGTACTTGGTAGCGGCGAACCGTTTAAATAGGTAGTATTATAACGGTCATTTAATCCCCGTACAATTACAAATTTATTGTCTTGAATACTTGTACCGCTAATTCTTCTCAAAACATCGGATGTTGTTCTATCCGGAGTTCTTTTGATGCTTTCAGCTGAGATTCCGTCCGAAACTCTGATGCTGTTTTTTTGCATCGTCAAAAGCGATTGTACCGATTCTGTTTTTGCTTTTACGGTCTTAATGACAACTTCATCAAGAACACCATTCATTTCAGCTAAAGAAACATTCAACACGGTTGCTTCTTTATCGACAACTACAACTTCATCAACTACTTTTGTAGAAAAAGAAAATAAAGAAAACTCTAAGATATATTGTCCAGCTGGCATCTTTCTGAAATAAAATTTTCCTTGAGCATCAGTAAGTGTAGAAAATTTGGTTCCAATTATTGCAACAAGAACACCAGGTAATGGTTTTCCTGTAGATTCCTCTATTACAGTTCCTGTAATAATAGAATTTTCATCTATGTTATTTGTTATTGTGGCATCAGCTACATAATTATCGGTAGATTCTGTTCCTTTATAATCTTGGGAAAAGGCAGAAGTAACAAATAATAAAAATACGATAAGGTTAGATATTTTCATTGAAATATTTTTGATTAAAAATTGCTAGAATTTCACGGCAAAAATACTTTTAAACTAAATTTTGAATGTTAATGGTAGATTAACATATTTACACTAAAATCCTCTAATGTTAATTTATTGTGAGCTAAACGATAAGTATTTGTTGATTTAAATCTAAGTTAAAGTTTATGTAAAATTTTGGGTTTTATAACACAAAAAATATTGATTATTAAAAGCTTAATATGTAGGATTTATTTCGGGAAATAAGACATCAAGAACTTTACTTGAAATATCCATCTGCTGGTATACGATAAGAAGAAGCATTAATTTAATTTTGAAATCAGGTTTTAGAAATTATATCTTTCCAATAGTATGGAGATTAATTATAAAATAATATGAAAAACCAAATCACTATTCGATAAATTCTTACATTTGATTCTATATAATCATTCCAATGAAAAAAATTATTTTAACCTTTATCTGCTGTTTTCTATCTCTTTTTTTTTATTCCCAAGAATATCCAAAAACAAAAAAATTACAAAACACAATTACAAAACACAATATTACTTTCCAAGATGATTATTCTTGGCTAGAAAACATGCGCTCAGAGGAAATAACGGAATGGGTTAATCAACAAAATAGGATTGTAGATACTTGTATGCAGGAAATAAAAAAAGTGTACAATATAGCTCCAACCATCAAAGAATATAACCTTCGAACTACCTATAGTCTTCCCAAAAAAAGTGGTAAATATTTTTACAAATTTTATATCAAGGACAAGAAAAAATCTTCAAGCTTGTTCTTTATGAAAAATTTGGATGACGAACCGGTAGAAATTGTGAATCCAAACAGAATTTATCCTGATGATAATGTAAACATTGAAGATTATTTTCCTTCAAAAAATTCAACATCACTAGCTTATAAAATAAGCATTAACGGAAGTGATAAAAAAGAAATTCGATTTATGGATTTAGATAAAAACAAATCCATCGACGATGTTCTAAAAAACGTGAAGTTTTCCAATATTTCTTGGAACAAAAATCAAGGTGTGTTTTATAAAAAAAACAGTAATAAAACGCAATTTGAAAGGGATTCAACTTTCCAAATATATTATCACAGAATTGGATTGAAACAAGAGGAAGATGAACTAATATATGATGGTCTTAAATTTGAAAGTTATACTTCCTTTTTTACCACCAAAGACAAACTTTTCGTTATTGAAAAAAATAAAAAAGAATCCTCTAAAAATTATTATTATGCCAATTTAGACAGCGAACCTTTTCAATTACAGAAATTTATAGAAAATGACTCAACTGATTTTAAATTTATAAATTATAAAAACGGTAGGGTTTATTTTTCTACAAAAGAATACAATTGGGGAGAGGTTAGATCGTTTAATTTAAATAATAGAAAAGACGAAAATCTAGTAATCCCTCAAATATATAATAACCTACTGGTAAAACATTATTTTACAGATGATTATATAATTTGTAAATACAAAACATTAGGTAAAAATTATTTAATTGTCTATGATTATTCAGGAAAATTTATTCGGAAAGTGGATGTCCCAAATGGATATGATTTAGAAATGATGTACTATAATGATCAGGACAAAGATTTATATTTCGGCGTTTATTCCTATGTATTACCCTATAGAAATTTTAAAATTAATATTGAAACCGGAATTGATCAACCTTTTTATAGTTTGACCAATAAGCCCAAACCAACCCTATTTCCAACCAATTATTTTGAAACAAAAACAATAACATACAAAAGCAGGGATAACGTAGATATTCCAATAGTAATTGTTCATAAGAAAGGTATTCAACTTGACGGAAACAATCCTACGTTGTTGAAATCCTACGGCGGTTTTGGTGTTATCAATTCTCCAAATTACAATACAGGTCTTGTTTGTTTTCTCGAAAAAGGAGGCGTTTTTGCTTATGCAGAAATACGAGGTGGTGGCGAAAAGGGGCTAAAATGGCATAAAGATGGAAAGGGTTTAAAAAAAATAAACTGCTTTAATGACTTTATTGATGCAGCAGAATTTCTAATTAAAGAAAAATATACTTCTCCAAATAAATTGGCCATTACAGGAGGTTCACAAGGCGGATTATTGGTTGGTGTTGCCATGACCAAAAGACCCGAATTGTTTAAAGTTGCTATTCCTGTAGTTGGATTATATGACTTGATACGGTTTGATCAATATACAGCCGGAAAATATTGGATTGATGAATATGGAAATACGGAAAAGGAAGTTGATTACAAGAATATCTTAGGATATTCGCCTTACCATAATATAAAAGAAGATGTAAATTACCCAACCACTTTAATAATTACATCCGATAATGACGATAGGGTTCCTCCTCTTCATTCGTATAAATTTGCAGCCAAATTACAAAACAGAAAAGCACAAAAAAATCCCATTTATTTGAGAACAACAGAAAAAGCAGGACATAGTGGAAACACTTCTACTTATGATAAGTATTTAAAAGAAACCACAGAATTTTATAGCTTTCTATTATACTATCTAAATAAATAAAAAGTCCCGCAATTGCGGGACTCTTAAATATATTCGAATAAAAAATTATTATCCTTTCAAAGCTTCTGCTCCACCAACGATTTCAAGGATTTCGTTCGTAATGGCAGCTTGACGTGCTTTGTTATACGTTAATTTTAATTGATCTCTCAATTCGGTTGCGTTGTCTGTTGCTTTGTGCATTGCAGTCATACGCGCTCCGTGTTCAGAAGCGAATGAATCTCTAACACCTTTGTACAATTGTGTTTTCAATGATTTTGGAATCAAAGTCAATACAATTTCTTCTTTGGATGGTTCAAAAATATAATCCCCTGTCGAAACCGGCTTGTCTGATTTTACTGGTGCCAATGGCAAAAAAGTTTCCACTTGAACGATTTGAGTAGCTGCATTTTTAAATTGGTTATACACCATTTCAATTTTGTCGTACTCTCCAGACACAAATTTTTGAGTCAATGTTTCAGCAATTACAGTAACATTCTCAAAAGTCAAATGATCAAAAACGTGACTTTGATTGTCAACAACTGTAAGTGTTTTAGTCAAAATGTCGTTTCCTTTTTTTCCAATAGCAAAAACATCTACTTGTTTTCCTGCGTAAAAATCGGCACGGTTTTTAACTTCTTTGATTACATTGGTGTTAAAAGCACCACACAAACCTCTATTCGAAGTGATGGCCACAACCAATACTTTTTTGATTTCTCTCTGTGTAGTGAATTCACCTCCTACATCTCCATCAAGAGTTGAAGAAAGATTTTGTAATAATTCCGTCAATTTTTCGGCATAAGGTCGCATCGCTGTGATGGCATCTTGCGCCTTCTTTAGCTTTGCTGCAGAAACCATTTTCATCGCAGCAGTAATCTGCATCGTCGATGAAACGGAAGTAATTCTATTACGGATTTCCTTTAAATTTGCCATTTATTATTGTATTAAGATTGAAGTATCAAGTATCAAGACGTCTTAATTCTTGATACTTGATACTTAATACTTTTTAGTTATATTTCGCTGAAATTTCTTTAGCTGCTGCTTCCAATACATCTGTGATTTCGTCAGTCAGTTTTCCTGCTTTCAAGGCATCAAGTGTAGCTCTGTGTTTGTTGTTCAAGTATTCTAAATAATCTTTTTCGAATTCTTTCACTTTAACAACTGGAACATTTCTCAACAAGTTTTTAGAACCTGCATAGATAATGGCAGTTTGATTTTCAACAGTATAAGGGTCGTTTAGATTTTGTTTCAAAATCTCTACGTTTCTTTTTCCTTTTTCAATTACGTTCAAAGTAACAGCATCCAAATCAGAACCAAATTTTGCAAACGCTTCCAATTCACGGAATTGTGCTTGATCCAGTTTTAATGTACCTGCCACTTTTTTCATTGATTTAATCTGAGCATTACCCCCAACACGAGATACCGAAATACCTACGTTGATCGCTGGACGAACCCCTGAATTAAACAAATCTCCATCCAAGAAAATCTGACCATCAGTGATCGAAATTACGTTGGTTGGGATGTATGCAGAAACGTCACCGGCTTGAGTTTCGATAATTGGCAAAGCGGTCAATGAACCTCCACCTTTAACGATACCTTTCAATGCGTCTGGTAAATCGTTCATGTCTTTAGCAATACTGTCATCGGCAATTACTTTACAAGCTCTTTCTAATAAACGAGAGTGCAAGTAGAAAACGTCTCCAGGATATGCCTCACGTCCCGGTGGTCTTCTCAATAAAAGAGAAACCTCACGGTAAGCAACAGCTTGTTTAGATAAATCATCATAAATAATCAAAGCTGGACGACCAGAATCTCTGAAATATTCCCCAATTGCAGCACCTGCCATAGGAGCATATACTTGCATTGGTGCTGGGTCAGAAGCATTCGCAGCAACAATAACTGTATAAGCCATTGCACCTTTTTCTTCTAACATTTTTGCGATTCCTGCTACCGTTGACGCTTTTTGTCCAATGGCAACATAGATACAAAATACAGGTTTTCCTGCATCGTAAAATTCTTTTTGATTTAAGATAGTATCGATACAAACAGTTGATTTACCTGTTTGACGGTCACCAATAACTAACTCACGTTGTCCACGACCTACTGGAATCATTGCATCTACTGCTTTGATACCTGTTTGTAATGGCTCGGTAACTGGCTGACGGAAGATAACTCCAGGAGCTTTTCTTTCTAACGGCATTTCGAATAATTCACCTGTAATTGGACCTTTACCATCAATTGGTTGACCCAAAGTGTTTACTACACGACCTACAATTCCTTCTCCTGTTTTAAGAGAGGCAATACGTTGTGTTCTTTTTACAGTTGAACCTTCTTTGATTCCTGTAGATGGTCCTAAAAGTACTACCCCAACATTGTCTTCTTCAAGATTCAATACAATCGCCTCAAGACCATTGTCAAATTCTACAAGTTCACCATATTGAACATTAGAAAGTCCGTAAACACGAGCAATTCCATCTCCTACATTTAGTACTGATCCAACTTCTTCAAGTGTAGCTCCAGATTCGAATCCTTCTACTTGTTTTCTTAATATTGCTGAAATTTCAGCAGGTTTAATTTCCGCCATAATTATTTATAAATAACTAGTTATTCAATTCTCTTTTTAAAACTTGTAATCTGTTTGCAACAGAACCATTGTATTGTTTGTCGCCTATTCTTAAAATAAATCCTCCAATGATAGATGGATCTATTGTGTTTTCAATTGTGATTTTCTTGTCTGAAAATGTTGCAATTTTAGCCGAAACTTTAGCTTCTAATGCTGCATCCATAGCAATTGCTGTTGTAACTTTTGCCACTTCAACACCATTCATAATATCAAACAATTTGTTGTATTCTAATGCAATAGCATCTAGAATTTCAAATCTTTTATTCTCCTTTAATAAACGGAAAAGACTTTTTGTTACTGCATTGGCATTGGCAAAAACTTCCAAAAGCGCATTTTCTTTTTGATCTACATTAATAGTTGGGCTTTGAATAAAAGTATTCAATTCTGCATTTGTATTAATAGTAGAAGTAATCAATGCCATATCAGCACTAACTTGAGTAGCTGCTTTCTTGGAGTCTGCGATTTCCAGAATGGCTTTTGCGTAACGAATTGCTGCTCTTGTACCTGACATATTAGCTTAATTTTGCGTCGCCTAACATTTTTTCTACTAATTTTACTTGAGTAGCTTTGTTAGATAATTCTTCTTGTAATAATTTTTCAGCAATTTCTATAGATAAAGTCGAAACTTGAAGTTTCAATTCGGCCATAGCGCTATTTTTTTCGCTTTCGATAGCAGCTTTTGCTTGTTCGATCATTTTTTGACCTTGAACTTGTGCTTCGTTTTTAGCATCGGCAACCATTTTTTCTTTGATTTCACGAGCATCTTTCAACATAGCATCACGCTCTAATCTTGCTTCTTGCAAAATACGTTGGTTATCCGCTTGAAGGTTTTGCATTTCTTTTCTGGCATTGTCAGCAGAAAGTAAAGCATTTTTTATTCCTTCTTCTCTTTCGTTAACGGCATCAAGAATTGGTTTCCAAGCAAATTTTTTCAATAGGAAAATCAATCCTACAAATATTATTGTTTGCCAGATAAATAATCCAAACGAAAAATCATTTATTAACTTTTCCATAGTATGTCTTTAAATTGTATTCTTTTAATTTAATGTTTTAAACAAAAGCTGCAACCAACCGTTACAGCTTTTTGTCTTTTTCTAGTTTACTGCAAACAAAGCTGCGAAACCAATACCTTCAATAAGCGCAGCTGCAATAAGCATAGCTGTTTGAATTTTTCCAGTAGCTTCTGGTTGACGAGCGATTGCGTCCATTGCAGAACCACCGATTCTACCAATACCAATACCTGCTCCAATAACTACTAATCCTGCTCCAATGATTTTAGGAATTTCCATAAAAATATGTATTAAAAATTAAACATTCTTCTTGATTTTAGATTGTTGAGTTTAGATTTTAGATTGGTGAAAATCTGAAATCTAAAATCTGAAATCTAAATTTTAATGATGAGCTTCTTCGTGATGATGCTCCTCAACGGCCGATCCGAAATACAATGCTGATAACATTGTGAAGATATAGGCTTGTAATAATGCAACTAAAATTTCGATGATTGAAATAGCGAATGACAACATAAATGACAAGCTACTTCCCAACCAACTTTTGAAAATAAATATCAATCCAATCAAGCTCATCAATACTACGTGACCTGCAAAAATATTGGCGTACAAACGAATCATCAATGCGAAAGGTTTGATAAATACTCCCAATAATTCGATAGGTGCCAAAATAATTTTCATTGGAACTGGCACTCCTGGCATCCAGAAAATGTGTCCCCAATAATTTTTGTTGGCGGTAAGATTTGTGATTAAAAAAGTTATTACCGCTAATCCGAAAGTGATGGCGATATTTCCTGTAACGTTGATTCCTAGCGGAGTCAAACCAAAGATATTCAAAAACCATACAAAGAAAAAGATGGTCAATAAATAACTCATATATTTTTTATAATGCTTTTCGCCAATGTTTGGAATCGCAATTTCGTCACGAATGTACAATACGATTGGTTCAAAAAAACGTCCTGCTCCTGCAGAAATCCCACCGTTTTTAACGTATGATTTTGCCAAGCTTGTAAACAATAAAAACATTAACAAAGCCACAACCATAATAGTCAAAACTCCTTTTGTGATAGAAAGGTCGATTGGCATTGCATTTGTTGGATGTCCGTGCTCTTCTGTTAAAGTCCCAGCGGCATCGGTTTTGTATATTTTTTCGTGGTGTAATTTGTAATAATTTCCGTTAGATTCGGCAACTGATTCTCCGTGGTGAAATTTAGAAGAAGAAAAAAAGTGAACTCCATTATCCCAAAGAATAATTGGCAATGAAAAACCAATGTGTGCACCTTCATATTCAAAAAGAGAAAAATCGTGACCATCAAGAACGTGGTGCGCGATTACTTCTTTTATTTGTTCTCTAATTTCAGTTGTTTCGTCCTCAACTTGAGGTGCTACTTGGTGCCCAACAGCTGTTTTTTCTGTGTGTGCTGGTGTACTTTCCGTAGGTGAATTGGCAAAGCCAAATACTGGAAGACAGGCTATTAAAATCGCTATTATAAATTGAAGTGGTTTGTTTGAAATCACCATAACTGTTAATTAACTTTATTTTTAGTTTCCGAAATTGGGTGCAAAGGTACATTTTAAATCAATATGTTAAAAACATTAAATAAAAAAAATGACTATTTTGTCTCATTATTGGCTTTTTATTGCTTAATATTTAGGATTCTGACCGTTACAATGGTTTCTATAGTCAAAAACAAAGCAAAAATGATAAAAAAAACAATTTTTTCTGTTCTTACATTTTGAATTCCCGAATTCAGTATAGGCGACAAAATCAAATACGACAAAGCCATCTTGATACAAGTGACCAATAGAAAAGTGTAGCCCACATTATCGATGTTTTTTTCGTTGACCTTGATAAGAATAAGAATAATTAGCAGAGAACAAATAAAGAAAAATCCATATACAACCTCTATTGGAAAATGAAAACCTTGAAGATTCGGATTGTTTTCGTTTAAGAAAAAAACCAATTTGTGTACTAAATAAACCAAAACAGAAAGCAAGGTTACTTCAATTAGAGGTTTGTATTTTTTGAAATTCATTGTTGTTTATGAAGATTTATTAATGTCTTTCAATTGCCTGTTGATGTTGTAAAAAGCAATGGCAACTCCCACTAATGTTAGGATTTTGACAAACACATTATGTGTGTTGGGGTATTTCTCGTCGAGCCAATTTCCTAAATAGGCAAACAAAAAAATAATTACTCCCATCTGAATCGGAATATTGATTAGCGCCAACCACTTATTATTGGTTTGCTTCTTCGGGTTTTGATTGTCCGTCATTGGGCATCGTGATTTTGGAATTGGTTTTCATCATACAAGAAGCGCTAAAATCGGCACCCGGTTCTACGGATAATTTTCCGCAAATTACTTCGCCATAAATACTGGCTTTATTTTTCACATTCAAAATTTCTAAAACCTGTATTTTGCCTTTGTATCTCCCTTCGATATCGGCATTTTTGCAGATAATATTGCCTGTAACACTTCCGGCTGGGCCAATGACAATTTTCCCTTTGGTTTGAAAATTTCCTGTCAATTCTCCATCCAATCTAAAGTCGGCTTGGGAAATAATATCTCCTTTTATGATGGTTCCTTCGACAATTCTATTCGTTTTTCCCAGAAATTCCGTGTATGATTTTGTCTTTTTTTCAAACATAATTTACTGTTTTGGAGTTGAACTGGGATTTGGATCATCATTGTCTTCTATCGTTGACGTTCCTCCAGGAGGTCTTGTTCTGGAAGCTTTGCTTGGTGGAGGCGTTGCTTTTGCTGGCGCATCTTGACCTTGAGTTTTAACCTTCTCAACGGCAGGTTGAGGAACTACTGGATTTGGAACTGCGGATTGAGCAGGCACTACAACCGTTTTTGGTGGCGACAAATATTCGGCTAAATTTTTCTTGATTTGAACCACTTTATAATTATCGCTCGAAATTACGATTTCTGGTTCTGTGATTTTAAATTTTTTATCTTCTTTCAAAATTGAAGCAACGTTTCTGGCATAGGCTTCTGATTTGATACCCTGAACGGTAATGAAATTTTCTTTTTCGGTATAAATATCAAAAGTGTAAGTCAGTCTTGTGAGGTTTTCTCCTGCAATGAATTTCTTGATTTTATCTTCTATATTTTTGGTGGCTTTGTCGTCTTGCTGACCCACTTTATATAGTATTTTCCAATTTTTGGATTCGGCAGTGGTAAAATTCATTCTTTCCAATAAAGGAATTTGAGTCGTTAAAATTTCACGAGCATTTTTCCCTTCTTCGGTTGATGCATAATTATCGGCAACGAAAAGCATTGCTTTCTTGTAAGCTTCTAGTCCTCTTAGTTTTCCAATGGTATTGGCTTTCAGCAATTCGTATTTTGGAACAATTTCATCGCCGTAATATTGAATAATAAGTCCGTCAATTTTTTCTAATAGCACAACAAATTGTTCATCCTGATAGGATTTATACCATTTATTATATTCAGCTTCTGTAGTTTCTGACTCAGTGACTGTATTCGGATTTTTGTTATTGATAATTTGTGCATAACGAGAATCCGGATATTGGCTTGAGATGCTGTTTTTCATCTCTTCGGCTTTGGCAGCGTCGGTAATTTGATAAATTTTATACAAATTATACATCGAAGGAAGCACCAATTTTTCCTCTGGATTTTGCTGTAACAATTTTTCCAACTTGTCGCTGGCTAATTTATATTCCTTGAATTTTTCTTTGTAAATCAAACCAAGTTGATAATAGGCAAAGTTTCTTTCTTTGGCAATACTGTCAATTTCAGTTTGTGTTTTAGGCAACATTTCGATATAAAATGCCGGAGTATATTGAGGTGTTTCTGCTTCGACAACTTCTGGTTCAGTCTCAATTGTATCAGCATTTGCGTCATTAATTCCTGCATCGGTTCTGGTTGTTGGCAATCTCCAATTTCCTCCCAAAGCTCTATTCCCAAATTTTTTCTTGAATTCTATCTTTCCAAAAGCCACCGTCGATGGATTATAAAAATAGAAAACATTAGCTCCAGTATTCGATGAAATACCTGTCATTGTAGGCGGTGCAGAAGATTTTTTTGGAGGTGTTTTTCCGCCTTGCTGAACTCCTGTTGCAGGATCATCTGACGAGGATAGATTGTTGATGTCAATATTTTTCTGGATTTCTTTTTGCTTTTCGGCCAAAAGTCTTTTCTCCTCATCGGCTTTTTTTAATTTTCCAA
>Ga0209717_1001839_pt1 | contig 21759 bp, 17 predicted proteins | sample AD_UKC048_MetaG_FD_184418 | JGI IMG/M metagenome (GOLD analysis project Ga0209717, IMG submission 184418) | Active sludge microbial communities of municipal wastewater-treating anaerobic digesters from USA - AD_UKC048_MetaG (SPAdes) (version 2) | ecosystem: Engineered > Bioreactor > Anaerobic >... | reverse complement strand
CTTCTACTTGCACCCCTTGCACTGCGGCCGCGAAAAAAGTCGTTTTGAAGGCGTACCCATAAACGTTTTCACCCAGGTGTTGCAAAAAATCCTGGTACCCCGCGGCGGTTTCTGAACTGATGACGGCAATGCGTTGCAAGACCGGGCGCAAGGGGATTTGTGCATTTTTGCCCATCAACCCTTGAGCAAGCAATTGTTCGTAGAGTTGCCTGCGGCGTTGCTCCAGTTTACCCAGGGTGTAACTGGGGTCAATGTCTTCCACTACGAGTTTGAGTCCGTAGCGCTCGTGGTATTCCACTTTTACCCGCAGCAGTACTTCAACGCCCGCCTGGAGCAGCGGATTAAGGTTGGTAGCCCCCAGTTTGCTTTGCAAACGCTTTAAGGTGTTTTGCCAAATAGCAGCAGATGCCTGAGCAATGGGCTCGTTTTCTGCTTCGTCTTTTTCTACCAAATCCAAATAGACGTGCCCCCGCGATTTGTTCAGCTGGGCTATTTCACAACGCACCCATAAGGCCTCTGGAAAGTTGAGGGCAACGACCTGGCGGAGAAAGGTTTGGAGGCCAAAAAGAGAGATGGTGGTCATGGTTTGTATTTATGACAGGGTAAAAAATTAGATCATCCCATGCACCCAATAGTGCCTGGAATGATCTAAACGTTATCTATGTGTTATTTGATTTTCCATCCAAACCAGCACTGTGCCAAGCCCAATACCAATTGTATCCCCATTACAACGTACCCATCCATGGCCATTTGAGGGTTAATGGTGGCAATATCAAGTACTGCACCCAAAACATTCATGACACCAACGGTGAGTAACAATACTTTCACCAATTGATCATTGCTGGAACTGCGGAAAATGATTAAAACAAGGCCCAAAACGATGGTGATAATTCCCAGGTGCTTAGACAATTCGAAGTGCAATTGATTGAGTTCATAATCACCATAACTGTCCAATGCCATTGCGGGTAAAAAAAAGAGCAGCGCGCCCAACAAAAGTCCATGAATACCTGAAATAATCATTAGGATTGAACGGTTCATAATTGAATATTTAAAGGGTTATAGAATCATTGGGCGTACTTCAAGTTAACTCGTCATCATTGGTGATTTCTTTCATAAAAGTATAAAACTATCTTAAAAAACGGGAAATCTCTACACTTTTACCGCCCGCTCCGTTCTTGCTTTCAAAAGCAATATCCAGGCAAAAAATAACAACAAATACACAACTAAAAACACTACTTTCACAGCATTTTTTCAAAATTCTTTTTTTCACGCAACTATTTACTCAAAATTAGCATCATTCGCATATGGACAGACATGATTTGTCCGTTCGTATAGTACTGAAACAATATTCGCACACCCGACTAACTGAGAAATTATTCAATGAAACGCTCTCTAGGCTTATGGATCATGTTGTTGGCCGTCAACATCATCTATGCCCAAAACCCGGCTAAAGTGACCATTAAAGGTACTGTAGTAGACACTTCCGATGTTCCAGCCCCCTACCCTACTGTAATGCTGCTCAACCCAGTCGATTCCAGTTTGATCAACTTTACCCGTGCTGACGAAAAAGGCGCTTTTGAGTTCAAAAATGTGCGCAACGTACCCTACCTGCTCAAAATTTCATTGCTCAGTTACCAACCTCGCCAAATAGGGGTGGCACCACACGACAAAGAAATCAACGATTTGGGCAATGTGAAGATCAAACCCATCTCACTGGAGTTGATGGAGGTGGTCATCCGATCGGCTAAAGCCAACCTGAGTTTTCGTGGCGATACCATTGAATACGATGCTTCGACTTTTAAAGTACCTCCCGGCTCAACCGTAGAAGACCTCTTGCGCCGCTTGCCCGGCATCGATGTAGACGCAGATGGCAACATCAAATCACAGGGTAAAGACGTGCGTAAAGTATACGTAGACGGCAAAACCTTTTTTGGTGACGATCCCAAGGCGGCTACCAAAAACCTGGGTGCAGAGACCATCTCTAAGGTGCAAGTGTTCAATGAACAATCTGAACAAGCCAAAATCACCGGAGTAGACGATGGCAAAAAGGACAAAGTGATGAACCTGGAGCTAAAAGCCGAATACAAAAAAGGCGCTTTTGGCAAAATAACCGGGGCACTGGGCGATCAGGAACGCTGGGCGGCGCGGGGCAACTTCAACCGCTTCAACACCAAAGAACAATTTTCGCTGATTGGCTTCGGCAACAACATCAACCAAACCGGGGTCAATTGGGAGGATTATGGTGAATTCAAAGGCCAGAATGCCTACAGCGATTTTGACAGCGGCGATTTTGGCTTCAACAATGGAGGTGGCCGTTATTTCTATTATGGTGGTGGTGGTGAAGGCCTCCAGAACCGTTTCGATGGCCGGGGCTTCACCAAAAACTTTGGAGGGGGTGCCAATTACAACTATGACAATGCCAAAAAATCCAAGTTCAACGCCAGTTACACCTACAACCAAACCGACTTGAGCCTGGATGAATTTTCACTCCGGCAAACCTTTTTGCCCGATACCACTTTTTTCAACAGCGATACCCTCGGGCGGGGTGAATACCGCAACAACCACATCATCAATTCGCGCTGGGAGCAAAATCTCGACTCCAACAATGTGCTCATTGTCAAAGCCAATGCCCGTTTGAGCAATCAGGACGCGACAAGCCTGCAGAACCAGTTGTTTTCCAACAGTCTGGAAAAAGCCAACAACCGCCTATCCATAGACAACAATTCCAACCGCGATACCTGGGCGCTGACCAGTTCAATGATTTTCCGCCATCGCTTCAAGAAAAAAGGGCGGGCTTTTGCTTTTAGCGCAGCTTTCAATCAAAATCAAAATGACCTGAATGAAAATTTCGCTTCGCTGAACCGCTTTTTTACTACCGAACAAATCCGCCAACTCAACCGCCAACTCAACCGCGACAACAATGGCAACGATGAAATCAAGTCAAGCCTTTTGTACACGGATGCCTTGAGTAAAAAATGGTTCTTTGAATCTTTTTACAACTTCAGTCAGGTGAGCAGTCAAAACCAGCGCCGCGTGACCGATCTTGAGTTAAACGACCAGTTGATCGAAAACCTGAGTCTGTTCTCTGACAACAAACTCTTGTACAATCGTTTGGGTACAGGCTTGCGGTATTCTCACGAAGGCATCAACCTGGCTTTTGGCCTGGCCGCCCTGCAGTACAACCTGCATGGTGAGTTTTCCCGCGACGAAGACCAGCCGCTGGTTGCTCCTGCGGTAGATCGTACGTTCACCCACGTTACACCCAACGTTGATCTTTCTTTCGAGTTGCCCAACAACATTTACCTCAACTCCAGTTATTCTTTCGGCGTACAGGCACCACAGTTCAACGATTTGCGTCCAGTAACGACCTACAACAACCCTTCTTTCCGTTCGGAAGGTAACCCCAACCTGACCCCAGAATTGTCGCACCGCATGTCGGCAGGCTTCAACTTCTGGGACCCTGCGAGTTTCAGCAGCCTCAATTTCAATGTGGAATACAACCTCAAAGAAAGCCAGATTGTATACAACCAAATCATCCAGCCCGATGACAAGTTGGGTATCCTGAGCATCACCCGCCCTGAAAATGTCAGTGGGGGAAATGAATTCTCCAGCTATTTTTGGGTCAACCGTCCGCTCATCAAAACGAAGCTGACCATGTCGATCAACGGGGGAATCAATTTCAGTAAAAACCCTGCTTTTGTGAACGGAATTGAGAACGAAACAACCAGCCGAGGCAGCAATGTATACGTGGATTTGAGCGCAACGCCCACAGCGAAATTGATTTTCACACTGGCGGGTAGCCTCAATTTAACCAACATCAGTTATTCGATTCAAGAAAGCCAAAACCAGAAAATCCGCAACACAGGAATCGATGCAAACGTAAAATACCAGTTTGCCAAAAAGGCTTTCTTTGAAAGCAACCTGGATTACAACATCTTCCGCAATGACCGTTTTGACTTCAAACAAGACATTCCAATCTGGAATGCTTCGGTGCGTCAGCTTTTCGGCAAAAGCAACAAAATCGAAATGCGACTGGCCGCTTTTGACATCCTCAACAAGCGACTGGCCATCAATCAAAATGGCTCGGCCAACTTCATTGAACGGCGAATTTCCAACACGCTGGCCCGTTACTTTATGCTGAGTATGAGCTACAATGTGCGGGGTTATGAAAGCAAATTGAAGAAAAATAACTGGTTCTAACGAGGGTTCGGGGGTTCGTAGTTCGAGGGTTCGAGGGACCCCCAAACCTGCGAACCTTCGAACTCACGAACCCACGAACCTTCGAACCCAAACCTTTTCAATATGAAAAAAGCACTGCTTCTGCTCCTCCTTCTTTTCCCCATCCTGGTTTTTTCCCAGGCCATGGAAGGACGCATCCGCTATTTGGTTACCCACAACTGGGCCAAAAAAATTGAGAGCGTCGACTATTTGAGCAAACAACAACGGGAGCGTTCCTCCTACATGGCCGGAAACCGTTGGGTCTGGAAGAGCTACAACAACCTCTTCTTTAATGAAACCCAAAGCAAGTTTGAAGAGTCGGAAGAAAAAGCCGAGCCGGAAGATGAAGGTGGGTATTCCTGGCGCAAAGAAGTATTTTTTCTCAAACGCGATTATGCCAAAAACGTACAATACGATGGCCGCACCATTTTGGGCAAAACGTACCTCATTGAAGACACTTTGGAAGCACCCAAATGGCGCATCCTGAACGACTTGAAGGAAGTAGCGGGTCACGTCTGCATGAAAGCCTTCTTGCAGGATACCGTGCGCAAACAAAAAATTGTGGCCTGGTTTGCCCAGGATATTCCCCATAATGGCGGTCCCGAAGACTTTTTTGGCTTGCCAGGTATGATCCTGGAAGTGGATGTCAACGATGGTGCAATGACCTTAACTGCTGATTTGATTGAGTTAAAAAAATTGGGCACCGAGTTGGATCCGCCCGCAAAATTGAAAGGCAAAAAAATCAAACGAGTGGATTACGATCAAATCGTCAAAGACCACATCAAACAGAGAAAAGCCGAGGAAGAACCCTGGTTTTGGGGAATCAGGTATATTTAGTTTAAAAGTTGAAGGGTTGAAGAGTTGAAAAGAAGTTGAAAAGTCGACCAGGTCAATAGACGATTGGTCTTTCATACTATTAAACTTTTCAACTTCTTTTCAACCCTTCAACTTTTCAACCCTTCAACTTTTCATTGAAAAATTTCCCGCAATTCCACCGTACCTGCATAATTCAGGTGCGGACAAGTTCGGGCAATTTTCAGGGCTTCTTCGGCGTCAGCAGCTTCGTACAAGAAATACCCGCTTAGTTCATCCGCAGAGGCCTTTAGTACATGATCAAGTACTTGTACCTGGCCATCGTTTTTGTGCAAACGCCAGGCTTTGCCATGCAGGGCTTCTCCACCGGCCCAGCGTTCTTTTTTCAGGTTTTCTACCCAAGCGGTGTATTCCTTGAACTGTTGCATGCCCTCGGCGGGTGGTACGTCATCTGCTTTGACCAGTAAAACAAATTTGGGTTTGTTGCCAATCTTTTCTGCCATGGCTGGCTGAACACTTGACTTTCCCATAAAAAAAGCCGCAAGGGCAATGCCCAAAAACAAAACCAGTGCACTGGTGATTCCGGTAACAGATGCTGGAATCAGCGCCTTTGGCGCATAAAGGAGACCTTCAGTTTTCATAGCTTTTACTATTTTGGTGTACAAATCAATGGGTGGCGTACCTTCGGCATCCCCTGCGGTGGTACGCTTATTTTCTCCGTGTTTTGGATCCTGATTAGACATCTTGAATTAGCGTTTAAGTCCATCCAATTGTTGGCGCAACAAAGCTCGTGCTCGAGACAACTGGCTTTTACTCGTGCCGATGCTGATTCCCAACAAAGTCGCGATTTCTTCGTGTTTGAACCCTTCGAGGTCGTACAACGTGAGCACCATGCGAAAACCGGGTGACAAGTGTTCGATGGCCTGAGTCAGTTCATTTTTTTCAAAACTGAAGTCTGGCCACAGGGCAAGGTCTTGCGCTTTTTCAATGGGTTCTGCCCGTTTTTGCGCAATGGTGTTGCTGCGCCACTGTTCACGCGAGCGCATGAGCACAAAACCCGACAACCAGGTGCGCAAGTTGGAATCCCAACGAAATTGAGGCAATTTTTCAATGGCCCTTATCCAGACATCTTGCAGCACGTCTTCGGCTACTTCCCGATTGTGTTTGGACAAACGCATGGCCAGACGCCACAACGAGGGGTTGTGGCGTTGATAAAGAAGCCTAAAAGCCCATTCCTCACGGGTCAGTAGAAAAGCTTCAACAAGCGCACGATCGGTCAGGTTTGAAATCAACTGCATTTGTACATGAGTGACTTAGAAGGAGCCGATGGTTGCAGCAGCGAGAGGATTTTTTTATACTTTGGTATTTTTGATCTTTTTCATCCGGATTGGATTGTACCACAACCAAAATCCACTGATGGCCAACAAAATCATGGCCAAACCAGCGATGGAAGTATAACTCAATTTGAACTGTTCCCCATCGGGATTGAATTCAAAATCCAAAATTGAGCCGTCGTGAATTTTTTCGATGAGGTCCGAATTGCGGGCGTTGACGGCTAGAATGTGGCCAGTAGCACAGTCGATTTGTAGTTCGGTAAAATGATCGGCAAAAACAATTTTGGCCACTCCTTTTTGGGGGCGCACATCGATGCGGTCGATAAGCGGTGATTTTTTCAAGGTATGGGTCGCGTAAGCCATGGCCACCTTACTGATGCTATCCAGGCTCACCCAGGAATGGGCTTCAATTTTGCTGCCTTTTTCGGTTTTGGGCAATAAGCCGACTTGTTTTTTCCAGCCCAACAACAAGCCCGTGGCACCAATCAAGGTCAAAAAAAGAAAAAGTGGGATTGCGATCCAACGGTGCAATTTTCGGTAAAGTCGGGTAGTCGCGGCAATTCGTGCGGTTTTCTGGCTCATCTAAGTCGGATTTTTTCTGGCGGATGAAGATAGAACAAATCCTTCAGTGAGCGCAGGTTTGGGCTATGTTTGCAAGCGGATTGTGCGATTTTTTGCAAAAGTCGTGCTTATCCTGCTTGTTCATACGCCCGCTGAATCCATCCAAATACCTCCCCATCAATGTCCTCTGCTTTTCGATGCGGATTTTGTAGATTATCTCCACAAACCTAGAATGACCCCCATAATCACCAGTGCCACAGTTACATAACCACCATTGATGAGCATGTAACGGGTGCTGCGGTATTCGAACAAGCCCACCATGAACAGCCCCGATGCAGCCCAACCAAAGCCAGCCAGGAACCCCGCCAAGGTGGCAAAGGACAAAGTAATCCCATCTGCCGCCAGAAAAGCCGCCAGGTTGAAGGACATCACCAGGCTCCACAAGAAGGCGAAGCCGAAGATCCGGGCCGTGCCCCCTTTGGCTTGTAACATCTCGGTGGTAAAACCGTTTTCTTCCATCCAAGCTTTGCCAAAAAGCAGCGGTGAATACCACAAAGCGCCCAGGATGAAACAGGCAATTGCTGCTACAAATACGGCTGGAAAATTAATGAGTTCTGGTTTCATGTTAATTGAATTTAGAGGTTGAGAAGTTGAGAGGGTTGAGGAGGTTGAGGCTACCGCAAGAATGGGTTTGGGTGTGATGTGTGGGTGTGAATGTCGCTCGCGGTAGCCTCAACCTCCTCAACTGCTCAACCTCCTCAACTTTTGTAAAAAATTTACCTAAACATATCCCACGATACCCGAACTTTGCTGGCATAAGTGACCGAAACCGGAAAAAGACAATCTGAAACCGGATTTTTTAGCTACGACATTCAAACAGCGATTCATTGACGATAAAAAAAGACATTGGTGATGTGCGGGTGATGAAGTGGATTGTCCCCTGGTTTGGGTTGATCATCCCTAACTTGTCGGGTCTGTTTGGCGACTTGTCCTGGCGAGATTGGCAGTACTGGGTCGGTTACTTGTATTTTATTGCTGCAGCCTTCGCCATTTGGTGGGGCAACCGGTTTATTTACCTGCGGCAAAGGGATTATTATGATTGGTTCAACCGTCCCTTTATGCGCATCTTGACCATGTTGTTCGGGCTCATCTTTTATACCGCACCATTCACGCTTACCATGTGTTTTTTGTGGTACTGGAGTCAAGGGCTGCCCGTGGATCAAAACGTGGTGGTCACCACCGAACTAATCAATGTGATTGCGGTCATTTTTATCACCAATGTTTACGAAACCACCTTTTTGCTCAAAGACTGGGAAGACGAACGTTTGCGGGCGGCCAATCTGGAAAAACTCAAAGCCACGGCAGAATTGGAAGCGCTCAAAAACCAGGTCGATCCACATTTTATGTTCAATTCCCTGAACACCCTTTCGCATTTCATCACCGAAGACCCCAAAAAAGCCAAACTGTTTTTGGAGCACCTGGCCGATATGTACCGCTACATCCTCAAAAGTAAAGATGTGGAACTGGTACGCCTGGAAGAGGAACAACGCTTTTTGCAAAGTTACCTGAGTTTGATGCAAATGCGTTTTGGGAAAGCACTGGACCTGCAATGGATAGAAAAACCTGTTGCTGGGCAATGGTTTATTCCGCCCATCTCCCTCCAAATTTTACTGGAAAACGCGATGAAACACAACGAATTCAGTGTCAACAAGCCACTGCGAGTAGAAATTGGCTTTACCGCCGACACCTTGTGGGTGGAAAATCGCAAGTCGAGCAAAAGGGTGGCCATTCAAAACTCTTTGGCCGTGGGGCTCAAAAACCTGGACGAACGGTTTCGCCTCATTACCGGTCGTTCCATCGAAATTGGCGACCAGGCGGAGCTTTTTTCGGTAACTTTGCCCCTGGTCAAAATCAATTGAGATGAACGTACTGATCGTAGAGGACGAGTTGCCCGCTCGTGATTTATTGAAGGCGGGACTGGCCGAAGTATGGCCACAAGCCCGATTGGTGGGTGAATGTGCCAGCATCGCCGAAACCCTGGCTTTTTTCCATAGACAAACCCCGGTCGACCTGGCCTTTTTTGACATCCGCCTCAGCGACGGCCTTTCTTTCGATATTTTCCGCCAATTCCCCATCAACATCCCGGTCATTTTCCTTAGTGCTTATGATCAATACCTACTCGAAGCTTTTCACACCAACAGCATCGACTATCTATTAAAACCACTCAAAACCGAGCAATTGCGCGCCGCATTGGGCAAATACGAGCACTTAAAAAGCCATTTTTTGCAAAAACTGCCTCAATTGCTGCAAGATTTACAAACGCCCAGCCAACGCAAAACCCGCTTTTTGGCCGAAAAAGGGGGCGACTATTTCCCCATCGACATCGCCGACATCGCTTACTTCTTCAGCGAATACAAGTTGAGCTTCATCATGACCTTTACTGGTACGCGGTATTTGCTCGAAAAATCCTTGGCTGCCCTCGAAGCAGAACTGGATCCCGCCCTGTTTCGCCGGGCCAATCGGCAGGTAATTGTGAGTACCCGAGCGGTGAAACGAATCAGCAGCGTGAGCAAGAGCAAATTGTTGTTGGAATTGCAGCCGAACCCGCCGTTTGAGGTGCTGGTGAGCCAGGAAGGGGCGGCGGGATTTAAGGTTTGGGTGGGCGGGTGATTGTATTTTACCCGATTTTCAAATCGATCAAGTTTATTCAAAAACATATGCAAAACCTCCTCAATCCCGGCTCTAACGACCAAATTTTCAGCCACTTCGCGCAATACATTCGCCTTTCCCCAAGCCTGAAAGACGAGCTCGTCGGGCGCATCAGCATCGTCCATTTCAACAAAGGTGACCTCGTGCATTCCTCCGATAAAATCTGCAAAGCCAGTTATTTCATTCAAAAAGGGCTCCTACGCACTTACTATCTCAAAGAAGAAAAAGAAATCAGCGAATATTTCAGTGCAGAGGGCGAATGGGTCAACTCGCCCCGCAGCTTTATGCAGCAAACCTTGGACATCTACAATATCGACGCCCTTGAGCCAACTGTGGCTTTTAAACTTCGACTACATGATTTGGGCTACCTCTTCGATCATTTTCCCGAAATGGAACGTTATGCCCGGCTCTCGATGGGAGGCGCCTTGGGGCATTTGCTTGAGCGGGTCACTTCCTTGCGATTTACAAGCGCGAAGGAAAAATACCAACACTTTTGTGAAGTCTATGCTGACCTTTACCACCGTATTCCACTGGGCATGGTGGCTTCGTATTTGGGCATCAGCCAGGAAACCTTGAGCAGAATCCGGGCCGAAAAGTAGTTTTTGATCTAGGTCAAAAATTATGTTGACCCACTACCTCAACTTTGCCATCTAAAACCGAACAAGATGAGCAAAGTACTTTTTATGACTGTATTGATGATTTTTAGCTCCTTTCCATCCTTCCTTTTCGCCCAACTTACTTTGCAGACACCAAACGTGGAGTTTAAACTGTATTTGGGTCAAGGCAAAAATCAACCTTTGATTGTGGGACTGGGTGGTTCGGAAGGGGGCAATGCCTGGGCCAGCGATTACTGGAAAATCACTCGGGATCAATTCCTCGCCAAAGGTTATGCCTTTTTGGCCCTGGGCTATTTTGGCACAAATGGCACCCCGCAGCAGCTCAACAAAATTGCCATTGATGAAGTCTATGTTGCGATCAAACTTGCGGCAGCAACAAAGGGCGTCAATCCGAAAAAAATTGCCATCGTTGGCGGCTCCCGAGGTGGCGATCTGGCTTTGTTGCTGGGTGCGCACTACCCGGATATCAGTTGCGTGGTCGCCCTGGTGCCTAGCCACGTGGCCTTCCCGGGCAATACCAATCATTTGTCAACTTCAGCCTGGACTTATCAGGGGCAGGAATTGTCCTTTGTCCCCGTCAATGAAGCCGCTTTTCCCCATTTGATGAAGCGAGATTTGAGGGCTGCCTTTACGGCCATGTTGCAAGACAGCCTCGCCGAAGAAAAGGCACTGATCATGGTAGAAAAGATCTATGGTCCGATTTTTTTGTTGTCAGCCACTCAGGATGAAATTGCACCGACCACCCCCATGTGTGAAAAAATGATGCGCCGATTGAAAGAACAAGGCTTTAAACATCCCTACGAGCACCTGGCAGTGGAAGGTGGCCACGCCGAGCCGCTGAAGTATTTTGAGCGGGTATTTGAATTCCTCACTAAATATTACACACCTCATCAAAAAAAGAATTAAAACACCAAACCAACCCGGCACTGCACTGCGTACAGTTTAGTAATAAACCTAATTTCATATGCTGCGTGCCTTACAATTGACCAAACACTACGGTAACTTCACTGCGCTTGATCACCTGGATTTAGAGGTGGAAAATGGGGAGATTTTTTGTCTGCTCGGGGCCAACGGCGCAGGTAAAACCACCACCATCAACCTCTTCATGGGCTTTATCGAAGCCAGCGCAGGCCATGCCTACATCGATGAATTGGTGGTTCGACCAGGTGATGCCAAAATCAAACAGCGAATTGGGTACATCCCCGAAAACGTGATGCTGTACCCGGAACTGAGCGGCCTGCAAAACCTTGCCTATTTGAGCCAACTCTCCGGCAAAAAATACAACAAAACCGAGCTCAGTCATTTTTTACAACAAGCCAGCTTGCAAGCCGAAGCCATCCACCAGCCCGTGGCGCAATACTCTAAAGGTATGCGGCAAAAAGTAGGCATCGCGTTGGCTTTGGCCAAAAAGGCCAGCGCATTGTTTCTGGATGAGCCCACTTCCGGGCTTGACCCCCTGGCCAGCAATGAGTTTTCCAACTTGTTGCAACAGCTGAGCCAAGGCGGCGTATCGATTTTAATGGTAACCCACGACCTGTTTCGAGCCAAAGAAGTCGCCAATCGGATCGGCATCATGAAAGCAGGGCAATTGGTAGAAGTACTCGATGCGGCCACAGTCAGCCACAGCGAACTGGAACGAATTTATGTTGAAACCATCTCCGCACCCTTGCTTGCTGTAGGCGCTTAATTCTTTCACCGAACACCTTAACCGATCATGCTTACTGCTGTACTCCATAAGGAATTTCGCTCGCTCCTCGCCGACGCACGCCTGCGTTGGTCGGCCATTGTGAGTCTGGGGCTATTTGTATTGGCCCTGATCACCGGACTCTCCCATTACCAAAACACGAATCGGCTCTATACCAAAGCCCAGGAAGACACTTACCGTCAGTGGCTGGATCAGGGCGAAAAAAATCCCCATTCTGCGGCGCACTATGGGCTTTATGCCTACAAACCTGTTCCGCTTTTGGCCATTTTTGACCGAGGGATGGACGATTACCTCGGCAATGCGGTATGGCTCGAAGCCCACAATCAGAATGAAGTTAAGCTGCGCACAGTGCAGGATGCGGGCACCATTGGGCGTTTTGGGGCGCTTACCGTAGGGTTCATCTGGCAATTCATTTTGCCATTGATCATCATTCTTTTGGCGTACAACAACCTGAGCAAAGAGTACGAATCCGGCACCCTACGCATGTTGCTCAGCACCCAAATCAGTACGTTCAGTTTACTCACTGGTAAAGTTTTGGGCATTCTTACCGCCGTTTTGCTTTGTTTGTACCTGCCCATGTTGCTCTTGCTTTCGGGGGCATTGTACTGGGCTGGAGGGGCAGAAGCTTTTGCCCGGATATTGCCCAGTTTGGGCCTAGCCGCAATTCTATATGCCTTGTTTTATGCGGTATTTGTGGTGCTGAGCGTCAGCTTTTCGGCTTGGCTGCGCAGTTCGGGGCTAAGTTTGGCGGCTTTATTGGGCGTTTGGGCCATTGGCGCTTTTCTTTTGCCGCGCATCAGTGGGAGTGTAGCGATGAGTTTGCATCCGACGCCCTCCGCTTTGGATTTTACCGAAAAGGTATTGTCCCAACGGGAAAAAGGACTGGACGGACAAGGTTCCTATGAAAAATTCCAGGAAGCACTCAAGGCAAAAGCGCTGCGTGATTATGGGGTGGACAGCTTATCACAATTGCCGGTGAGCTTTGCCGGAATTGCGCTGCAAGCCAGTGAAGACCGCGACTGGAAAGTGTACGACCTGCAATATGGTGCCTTGTTTCGGCTGTTTCAGGCCCAAAATGCGCTATTGGAAAGATTCAATTTGCTTTCGCCAATCCTGGCCATGCGCGATGTTTCGCGCTCCTTGGCGGGAACCGATTTGTACAAACACCTGAATTTCACCCGACAAGCTGAAAACCACCGCCGCCTGACGGCCAAGGTGATGAATACCGATCAAAAAATCAATGGCGTCGTGCAAGAACGCGACTACAAAGCAGGGGCAGCCCTGTGGCAAAAAGTGCCGCAATTTCAGTATCAAAACCAAAGTTTGGGCGAGCAGCTTCAGCAACAATGGTTCAGCTTGTTGAGCTTGGGCTGTTGGCTGCTGGGATTGACGTTCTGCCTGTACCGCAGTGCACAAACCTTACACCTGGATTAAATCAAACCCAACCACCTTCCAAAATACAACGCCATGCGTAATTTTTACTTCATCGCTTTTTACGATTGGCTGATGCTGCGGGCCAATAAAATGCTGCTGAGCTGTTTTGCCCTGTTGGTCTTGTTTGTGGCTTTTGCGCTGTGGACAGGTCAGCAGCGGGTGGATTTTCACCAAACAACCTTGGACAAAGTAAAAGCTACTGAAAAAAGGCTGTTTGCTGAAAAAAGTCAACTGGTAGCCGATTTGGAGCAAAGTGGCAAACCATTCACAGGTAATTCTCACCGCGACCCCACCGAACCCAATGGCGCCGCCAATTCTGCCGCCAATCGGTATTTCAGCCTTGCACCCACGCCCCTGGCCGTAGTGGCAGTAGGGCAGAGTGATTTGCGGGCCTACTATTACAAGTTTGGTTTGCACAAAAAACAAGCGCTGTACCACGGCGAAGAAATCGAAAACGCGGCTATTTTGTACAACGGCCATTTTGATCTGGCTTTTGTCATCACCTTTTTATTGCCCTTGTTGATCATTGCCTTGACCTTTAATGTGGTGGCCAGTGAAAAAGAGCGGGGCACTTTGCCTTTGATTTTGGCAGGCACTACGTCCTTGCGCAATGTTGCGCTGAATAAGTTGGTCTTCCGTTTTGGTTTATTGAGTCTCTTTTTTAGCGGACTGGTTTTAATTGGACTGGCACTTGTGGGGATTTCAATTGCGCAAGAGGCAGCAGGTATTGCGGCCTTGCTCGGCGTGACTACTGCTTATGCTGCATTTTGGTTTGGGCTCAGTTTTGGGGTCAATAGCCAAGGTAAAGGCTCTGGTTTTAATGCCGCGGTGTTGGTGGGGGTGTGGTTGGCGCTGTTGGTAGTATTGCCTGCTTTGCTCAGCGTAGCGGCCAATGCCTATTACCCCATGCCTTCCAGAGTAGAGTTGATTGCCGAAACCCGCGAAGCCTCGGAGGAAGCCAAAAAGAATGGAGCCCAAATTTTGGCTCAATATTTTGAAGACCATCCCGAATTGGCCGCACAAGGTAGCAAACCGGTGGATACCAAAAACTTTGCGGCAAGCTCTCTGATGGTCAATCTGGAAGTGGAAAAGGCCATTCGCCCACTGGAAGAAAAATTTGAGGTGCAAAAAGACAAACAAGCCCGTTTGGTGGCACAATGGCGCTTCGTTTCCCCAGCCATTTTTGTGCAACAAATGTTGGAAAACATTGCCGCTACTGGAGATGCCCATTACCTCGATTTTGAACAACAAATGTTGAACGCTCACGCGAAATACCGCGCCTTTTTTACCCAAAAAATCATCAAACAGGAAAAAATGCGTGCCACTGATTACGACCAGGTGCCCAAAAGCCAGTATACCCACTCGCCCGGACTTGTTCGCGCTACCCGGGCGGGATTTTGGGATATACTCTGGTTGTTGGGGGCTGGTTTTATAGCCATAATCTGGGGATTGCTGCAAGTTGCGCCACGGAAGATGGCTGAACCACGCTGGATAGAAGCTTAAATCAATTGTACCAAGACAAGAAGATGAAAAAAAGCACAGTCTGGATTTTGTTGGTCGTTTACCTACATGCCTCTGCCCAAATGGTGATGCCATTGGTGCAGGACTGTGTTGCACACTTGTTGTTTTGGCATGAACACTTCGAACACGTACATCACGGGCATAGCCACAGCAATCACGTAGATCACGAACTGGAACATTTGATGGATGGCAACGATGGCCACCATGCGCCTTCCGAAACGACCCCGAGCAGTACCTATCTCGGCAAATACGTACTTTCTTGTCACCTCCTTGCCAAGGCGCCAGATTTCCCATTGCCCAAAGAGCAGCTTATTTTTTTAACGTCGCGCATCAATAGGTACATTTTTTTCTATCATTCTTTCCACGGGAAAGTCAGCACTCCACCTCCAGAGTTAGTTGGATGATTTTTTGTTAATTTCATTGTTTATCAATTGTTTATGTCAATGTTTTGATGTGAACTGGGGCGTGCTTTGCCTAAATTAAAATCATCCACTAAAGAACTTTTACCATGTTTTTCAAATACCTACTCTCATTCCTCTGCTTGTTCGGCACTTTAAATGCTTTCGCCCAACAACGGGTAGTGAGCGGCACAATTTATGATGCACAAACCAAAGAACCACTCATTGGGGCCAACGTTTTTGTGCCTGGCACCCTGAATGGTACCTTGACGGATGCCACTGGAAAATTCAGCTTCAACACCGAAGCCAACACCCTGGAAATATCCTATATCGGATACGAGAACCAACAAATTGCTGTACCCGCCGATGGACAACTCAACCTCGGCATCAAGCCCACTTCCTTGAACCTGCAAGCGGTAGTGGTAACTGCCAGCCGCGAAGCGCAAAAGCGTTCTGATGCTCCAATTGCCATTTCTAAACTGTCTTCAGACCTGATTTCGAATACCAAAGCCATTGCGCTCCCGGAACTGATCAGCAAAGTTCCTGGCGTATTTATGATGCGTTTCACTGGAGAAGGCCACAGCATGAGCATTCGGCAGCCCCTTTCGACCTCGGCTTATTTTTTGTACATGGAAGATGGTGTGCCAGTACGTCCGATGGGCTTGTTTAACCACAATGCGCTGATTGAATCCAACATCACTGTACTCAATTCCATTGAGGTGGTGAAAGGTCCGGCTTCTTCTATTTATGGTCCCGAAGCAGTAGGTGGTGCCATCAACCTCATCACCAAACGCCCCACTGCTGTACCTACTTTCAGCATCGGCTACCAGGGGGATGAATACAATTACAATCGCCTGCAATTCAGTGCCGGGGGGATGTTGAACAAAAAACTGGGTGTATTCATAGGCGGATTTATGGGCAGCCAAAAAAATGGTTGGCGTGAACGCACCGATTACACCAAAAACGCCATCAACGCCCGTGTGGAATACCAGCTCAGTGCCAAAACTATGCTTACCGCGGCCTACGCTTATAATTTTTACGATGGCCAGGAAGGGCTCAGCCTCGACAGCATCGCGTATTACAGCCGTACTTATGAAGCCAGCAACGACTTTATGTACCGCAAAATCACGGCTCAGCGCTCGCGAATCACCCTTAACCACCGTTGGGGCAAACAAGCCGAGTCCTTTGTTACGGCATTTCACCGCTTCAACGATTACCAGATGAGCCCCAACCACACGGTACGCTGGACGACCGGGCAAACCACGGCCACCAGTGAAAAAAACCAGAGTCTATTCAATAGTTATGGAGTCATTGCACAACACAACCAGCGTTTCAATTTTTTGAAAGCAAAATTGATCGTGGGGGGTACGTTTGATTACACGCCTCAAACTTACGACGCCTTCCAGATTGGGCTGAATGCAGAACTTCGCCCCGATGGGAAAAACGTCAAAAAATACACGTATGTTGAAGATCGTCCCGATGTAAAATTGGGGGAATACGATGCCAAGGTGCGCAATGCCGGAGTGTATTCTCAATTCGAAATCAATCCCACCGAGCGCTTGAAACTCATCGCGGGCGCACGTTACGACTTGTTTGCCTTTACCTATGAAAACTACCTGGACAATACCCAGGGCGAAAAATCCTATGGCCAATTCAGTCCCAAAGTAGGTGCTACTTACGATCTGGGCAACAACATGGGCATGTACGCCAATTACAGCATTGGTTTTGCCCCTCCCGGAGTGACCGCCATTTTCCGCAAACGCCCCAATCCAATCCCTGGCCAGGATCCATTTTATTACAACCTTGGTTCGGCTCGATTCTTCAACACTGAAGTAGGGGGCTGGTGGTCTTTGTTGAAAAACAAAGTGATGATCGACCTCTCGGTTTACCGCTTGAAAGGGCAAAATGAATTGCTGGCGATTCGTCAGGCCGACAACTCAACTGATTATCAAAGTGCCGGAGCAACCTTGCACCAGGGGGTAGAATTCGGAGTGACTGCCACGCCATTTAAGGACTTACAAATCCGCTTTGGTGGGGCCAACGCACTGCACCGTTTTGAAGACTTCCGCCTTTCGGACAAACCCAGCGATGCCCTGCAAAAACTGGATGGTTACGAGATGCCCAATGCTCCCCGTTGGATTGTCAATACCGAGATCATCTATCAGCCCAGTTGGGTAAAAGGGCTACGGATTTCCGGAGAATGGCAGAGCCTCTCGCCGTATTTCCTCAACCAAATCAATACGCTAAAAATGGAAGATCGGGGATTTTTGGGGCAAAAAGGCCTGAGTCTCCTCAATGTTCGGGTGGGTTACACCATCAAAGGAGTTGAATTGTTCGTCAATGCCTTGAACCTGACCGATGAGTTGTACACCACCAGCGCTTCTCGTGGCAACGCAGTGAGCGACCGTACACGGTTTTCACCGGGTGCTCCGCGCACGGTAGGGTTTGGGATGCAATACAATTTTGTAGGAAAGGGAAAATAAGGCTCGTTTCAATGCGCTGTTGCTGTAAATACAAGCAGCAACAGTGCATTGAATCTTAGGTTGACCCAATATCTATGTTTAAATTGCCGCATCGTACTAAATTTTACAATTGCTGACGTAATGCCCTGTTGGCAGGGATTTATACACCACCACCAAAGCAAAGCATACTATGTTAAAGTTTCAATTCATGCGTAAGCCCTTTTACCTACTACTAGCCTTCATATTGCTATGCAGTCACGATCTGTATATAAAAATGGAAACCTATTTCTTGCAGGCTAATCAAGAAGCGACATTAAGCCTGTACAATGGGACATTTGAAACGAGCGAAAATATTATCACTCGCGACCGCATGTTGGACGCTTCAGTTATCGCTCAAGGCAAGAGAGTAGCCCTGAACCCGACTCAATGGAAAGACCAAGACAGCACCATTACTCAATTAACTTTTAATACTGGTGAAGCGGGAACTTATGTGGTAGGTGTCTCTACCAAAGCAAAGAATATAGCACTCCCTGCCAAAGAATTTAACAGCTACCTGGAACATGATGGCGTTTTGGATATGCTTGAACAACGCACTAAGGATGGCTTATTAGATCAAGATGCAGTAGAGCGTTATGAAAAACACATCAAAGCCATCTATCAGGTAGGTGATATTAAAACGAAAGACTGGAGCACCGTACTAGGTTATCCTCTCGAGTTTGTTCCACAAGCAAATCCTTACGAAAAATACAGTGGCGAAAAATTGGAAGTGCAGTTGTTGGCAGATGGTAAGCCGCTATCCAATCAATTGGTCTTTGCGGATTATATTAAGAGTATTCACGCTCATACACACAGCGATCACAACCATGATCACGCTCAGGAGGGGAAAGAACACGAACACGATCACGCACATACTGAAGGTGAGCACAACCATGATCACGAATCACAGCCAAAGGAAGAACATAAGCATACCAGCGGTCAACAATTACGTACCAATGAGCAAGGTATAGTCCTTGTAAATCTGCCAGAAGATGGCATCTATTATCTACGTACCATTCACATGACTAAAGTGAGTGATAATGACACCTTAACTCACCGCTCTAAATGGGCGACACTGACGTTTGAAATTAGCCACAAGCATGATGCGAACACCCACACGCATGATCATGAAGAGGGTGTTCCTGCCTGGGTTTTTGTAATGAGTAGCCTTCTCATCATAGGATTGTTGTTTTTTGTCTTTAGAAAAAAGAACTAGCAATGTATGTGCATTTAAAACGAGTGTTGTTGCTGTTGTTGTTATTCGTTCCACTTTTAGGATTTGCACATGATGTTTCAAGTGCCGACCAGGAGATTTTACACCATGGCGATTTATGGGCTTACATTCGGGTAGGTGCAACGCACATGCTTACCGGTTATGATCACTTGCTTTTTTTGGCTGGTGTTGTATTCTACTTAAACAGCTTTAATGATATTTTAAAATTCATCACATTGTTTACGATAGGACATTGTATCAGCTTGATCAGTGCGACTTACTTCGGGGTAACAGCAAATGAACATTTGGTAGATGCGGTTATTGCCCTGAGCGTTTTGTACAAAGGTTTTGAGAATTTGGGCGGATTTGAGCAGTTAAAGATAAAATCGCCCAATTTACTGACCATGGTAGGTCTTTTTGGGTTAATTCACGGTTTTGGACTATCCACCCGATTACAGTCTTTTGACATGGGAACGGAGCAAATTTTAGCAAAAATTCTGTGCTTCAATTTGGGTGTCGAAGTAGGTCAGGTGCTGGCATTAATTCCCATTATTTTTATAATTACGCTTTCCCGAAAGCATAAACAGTTTCCTGCTTTTTACAAAGCTGTGAATTGGTACTTGGTATTAGCAGGGATAGGTTTGTTTGTCTATCAATTGTATCACTACTTTAGTGGGCATTGGTAATGTGAAAAAAGGTCATCTTGATGATAAAATAGCTAACAAAGGCCAAAATAGTTGTGCGTTGAGGAGGAGATAAACGACCAAAAAACAGCCTGGTGTTTCAAATTAAAACACCAGGCTGTTTTGGCAATTATTGTACTGAGACCTACCGAATCACCACCCTTTTCACCGCAAGCCCTTGCTTTGTTCTGATCTGCACAAAATAAATCCCAACTGGCAATTGTACACTTGTCTGCATATTTTGTAGATCATTAGGATTACCAAAATCCTGAACTCTTCTCCCCATGTTATCGAACAAGGTAATTCTTTCCACTTTAGTACTGGCATCTTCCAACTTAATGGCGAAACGACCATCATTGGGGTTCGGCACAATCCGAATGGCTGCGTTTAAGGCGAGATTCAGGTCGTTTACACCAGTGACTACGGCTGGAAGCTCGGAAAGCGCATTGGAGTACAAAGAATTGAATTCAGTCGAAACGAATACCCGGGTAGTCACAAAGGAAATCTTGTGCACGTTCGTATAACTCGGCAAGTTGAATTGATTCCCCCCCGCAATCCAGGTTTGACCATTGTCGGAACTAGCCAATAAACCACCCCGATAACTGGCAAAAACATAGCCGGCATAATAGGCCATGTCCTGGATTTTGTTACCGTCCAGCCCCATTAAAGTGGTGTGGGCTATCGATGTAACTGCCGCCGGGGCCCAGCTGGCGGCATCAAGGTTGGCCACAAATATACCAGCGCCATCGGTTCCGGCAAATAACTTACTGCCATTGGTGGCCACTGAAGTGACCTTGAGTGTGTAAAGTCCAGTGTTTACCGCCGTCCAGGTACCTGAAGCAACCTCACGGGTAAACACCCCTTGGCCCAGGGTGCCCAGCAAGATTTTACTGCCATAAAAGGCCATTGAGGTGAGCACAGTATTGACCGGCAATTTCAACTGAATGGAATTCCATCTGGAGCCGTTCAGTTGAAACACGCCATAGCTGTCGTCCAGGATGTAGACGTTGCTACTTGACGCGTAAATCTTTTTAACATTCAGGTTGGTCAAACCAGCATTTTGAGCCGTCCAGGTTTTTCCGGTATCGGCACTAACAAACACGCCAGCATTTTGGGTTGAGGCGTACAGGCTGCTGCCGTAAAACTTCAGGTAGGTCACATTGAGGCTATCGGACAGACCCTTGTTGGCGCGAACATACGAAGCAGCCAAATCCCGGCTGACAAATACCCCTTTCTCCGTAGCGGCCACCACAATCCTTTCACCACTGGATTCCAGGGCATAAGTTTCCAGGTTGTTGAAATTGGTGTTGCGGCTCACCCAGTTGAGGGCGCTGGCTGGAGTGGTGTAAATGCCTTCTTTGCGGGTGCCCAGCAATACTGTGGTTCTAAAGCCGAGAGCTACGGTAACATCGCTGGTCGCCAGTCCGTCATTGGCTGCTGTCCAGGTGACACCCGTTGTGGAAGTAAAGACCCCTTTATTGGTGGTCAAAAACCAATTGTCGCCATTGTTTGCGATGGAGCGCATCACCGTTCCCGAGGGCAAGCCGGGTTGAATTGTGCGGTAGTTGATCATATTTGTTACTGCGCTGGCATTGGACAACATGAACAGGCCATCCATATTGATCGCCGCCAGTTCGTTGGTTTTGGCATTGTAGGAAATGGAGTTGGTGCCCCCCACATCGAGGGTTTTTCCATCGCTGAAACTGTCCCATCCGTTGCCGTCTTTGGTCACAAATACCCCACCTTCGCGGGAAGACGCGATGATCCGGTTGCCGAGTTTCAATAGACCGGTGATTGTGGTGCCATTCAACCAGGCGCTGTTGAGGAATTTCCAATTGGCACCCTTGTCGGTGGTTTTGTATACGCCACCACTTTCAGTACCCGCGATCAAGGTATTCGCATCCAGTGCGACCAGAGCGGTAACCCTTAAATTGGTCAGGCCGTTGCTGATTCTCACCCAATGCTTGTCTGTACCGACCACACCACTGTAAATATAGACCCCATCATCCAGGGTTCCGGCGAATAAATTAGTACCCGAGTGGGTAAGGGCGGTTA
>Ga0209717_1001837_pt1 | contig 21782 bp, 19 predicted proteins | sample AD_UKC048_MetaG_FD_184418 | JGI IMG/M metagenome (GOLD analysis project Ga0209717, IMG submission 184418) | Active sludge microbial communities of municipal wastewater-treating anaerobic digesters from USA - AD_UKC048_MetaG (SPAdes) (version 2) | ecosystem: Engineered > Bioreactor > Anaerobic >... | reverse complement strand
ACAAAGTATAACATACTATCCTAATCCGTTTACTTCCGAATTAATCCTGGAGATGAATAATATAAGTGCTGAGAATGCCGTAATTAAGATTTACGATGTTATGGGAAGAATCGTATATAAAAACACTATTTCAAGCAATGACCTGATAAATCAAAGAATTACGATGGATCTGCAATCTCTGCCTGCGGGTGTTTATTCTGCAGAATTCAGTACTGTGGATTATTCAAATACCAGCAAGATTGTAAAGAACTATTAAAATTGTATGGATTAGCATAAAAGATGCGGTGGTGGAAACATCACCGCACTTTTTATTGAAATACCGGTAAGGTATCTGTTAAGATCCTATAGTGCATTAGCACTTTGAACTCCAACAGCGACTCTGTCGTCATAACCATGACTAAATCCAAATTTCGTCCCGGACTGATTTCTATTAAGTATTGGCATTATTTAACCAATTATAAAATATTTATTAATTTTGATGAGTTTGTGGCAAATGTGTAGGGTTTGCATATTTTTTAAATCATGGCAAAATAAATTTACTATGGGAAAAGTTGAAGACATTCAAAAGTTGATTGACACTTTTAAATTAGAGCGCATTATATACGTTGTTCTTACGGGTATTTCAGCGATTTCCTTAATTGGAATCGGTCTTTTTTTAGCGCTTGCCAAAAGTGAATATTATAGTTTTTTAGCGCTTCTTGTGCCCACGGGCACACTAACACTTTGTATTTTCAGGGTTTTAAAAATGTGGGATGACGCATTAAAGTTTATTGGCAATCAAAATCAAAAAGAAGAGGAAAATGAAAAGTAATACTAATTTAACTTACAGGATGTTACCGGTCCTGGGTATTTTATTTGTCCTGGCAGGTCTTTTTTATCTTACATTTAAAATAATAAATGCCAGGGAGGAACTGACAAATCTGGAAAAAAGCCTTAATAAACTTGAGATAAAAAAAGCTCAAAAAATACAGGAAATAAATGTTTTGGAACAAGAGATAAAAGCCCTGAATAATATCGTTGAACAAACAGGTGATAAGAATGCCATTGATAAACAAGTTGAATTAAAAGAAAAATCAAAAAATGAAATACAGCAGATCAACCAACGTGTGATCAACGATCATAAAATCCTGAACCTGGACACTCAAAACAGGCCAAAAATATCTGCTGACAATTACCAGCTCGCACTTAACTGGGAAGCAAAAGCATATGACTATTTGTTTTTAAAAGACATACAAAAGGCGATAGATGCTTTTCATAATTCTGAAAATGCGTACAAGGCATTTCATAATGTTCATGAAATTGCAGTTTATTTAGAAAAGAATAAAACGGCTCTACAAGATCATGATTCTAAGTTCTGGAAGCAGGCATATTATCAAATAGCCAATGAATATAACTGGAAAATGACTCCGGAAATAAAAGCAAGACTCTTAAGGGAGGCAAAAAGGTAATAAAGCAAATGCCCGCTATTCCGGTTTTTTTCTCAAATCAACCAGCCACCTGCCTTTCTGGTATAGCAAATATACTTTCTGAATATCGCCGGTAAAGGTTTTATAATTGCAAATGGCTTCCTTACCGTTAATTTCACAATTTAATAATTCCGATTTACTGTCTTTTAAAACTATTTTTCCGCCCCCGCCCATTTTTGACAATGTTTCGACAAAACTCACAATTTTTATGGTCTGCTCCGTTCCCAGTTCTTTGGCTTTGGCGTAGTCATAATTATTCAGGTAGCTGAAAAACAAATCACATGTTTTTTCAGGTGGCAATTTTTTTTTCTGAATAGATTTACATCCGGCCAAAAAAACAAAAGTGATAAAAACTAAAAAACTAATTCTTATTATTTTTCTCATTATGTTTTTCATGTTGTTTTAAAAAATTATTTTTACCCGACTTGTCCGGTGTTTCTTTTTTCATGTCGACCAGCCACTTGCCATCGGTTTTGATTAGTACCAGTTCATTTTTTATATCATTGGCAAAATAGTTACAGATGGATGTATCCCCTTTGTTATTGCAATCAAGCATTACCAGTTTTGTTTCTGAGGGGAGGGCATTTTGTCCGCTGATTGCTATGAGCTGTTCCATCAGATCGATTATCTGCCGGGTATTGGAAGTACCCAATTTTTTGGCTTTTTCATATTCGCCTTTATAGAAATGTCTTAAAAATTTTTCAGCAATTTTTTCGGGTTTCTTAGAATAAGAAACATCAAAAACACTGCAGGAATACATCAGAACTCCTGATAAAAAAATTACAAATACAAAAGCTGCAGAATTACGCATGTCCTGTTTTTTATGGTTAAAGTTTTCGTTATCCGGGGATTATAATCATTAGTGTTGATATGATCAAGTGTGTTTGTTTCTGCCGACCTGAGTCTTCATCAGGATAATAGAAAATGCTAATTTACAATAAAATTTCTGTTATTAGCCACACAAACCGCTATTGATTCCGTCTGAATTATCCTTGTCATATGCTATCCCGGGCAAATAATAAATTCATTTTTATATTCCAATTATTTAAACAAATTATTATTGGTAAATGTATCCCAATTTAAAATCCATGATACACATTGACCAACAATTCAAAACAATGCTGGCAAATTAAAAAAAATATTATCATCCGTCAACAAAACCAAAAAGATTTAATACAATAAAGCAACCGAACTTATACGAATTCATTATCCGCATGGCAGATACCCTGACCACACTTTTGAACGGCATGAATGACTTTGTACAATGATATGTTTATGACCCGAGGTCCTTATAAATTCTAAAAGTGTATTTAATGTCATCACCATGACTAAGCAGACAAATTATCTTTTACCGAAGGGATGTATTAACCACAAGCCATGTTTTTTTTGTATATTAGCCATGTTTTTCGACAAGCCATGATACGTAAAGAAACGATACAGAATGTTATAGACGCCTCAAGGATAGAGGAGGTTGTCGGGGATTTTGTATCATTAAAAAAACGCGGTGTAAATTATATAGGGTTATGTCCTTTTCATAATGAAAAAACACCTTCGTTCACGGTATCTCCGGCCAAGGGGTTCTATCATTGTTTTGGTTGCGGTAAGGGCGGCGGCGCTGTGGATTTTATCATGGAACATGAGCACATGAGTTATCCCGATGCCATAAAGTATCTTGCTGAAAAATATCATATTGAAATTTCTGATGAAGTTCAGACTGAAGAAGAAAAGATCATGCAGTCGGAACTGGAATCGTTGTACAATCTGGTATCTTTTGCTCAAAAACATTTCACCACGAATCTTTTTGATACAGATGCAGGCCAGGCTATTGGGCTGACCTATTTCAACGAACGGGGTTTCAGCAAAAACACTATTAAGAAATTTCAGCTTGGTTTTTCACCCGCCACCTGGGATGATTTTACAAAAACAGCGCTGGAGCATGGCTACAAATCCGAATATCTTGTAAAGACAGGACTTTCCATAAAAAAAGATGACGGCACGCTTTACGACCGTTTCCGCGACAGGGTGATCTTCCCTTTTCACAACCTCAGCGGCAGGGTTATCGGGTTCACGAGCAGAATTCTTACTTCGGACAAGAACAAACCCAAATATGTAAATTCGCCTGAATCGGAAATATATAATAAAAGTAAAAGCCTTTATGGCATTTACTTTGCCAAATCTGCGATCATAACAAGTGAAAATTGTTATCTTGTTGAAGGTAATACGGATGTGATCTCGCTGTTTCAGGCCGGCATTGAAAATGTGGTAGCGTCGTCGGGAACAGCTTTGACCACCGAGCAGATCCGTCTTATTAAAAAATTCACAAAGAACATCACCATTTTATATGATGGTGATGCTGCGGGTTTGAAAGCCTCGTTAAGAGGTGTTGACATGATACTCGAAGAAGGTATGAATGTTAAGGTCGTGATCTTTCCTGAAAATGAAGACCCTGACTCATATGCACGCAAGCATGATTCCCTGGAGATAAAAAGGTTTATCAATGAGAGCGCGTCAAACTTCATCATTTTCAAGGCCAGGTTGTTGCTCGAAGAAACCAGGAACGACCCTATAAAACGGGCAGAACTTATCAAAGAGATCGTCAGAACCATTTCGCTTATTCCCGAGCCGATCCACCGCAACATTTATATAAAAGAATGCAGCGAGTTGATGAAGATACAGGAACAGTCACTGTTCAATGAACTCAACAAGCAGATACGGAAAAGAATCAAAAAAGATGTTGCGCATACAGGAAATAAGGACGAAGAAGACTCCCCAATCCCTGAGACAACGGATTACGTTTCAGAAAAACAGATAATTGAAGAACCTTATGATATTTCATCCTATGAAAAATATCTGCTATGGATTATTTTAAATTACGGGGATATTGAATTACTGATTGAAACAGAAATACCCGACAGTCCGGGGCGAACTGAAACAATCCCCGTACGTGCAGCAAATTATATAGCTCAGATTTTATCGGTTGATGATTTTAGATTTACCACGGCTCTTTATCAGCAGATCTTTGATGAATACATGAAAACGCTTTCAGAAGCAGAAAAAGCAGGTACGCTTAATTTTATTAATCATCCCGATGAGAATATTTCAAAGATTGTAATAGAAATTTTGAGCCAGAAGTATGAACTCAGCAAGTACTGGCAGGAAAAATACAAAATTTCGACTCCACGGCATGAAGATGAAGACCGGACGATACTGATCGATGATATTTCAAAAACCATAAATACGATCAACTTAAAAATTGTTGGTAAAGAAATGGCGGAAATACACGAAGAGATAAAAAAAATGCAGAAAGAAGACGCCGATAATCCTGAGATCATGGTTCTTCTGGCAAAATATAATAAGAAACAGGCCATCATGTCAAAGATAAGTTCACTCCTGGGAATCGTTATAAACAAATTATTCTGAATATAAATACAGGTGTATTCTTAAAAAACTTTTTATGTGCGGCATCTCAGGTTTTTATTCAACTGCAAACATTTTTTCAAAGGACGACCTGATCCGGATGACTGATGCCATGGTGCATCGCGGGCCTGATGCTTCAGGATATTATTATGATGGAATGACAGGTCTCGGACACAGGCGGCTCAGCATCATCGACCTTTCAGCTGCTGCTAACCTTCCGATGTTTTCTCATGATAAAAACTATGTAATTGTATTCAATGGGGAGATTTACAATTATCTGGAGCTTAAAAGGGAGCTTCTTTCAGAGAAATCCATTCCTTTTAAAACCAATTCGGATACCGAGGTTGTGCTTGAAGCTTTTGCCCACTGGGGTTTAGATTTTGTCGAAAAACTCAACGGGATGTTTGCCATTTCCATACTTGACAGAACCCATAAAACAATGTACCTTTTTCGCGACAGGATAGGGATAAAACCCATTTATTATTACCTGAGCGGACACAACGTTGCCTTTTCTTCCGAACTTAAATCTCTGGTAATAAACGAAACGATCCGAAAGAATTTACAGTTAAACCTTACCGCTGTCAATGAATTTCTGCACCTTGGCTATATCCCCGAGCCACATTCGATCTACGAAAACATTTACAAATTTCCGGCCGGCCATTATGCAACTATTAATGACTCTGGAATTACTTTTCATAAGTACTGGAATCCGGAATCAAAAATCAGTCAACAAAAAATCACCGATGAACAAGAGGCAAAATCCACCTTAAAAGACCTGTTGGTGAGTTCTGTCAGATACCGCATGATCTGTGATGTCCCTTTCGGTACCTTTCTCAGCGGAGGTATCGATTCCAGTCTTGTCACGGCCATAGCCCAAAGCCTGAGTTCTGAGCCTGTAAAAACATTTTCTATCGGATTTGAAGATTCAAAGTATAATGAAAGTAAATATGCGAAAGCTGTAGCCGAACATCTCGGCACCCAACATCATGAATTTACCGTAACAGAAAAAGATGCCATAGCCCTGATCCCCCAGCTGAATGAGCTATATGATGAACCCTTTGCCGATTCATCGGCTATACCGACCATGCTTGTTTCAAAGATGGCCCGTCAACATGTTACCATGACACTTTCGGGTGACGGCGGTGATGAATTGTTCATGGGTTACGGCGCTTATAAATGGGCCAGGCGGCTAAGCCATCCGTTATTAAAAACATTTCATCAGCAGGCCTATCCTTTGTTATCATTGTTTAGCAACAAATATAAACGGGCAGCGAACTTGTTTAATTACCCGGATTATAAAAAAATCAAAAGCCATATTTTTTCACAGGAACAGTACCTGTTCCGGTCAAATGAAATCACAAAACTGCTGAAACCCGAATTCAGGAGAGCAATTATTTTGGATGAAAATTTCGATTTTTTGAATTTGTCACCTGCCGAAGCACAATCATTGTTTGATCTGAAATATTATTTAAAAGATGACCTTCTTGTAAAGGTTGACCGGGCTACTATGAACTATTCCCTTGAAACCCGCGTACCCATCCTTGATTATCGAATTGTGGAATTTGCCTGCCATCTTTCCGAAAGATTAAAAATAAACGGAACTATTCAAAAATATTTGCTCAAAGAAGTATTATACGACTATGTTCCGTCTCATTTGTTTGACCGGCCTAAATGGGGTTTCTCCATTCCAATGAATAAATGGTTAAAGAAAGATTTAAAATACCTTATTGATAATAATCTTTCTGAAGAAAAAATCCGTCAGTATAATTTAATGGATTACAAGCCCATTGCTGAATTAAAAGATCGTTACTTAAATAAAGGCCAGGATTTTTTAAATACCAGGCTCTGGCTTCTTATTGTTCTCAATGATTTTCTAGACAAAAAAAATGTATAGGTTTTTATCTGTTTTTGTTTTTTATAAATCCCATAATTCCAATGACAAATACGGGAATAAGGCCAATAAACAGCGGCATCAGTCCAAAAGCTTTAAATCCCCGGCCTGACATAAAAAACAGCATCGCCGAATTGGCCAATACAAAGAAAAGTACCAGCAATATCCAGAAAAAAACGTTGTTGAATGCGGATGCGGGTCTCACCGGTTTATCTGCATCCGGTTTATAACTTTTTATATAATCTAAAAGCAACATTTTAAAACGAGAAAAACAGAGCATCGCTTTCACATCATCGGGGTCGTTCCGGATGGTGAGGTTTACCCTGCTGTTTTTAAACCGGATAATAATAATTTCCCTTTCAGATTTTTCAGTCCCCGTGGTATTAAATTTCACACTGTCGATATCTTCATATCTGAATTTTATTTTTTTGCCTGTTTTGATATCTGTCCGGCTAATTTCTTCACGGGTGAGCTCATATATACTTGATGTAAGCGTTTTTTTCCGTACAATCCTGATCACAATAAAAAAAAACAAAGAATATACTGTAACGGCAATCAAGTAAACATAAGCGGAAAGTAAAGTCAATTTATTCGCAGCAAAAACCACCGTTCCGGTGATGATCAAAAAAAAGAGAACAACCAAAACAATAAAACCCATAAGATTTTTATCCGCAGATTCTTTGTAAACAAAACTATCCATATTATTGAAGTAAAAAGTTATCCCAGTCCAGGGCTACATTGAATTTTTTGCGATACTGAATAAGCTGGTCTGTATCCAGCAATACGGTTGTTATGGCTTCGTTGTTTTCCTCAAAGGAGCCCATCATTTTCCCTTTGGGACTAATGATCATAGAATTGCCAGAATGAGAGGTTCCCCGCCCATCACGTCCTACCCTGTTTACGCCAACAACATAGCAAAGATTTTCCACTGCGCGGGCTTTCAGCAATATTTCCCAATGATGTTTCCTGGCCTCTGGCCAGTTGGCAATATAAATCAAGACATCATACAGAAAGCGGTCATTAGCGTAAGTGTTTTTTGCCCAAGCAGGAAACCGAAGATCGTAGCATATCATCGGGCAAATATTCCAGCCTTTCAGTTCAATAATTATTTTATCCGTTCCGGCGGTAAAAAAATTATGCTCGTTCCCGAAGCGGAATAAATGTTTTTTGTCATAGGTTTCATACGAACCATCCGGCCTCATCCAAACCAGCCGGTTATAAAAGACATCATCATTCCTGTAAATAAAACTTCCTGTAATTACGCAATTCAGGGTAGCGGCTATTTTTCTCATCCATTCCGGCACCGTACCATTCATATCTTCAGCAAACTTCTTCACATTCATGGTAAACCCGGTAGCGAACATTTCAGGAAGTACGACAATATCCTGAGCCTTGTTCATCGGTTCGAGTTTTCTGCCAAAATTGTCCAGGTTCTTCAGGGTTTGCTCCCAGGCTATATCGCTCTGAACCATTGTAATTCTTAAATCTTGCATAATATTTCAGCAGCTTTTTCCAGGGTTTCTTCTTTTTTGGCAAAACAAAACCGGAGTACTTTATTGTTTACAGGCCGATGATAGAATACGGAAACCGGTATAGAGGCCAATTTGTATTCCTTTGTCAGGCGTATTGCAAAATCCAATTCTTTCTCATCTGAAAAATCGCTGTAATCGAGTAACTGAAAATATGTTCCGGATGAAGGAAGGATTTTAAAACGTGATTTTGAAATCAGTTGAACGAAGTAGTCTCTTTTTCTTTGATAAAATTCATTCAGATGAACATAGTTTTCCTTATCGGACAAGAACTCAGCTATGGCATATTGTACAGGCGTATTACACGCAAAAACCACAAACTGGTGCGCTTTCCTGAACTCTGTCATCAGGTTCTCCGGCGCCAGACAATAGCCCATTTTCCATCCTGTTGCATGAAAAGTTTTTCCGAACGATCCGACCACTAAGCTGCGTTCAAGCAATTCCGGGATACAGCAAACACTTTCGTGCTGAATATTGTCATAAATGAGATGCTCGTAAACCTCATCGCTCAAAATGATAATATCGGTGTTGTTTGTAATTTTTGCCAGCGCTTCAAGGTCTTCTTTTTTTAGAACACTTCCCGTAGGGTTGTGCGGAGAGTTGATGATGATCATCCTTGTTTTATGAGAGATCAGTTTTTTTACATCATCCCAATTAACAGTATAATCAGGATGTTTCAATGCGGCGTATTTTAAAATGCCTCCGTTAAGTTTAACAGCCGGGTCATATATATCATAGGCGGGTTCAAAAATGACGACCTCATCGCCTTCCCTGACAAAGGCGGTGATAGCAGTAAACAAAGCCTGTGTGGCGCCGGCTGTGATATTAATTTCAGTCACCGGGCTATATCTGACATTGTGAGCCTCAAAAAACTTATCAGCAATCGCCTGCCTTAGTTCAGGCACGCCCTGCATAGGTGCATATTGATTTTTTCCTTCATTCATATATTTGTGCACCAGTCCGATCAGCTCCGGAGAAATATCGAAATCTGGAAAACCCTGTGACAGATTTATGGCTTCATATTCGTCAGCCATCTGCGACATAACAGCAAAAATGCTATCTCCCATGCGCGGGAGCTTCGAAATAACATTATTTTGGAAAATCGGCATGGATAAAATTAAAAGATTAATACAAATATAAAGTTTTTTCATAATCCATCAATTTGATAACTGTCAATATCTAAAACGCCGGCACTGATATTATTCTCTTTTCTTAAATGTATTTATAAATTATTACAAGTTTTTACATATAAGATTGTAGTTTCAATAATATCCATTGGAAATCAAATAATCACAAAAACTCAAGGACGTTTAAATAAAATATCATAAAATTCTTTGGTTTTTACGCTGTGATTGTTATTTTTACTGAAATTTTAAAAAACAATGTTATGGTAAAACAACTTGATAAACTAAAAACCATCGATAATGTTAATTTCAAAAATAAAAAAGTGCTGATCCGTGTTGATTTCAATGTACCATTAGATCAGAACCGCCAGATAACCGATGACACACGAATCAGAGAATCCATACCCACCATTCAGAAAGTACTGAATGATGGTGGCACCGTAATACTCATGTCTCACCTGGGGCGTCCCAAGGGGGGATATGAACAGGATTATTCACTGACTCCTATAGTGCCGCGTTTATCAAAATTATTAAACAGGAATATCATTTTTACGCGCGATCTTTTCGGGCCCAAGACTTTTGAGGTATGCGGGGCTCTTAAACCCGGCGATGTCGTTCTCCTTGAAAACCTCAGGTTTTATCCCGAAGAAGAAAAAGGTGATAAGAAATTCGCCAAAGAGCTGGCCTCCTTAGGTGATATCTATATCAACGATGCTTTTGCCACAGCCCATCGCAAACATGCCTCTACAGCTACGATTGCAGAATTTTTTCCCAAGAATAAGTATTTCGGGTTGTTGCTGGCCAGCGAACTGAAAAATCTTAACTTTATTCTCCACGAAGCAAAAGCACCGTTTACAGCCATTATCGGGGGTGCCAAGGTTTCCTCAAAAATATCCATAATAAAAAATCTTATGAATAAAGTGGACAACTTAATCATAGGCGGGGGCATGGCTTTTACTTTTATTAAAGCATTTGGTGGCAACGTTGGCGGGTCGCTTGTAGAAGATGATAAGATTCCCGAGGTTAAAAGCATGGTGCAGGAAATGATGCTGAAAGGCGTTAATCTTTATATTCCCACCGATGCTATCATAGCAGATGGTTTTTACGACGAGGCAAACTATATGGAAAGCCAGGCAGATGCCATACCCAAAAACTGGATGGGGCTTGATATAGGAAAAAAAACCTGCCGTCGTTTTGCCGAAATCATTAATGATTCAGAAACCATCATGTGGAACGGCCCCATGGGTGTTTTTGAACTTCCGCATTTTAAGCAGGGCACCAAGTCTATCGCTATTGCCGTTGCCAGCGCTACCATCAAAGGTTCATTTTCACTTATCGGCGGCGGTGATTCTGTTGCAGCCATCAACCAATACAATCTTGCCGACCAGATCAGTTATGTCTCCACAGGCGGCGGTGCTATGCTGGAATATATTGAAGGACGGGAATTACCTGGAGTAAAAGCGATATTAGAAGATTAATTCCGCTAATACAATTGATAAACAACACAAATCTTTTAGGGCGTCTCGTACAATAATGATCATGATCAACAGCTGCCGGCATTAATCAGTATTACCTGTAGTTATTTTTCCTGTTGATTGTGATTCAGGTTAACGTCATCCTTAGCCTGCCATTTTTTTATTTCGGATTTTATTCTGGGAATACACAATGGTGCAATGGCGCTTACAGGCTTATAAAGTAACGATTTTTCCTGAGCTTGCCGGGTAATCACCTTCACGTTCGGATCAAACCTGTTAAAGATGAAGAAAACAATACTCAACAAGAACGCTATTTTCAAAGCAGAAAACAAAGCTCCAAGCATTTTATTAACAAAAGTCAATGCAGCCAGGTCAACTACTTTTTCCAATGCTTTAGCCAAAAGTCTGACCACAATCATAATACCAATAAAGATAAGGGCAAATGCAACGGCTTTGGTGTACACTTCATTTATACCGAAATTCTGCACCAGCATTTCTGCGACAAAATCAGAGCAATAAATTCCAGCAAGGGCTCCAAGAAAGAGAGCAACCAGCAGGGCTAATTCGATGATCAATCCCTTTCGCAGTCCTCTGAAAACAGCAATCCCCAGTGGGATAATGATTATTAAGTCGAGATAATTCATATTATTTTTTCAGCCTGCGTGTCAGTTCGGTGGCATAGACAAAATTATTCAGTTCGACATTATTGGTATCCAGGATTTCGTGTTTGTCGCCTACCCACCAGAGTTTGCCGTTGTATATAAAAGCAATTTTATCCCCTATCTCTATCACAGAATTCATGTCATGAGTATTTATGACCGTGGTCATCTGGTATTCCTGTGTGATCTCGCTGATTAGGTTATCGATCAGAATGGAGGTTTTGGGGTCGAGGCCTGAATTTGGCTCATCGCAAAACAGGTAACTCGGATTCATGGCGATGGCGCGGGCAATTGCAACGCGTTTTTTCATACCACCACTTAACTCGGCCGGAAACAATTTGTTGACATTTTCGAGATTGACACGTTTCAAACAGAAATTGACCCGGTCGAGTTTTTCTTCGAGAACTTTATTGGTGAACAATGTCAGGGGAAACATGACATTTTCTTCTACACTCATTGAATCAAATAAAGCGCCACCCTGAAACATCATCCCGATCTCCTGCCTGATATTTTTTTTCTCATTGAAAGACATTCCTGTGAACAGACGATTATCAAATAATATCTGTCCATCGTCAATATCCAGCAATCCGACGATACATTTCATCAGTACTGTTTTTCCCGAGCCGCTGGGGCCTATTATCAAATTTGTTTTTCCACGATCAAAAGTCACATTAATGTCATTAATGATCATATGTTCGTTAAAACCTTTCGATACGTGACGTGTTTCGATCATTGCAGCATCAATTGTGTTAAAATAAGATTAAAGAGTATAATGAGGATGCTGCTTATTACAACAGCTTTGGTGCTTGCCTGCCCGACTTCCAGCGCCCCGCCATGGGTAAAATACCCATAATAACCCGACACGGATGTAATAATAAATGAAAATACCACTGTTTTAACTAAAGAATAAAATATTTCAAACGGGATAAAATCGAGGGTGATCCCCTCATAATAATTGGTCACCGTCACCACATTGAGCCATGCCGCAGCAAACCACCCCCCCAGTATCCCGAGAAACATGCTGATACATACAAGTATGGGAAATATCAGCGCTGCTGCTACAATTTTGGGTAAGATAAGATAATTTGCCGAGTTGACGCCCATTATTTCGAGCGCATCAATTTGCTCAGTAACACGCATGGTGCCGATCTCAGACGCGATCCTTGAGCCTACTTTTCCGGCTAATATAAGACATATGATCGTATTGGAAAATTCCAGAATTATGGATTCCCTGGTGGTAAATCCCACCGTATAACCCGGCACCCAGGCACTTGTGATGTTGTGTGCCGTCTGAATGGCCACAACAGCGCCCATAAATACCGAAATAATTGCCACAATACCCAGGGAGTCAATGCCGAGATTATTGATTTCATCCAATACCTGCTTACGAAAAACACTCCCCTTTTCGTGTCGTGTAAACACTTTTTTCATCAACAGTATGTACTGACCGATTACAAAAAAACTCTTTTTCAAGCCAATGGATATTGATTTTGCGAATTTACGCAATATTTTGAAAGATGACGGCAGAATTCATTTTTGAAATTATGTAATGTTTCAGCCGGGTATTTCTTATTTTCGTTTCATATTTAAGAAACTGTTTTGATTTTATGTTACATAAGATTTATGATGGATTTTTTAGCGAAACGAGGCAGATTTTGCAGACATAGTTTATCCTATGTCGAAAAATCTAACGAAGTTGCAGCAAAAAAGACGCATAAAGATATGAAAAGATAAAATCAAAACAATTTCTAAGTTTAAGAAATTTTCAGGCACCTCTAAAAACTTCAAATTTCTTCGTTCGTCTTCGTTCTTCAAATCCTTTCGTTCTAAAGGCTCAGCACAGGCATATACGTATAGTTACACTCCGGTTTCCAGAACTTCGACTGCCTCAAACTTTTTTGTTTTTAGAAGCGCCCGATCAAGATTAATAGAGATGCCCTTAAATATTATTTGCAAAAATTCCCATACAATATGATGTTCAGTTATGCGTTTTTCTGATATGTTTTGTACGTTGGTCAAAAATGCCTATGTTTGTATAAAAAATCAAAGGATGAAAGTGTCCCGTGTGTGCCTTGCCTTTTTATTACTTGCCGGTTTAGCAATCACTTCCACTTCGTGCAGAACGTCTAAAAAGCACAAGTGCCATGATTGCCCGACATTTTCGAATATAAAAGCCCGCAATTTTCAAAACAATCCTTTATATGAAATTTAAAATGCTTATTGTTGTCCTGCTGATAGCAGTGGTTGTTGTTATCTCATCATGTGCTTCAAAAAAGCACCGGTATAACCAGTGTCCTACTTTCAGTAATAAAATTGAAAACACCGCTAAACCTCACGGCATTGGATAACGGAGTTCTTTCATCCTATCTGCCCGGATCTGCTTATGAAACCGTGCTCGGGTGGATATCTTCCTACCCGGTGAGGATCGTTATATCAGGCGAGCGGATAACAAAATCCGGAGATTACCGTCCTCCTGAAAATGGTTTTTTATATCACAGGATCAGCATAAACCGCAATTTGAACAACTATGCGTTTTTAATCACTTTGGCACATGAATTTGCCCATCTGCTTACTTGGAATACATACAGAAGAAAAGCCAAGCCGCATGGCCACGAATGGAAAGATAATTACCGGATATTAATTCTTTCTTTGATTGAAAAAAATATTTTTCCCAAAGAAATTGAGCATGCGCTGATCAATGTTTTCGTAAGAAACGGTAAATCTGTTCATGAAGCCGAATATCGTCTTTCGCTTGTTCTGTCCGAATACGATATTGATTATTCCGGACAATTTCTCGCTGAGCTGGTACCCGATTCTGTTTTTTCTATCCGCAACGGAAATATGTTCCGTAAGGGAGATAAAGTCAGAACGCGTTATAAGTGTTTTTGCTTAAACAATAAGCGCTGGTACCTTGTCAGCCCTGCTATGAAAGTCAGGCCTGTAAGCAATGCTCTGAATTTCTCTGAAAACGTTTCTTCTTCCCCGACTATATATAAACAAAAAACTCATTTATAATTAATTATATTTTAATATTTTTGCCAATATTTTCCAGATTAAAATACAAAAGATGAGCAACAATTATTGTGTAATCATGGCAGGAGGAATCGGTTCGCGTTTCTGGCCTATGAGCCGTACCTCGCACCCTAAACAATTCATAGACATATTAGGTACGGGCGAAACTCTCATTCAGCAGACATTTAAGCGTTTTGAAAAAACTGTACCCAAAGAAAATATTTACATTGTTACCAATGAAAAGTATGCCGGGCTTGTAAAGGAGCAAATTCCCGGTTTAGATGCCAGGCAGATTGTCTCGGAACCTTCGCGCCGGAATACTGCGCCCTGTATAGCTTATGCCTGCTATAAAATCAACGAGATAAACCCTGATGCCAGCGTAATTGTTGCCCCTTCTGACCACATCATACTTAACGAAGATGCCTTCACCGGCATAATTTCTTCTGCACTCAGTGCGGCATCAAAAAACAACTGGCTTTTCACTTTAGGCATCCAGCCCAGCAGGCCTGACACCGGTTACGGATACATACAATATAAAGACACTGACACCTATCCTGATGATTTACGGATAAAAAAAGTCAAGACATTTACGGAAAAGCCAGTGCTCGAAATGGCCAAACAATTTCTTGAAAGTGGTGATTTTTTATGGAATTCGGGAATTTTCATCTGGTCGGTATCAAGTATCTTACAGGCATTCGAAAAACACCTGCCGGAGATCAAAGAGTCCTTTGAAAAAGGCAGGGGTATATATAATACGGATAAGGAACCGGAATTTATACAGCAGGTGTATACCACTTGCAGAAGCATCTCCATTGACTATGGCATCATGGAAAAAGCAGATAATGTGTATGTCCTGCGTTCCGATTTCGGATGGTCCGACCTGGGCACCTGGGGCTCCTTATATGAAAACAGGCAAAAAGATGAAAAGGGAAATGCCATAGTCGGAAAAAATGTTATTATGTATGACAGCCACAACTGCATTGTGAACATGCCGGAGAACAAACTCGTTGTCTTACAAGGACTGGATGACCATATTGTGGTTGAGTCGGGAAACGTGTTGTTGATATGCCGTAAAAATGACGAACAACAGATCCGGCAGTTTGTTAATGATGTAAAAATAGAAAAAGGGGACGAGTACATCTGAAAACGCCAAAAATACCGGTTATCCGTTGTTCAGGTAAAATGAAGCTGTCACATTCATAAAAGGCGCAAAGAGATTTTTCTCGCAGAGACGCAACGCAAAGAGATATGTTTATTTTTTCTCGCTAAGACGCAAAGGCGCAAAGAGATATGTTTATTATCTCGCAGAGACGCAGAGGCGTAAAGAGATATTTTTTTATGCCGGCAAGCCAATACGAGTTCTTATTTGTGTACCTTTTTAATGAAGTCCTCGACTTCTCTCACCCCTCCCTGATAAATGAGGTATCCGTTATAGGGTTCACGTTTTGTGATATCATCATTTATTGGTGTCAGCATTATTTCTTTAACTTTTTCCAGGTCGCTGGTCTGCCCTAAGGCCCATCCCAGTTTTATATAAGCCACTTCGGGAAGCATATTTTCTGCCGGGATAATTCCTTTAGCCATCAGGTCGCGACCGGTATCATAGACGAACATGTGGACAAAGCCCCACAACGTCTGTACGGTCATATATATTGCCACTCCTTTTTTGACAGCCCTTTCTATTGCCGGATAAATTGGCTTGTTCACATGTCCGAGTCCGGTACCAATAATAATAATACCTTTATAACCGTTGTCGACCATGGCATCTATCATATCCGGCTGCATGTTGGTATAGTAATACAGCATACCCACTTTTTCTTCAAAAACAGGTGTTATTTTTACATTTGCCGGGTCCCGGCGGCGATGATTATACACTGGTTTTTGCGGGAACACGCCTTTACGGGTAACGGTAGCCACGGGAATATCGCCAAGGGTTCGAAAAGTAGAACGATACGATGAATGCATTTTTCTGACGCGGGTTCCCCGATGCAAAAAACCGTATTCATCGGAGGTGGGCCCAAACATACATACCATCACTTCAGCAATATCGCCATGTGCGGCAGCTGTGGCTGCATGCATAAGATTCAAAGCGGCATCAGAGCTGGGCCGGTCAGATGATCTTTGGGAGCCAACAAGTACGATGGGTATCGGAGGATTCTGAACCATAAATGTCAAAGCAGCAGCTGTATAATGCAAGGTATCCGTTCCATGGCCTATAATAATGCCGTCGGTACCTTTTTCAATTTCCTGACCTATCGCTACGGCAAGTTTTTTATACTGCTCCGGGCCCATATTTTCACTGAAAACCGCAAAAAGTTTTTCGGTTTCCAGGTTGCAAATCTCAGCAAGTTCGGGAACCGCTCCGTATAATTCACCGGGAGAAAAAGCCGGAATAACGGCTCCGGTACGATAATCAAGCCTCGAGGCGATAGTGCCTCCGGTGCCGATCAGTTTTACTTTTGGTAGTCCGGGCGTATAGGGAAATTCTTTTTCAGGAATTTTATAATTTGCTTTTTTATAGCCCAGTTCCTTCATTGAAAGAATGGTTGCTATATCAACACCTATGTTATATCCCGTGACCACCTTCAGGACAATATGCTGGTCGTCATCATTTTCGGCGCGAGGCAACACGGTTCCCTTGAATTGCCCGCGTGTAGTATCCACTTCTGCCTGACCCCAAACCCGTACATTATATTTTTTCAATATTTCAAGAGCCGCGCCTTTATATCCCTGAAAAAAATCTTCACTCATGTTGTTATGATATTTAACTATTAATTACTTGTTTCGACTAATTTTTTTAATTCAGTGAGGTTCATATTTCCTGTCGCCATCTTCCGCAAGCCGCCCATGATCCAGTTTATTTCCACATCCGGCTTTTCGGAAATACGTATCTGGCGGAATTTTTCTTTCATAAACGGAATGTTGGCAAGTATTTCCTCCTTGTTGATCTTTTTAAATTTTATCGTGGCTAAAATAGAATCAAAATCCATTTTGGGGTGCATCATTAATACAGGCAGCATCTGCTTGGCAATGGGAAATTCGAGCTTCTTTTCCTTAATAAAACCGAACATCTCACGGATCATGTCATAATCAAAATAAGGTGATACTTCATGTTGGCCTTCGGTATGTTTCAGCGTATGTCCGATAAAGGTTCCGACACGTTTGGGATCATATCCGTATTTCTCGACTATCTGGTCAATAATGGGGAACAGGTTTTTCTTTAAAATATAAGTATACGTATCTTCCGGAATATCCCATGTTTTCAATTGGAGATAACGTGTGATAACCTCCGTAGGCAAGCCTTTTTTCAAGTGGAGGATATAATCATCATATAAGGGTATAGGCACAGAATCCGTATCAGGATACATACGGTCTGCTCCCGGCAATACACGTTCAAAAATTGTTGTTCCGTCTTCAAATGATTTACGTGTTTCGTTGGGAACTCCCTTAAACGCCCACAGACATCGCTCTTCCACTGTTTCCAGGGCTGTTTTCATGTCTGCTTCAGGTCCCCAGATGATGACCTGGGCATCCGTATCTTTTGCGCTAAGCAGGTTTCTGATGTTCGAGAAATCATCTTCACTGACCAGGGGAACAAACTCTTCCGAATGTGTCATGTTGGGTGTTTCAATACAGGCGATCACTTTCAGTCTTTCGCTGATTTCATCAGCAAACATTTTACCGGGCTGGGTAAAGTGCGAAAGTATCTTTTTAAATCCCGGAAGGTTAATGGCATAGTATTTATATACATTCTTTTTTTCGTCGGTCAGCGGGAGGTTAGAGAAACGAAAATCTCTAAGTTCCAGCTCCCTAAAGTTCATTTTCCAGGATGAGCCGTCGCCCATTTTTTCGTTCAATATTCCTCGGATATGCAACAAGGACCACTGGCGGAACGACTCATTATGAGTGAGTTTGGGTATCCACCGGGTATGAGCGACACCTTTTATTTCCACACGTGTTCCACCTTTGCAACTCACATTTACATCCTGTCGCCCGGCGCCGATGCCGGTTCTGACCTTCCCGGTGCTTCGGTTTAGAAAACGGATAGAATCACAGGCTTCTTTTACTTCGTAAGGATTGATCATATCGGGATAGGTGACTGTTTCTATCAGAGGCACGCCCAGCCGGTCGGTGGAATAAACACGCCGGTGGCCGATATCCGAAATTTCGCGGCATGAATCTTCTTCAATACTTAACTGTATCAATCTTACTTTCTTGTTTTTCAGCGACAATTCACCTTCCACCCCGAGAATCGCGGTTCTCTGGAATCCGGTAGGTATGCTTCCGTCGAGGTATTGCTTCCTGGTAATATGTACTTCGCCAACGATATTAAGTTTGCATAACAGCGCTATTTCCAGTGCATATTCCAGCGCTTCTTTATTCAGTTTAAAGGGCGGCGTATCATCCACATCGTAGGTACATGCGGTTTCGTTCTTGATGCGGTATACAATTTCCTTGCGTGTTTTGAACTCCATGAGCGCGGTGCCGTCATACTCGCCCAATTCGCTCAGTGTCGGACGCATATGCCTCAAAAGTTCGGCATCATATTGATTTTTTTTCTGATATAGACCTGCAGGGCAATGACAAAAGAGTTTTTCTTTGGTTTTGAGCTGCTGGTGAACCTCCAGACCGGACATAAAACCTATACGGGTCCAATCATCCTGTGTGGCCTTCTTCAGTGGCACATATCCAATAGTTTCCTTAGTTTCTTCGTAGTTATACTTAGGATCGAAATTTTCTTTCATAATATATTAATTGTTATTGGGCGGTCAAAAATACTTATTTAAATTGTTTTATCAGAGATTCGGGGTCAAAATATTTCTGAAGCGATGGTGAGTGACGGTATGGGGGTTTAGTGGCAGCACGAACTGCAAACGGAACAAGTCAGCGCTCAGTCATACCGCTACTGGCATAATTTTTTGCCTCGGCCTGAAGGGGAAAATTGATTTTCATTATTATGCAAGATTTGGCAAAACGCTATGGTGATTATCAGGTAATAAAATCTAAATAATTTTCCTTACTAATTACAGAAAATTCCGATTCGGGATAAGCTTCTTTCCAGGCTTCAGGAATTTTGACTTTGTTTTTGATATATTTTATTTCAAATGCAAACAGCTTTCCGGCTCTTTCCTCTACCCAATCAATTTCCTGCTGATCATAAGTCCTCCAAAAAAACACATTGGCCGGTTTCGTCTGATAAGCCAGATATTTCAATCTTTCTGAAATAATATAGTTTTCCCATAATTGCCCAACGTCATTCCTTAAACTCAATGGGTTAAAATTCGAAATGACCGCATTTCTTATACCGTTATCCCAAAAATAGTATTTCGAGTTTTTTGAAACCTCTTTTCTCAAGTTTTTGCTAAAGCCACCTAAGCAGAATATTATAAACGTTTTTTCAAGCAAGTCAATATATCGTTCCACTGTATTTCTGCTTAATGCCACTTTTTGCCCAATCTCAGAAAAAGACACCTCACTGCCTACCTGAAAGGCCAGTAACCGTAATATATTTAGAATTTTTGATGCGTTTTTTATGTTGTCCAATTCTAAAATATCTTTCAGCAAAAAAGAATTTACAAGCCCGATCAGGTATTCCTGCTTTTCTGCATATCCCGACATGGAGAACAATTCAGGGTAGGAACCCAAAATAAGCCGCTGCTCCAGATTTGATTGGGTTTCAATGGGATTCTCTAAATCCTTCAGCTCATATTGTGCTATTGGGAAAACTTTAAAATTAATATTCCTGCCCGTCAAAGGCTCCCCAAGTTTCTGCGAAAGATCAAATACTGATGAGCCTGTTGCCATTATCGTCAAACCATCAATCTCATCAATCATAATTTTTAGTATCCTCCCGATATCTTTAATTTTCTGAGCCTCATCAATGATTAACAGTTTGTTTTTCCCAACAATTTGTTTGTACTCAGAAATACTTTTGTTTTCCAGTTTTGCAGCCACCTGAAAATCTTCTCCATTTAACAACAGCCTGTGTGTATTAAGGCTTTTAATTATCTGCTTTATCAGAAATGTTTTTCCGGTCCGCCTAGCGCCAAGCAATAGTAAGACCTTGCCTGATTTTAGTTTTCCTTCAATTTTTTTCTGAATGGGCCGCTGAATAATCATCTTATGAAATTTTTTACAAAAATAAACAATTTTCCATTAATTTGATCATTTTGATGAATATTTTTACATTAATACGTTCAATCTATTGAATGAATTTACGTAAATTCGTTCAACGATAAAAATTGAATTGATTATACCGATTTGAAAAATAATATAGTCCAAACTTCGCTTCACTCGTTTGTACTATTTATTTTTATCATCGGTATAACCAAATAAGAAATATCAATACGCCCCATTGGACTAATTGATATTTCAATTTGGTATTATTTGGTAGTGTCGGGGTGACTTCTCCATAGGAGCGCCTTCGGCGCGCTGATACCCGGCGATTAGCAGTCACCCTGACACTTTTTTTCAGGGTGGCAGCACGAACCACCAACAACACAAGCTGGCGCTCGCCGTAGGCGCTCATTCGGAGCAGTCGTACCGCCACTGACAAATAGCGATCCTTGCGTTTCCCTTGCTGTCCTTGCGGTAAACAATAACCGCAAAGAACGCTAAGTTTTTTTCTCGCAGAGACGCAGATGCGCAGGGAGAGCGCTGTTTTTTTTCTCGCAGAGACGCAGAGGCGCAGAGAGGATTATGCTTTTCTCGCAAAGACGCAGAGGCGCAGAGAGCGTTATATTTATTCTCGCAAAGACGCAGAGGCGCAGAGAGCGTTATACTTTTTCCCGCAGAGGCACAGAAGCGCAGATAGCGATATATTTATTCTCGCAGAGACGCAGAGGCGCAGAGAGCGTTATATTTATTCTCGCAGAGACGCAGAGGCGCAGAGAGCGTTATACTTTTTTCTCGCAGAGACGCGAAGGCGCAAGGTTTTTCCAGCAAAGAGTCATCGTTATCCGGGATTTATGGGTGACCTATTATCAATGCCACGGGTATTTTCATTATTTTCGACACCCTTACGGGATATTTTATTATTTTTGTTAGTTACTCACCTATCCTTTGTGGACAAAAAATGATAAATTCAATACTGTTAGCGGCACAGATTGACACAAGTATAAACCAGATATATATTCCGATGGAAATTGCTCCGGCATACGGAGTAATTGAATTTTCCATGGCCGATTATCTGTTCGCCCCTGTATTGTT
>Ga0209717_1001835_pt1 | contig 21798 bp, 22 predicted proteins | sample AD_UKC048_MetaG_FD_184418 | JGI IMG/M metagenome (GOLD analysis project Ga0209717, IMG submission 184418) | Active sludge microbial communities of municipal wastewater-treating anaerobic digesters from USA - AD_UKC048_MetaG (SPAdes) (version 2) | ecosystem: Engineered > Bioreactor > Anaerobic >... | reverse complement strand
TACCACCGCATCGACATGGCTGCCGGTAGAAAGATAATCGCCCAAAGACCCTTCAATATCTACCGTAAGGTCGCCTGATGTAAGTGTCTTTACACCGTTTGTTACACCGGCAAAAGCAGAAAGATGTCCGCCAGACGAGAATCCGGTGATGCCAATGAACGACGGATCGATGTTGTATTTGGCAGCATTGGAGCGAACGTAGCGGATGGCCGCTTTCACATCCTGAATCTGTGCAGGCCAAATTGCCTCCATACTGGAGCGGTGATTAATTGAGATGACCGCAAAACCCGCTTTCAGAAGAGGGGCTCCTATGGATGCGGAAGCCATAGCCTTAGCGTTGTTGGCAAACCATGCACTGCCGTAAATAATAATAATCGCTTTATAGGCGGTTTTTTGCTCTTTTGGAAGGTATATATCCAAATTGTGGCTTTCCAGGCTGTCGGAGGCGTAATTTACGTTCGTCCAGCTGGTGGAATAAGTATCTTCAGCCGGTCCTTTTGGCATTTGGAAATCCTGTGCCGTAACTACAAAGGCACACAGAGAAAATAATACTACAAATAATTGATTTTTCATGTAATAATATAATACTACTATTTAAAAAGCAGCGGAGCCACTTGATACAAACTTCTTCTCCAGGAAAGGAATTCATGTGCCGTGTTTTCAGAAATATATCCGACCGCATTGAATCCTGCATTTTTAAGTTCTTCAGTTGCCTTTTTTATTCCATCGGGATTTTCTCTGCTGCCGCAACTTAAAAAAATGAGTTTTACCTGTGATTTATCCTTAATATCGTCGGGAGCATAAACACCTCCGCTTAATAAAGCATAATGAGAAAATACTTCGGGACGGTTAAGGGTAATCATTTTGGTTTCCATACCGCCCATTGAAAGCCCGGCCATTGCACGGTTGTCTTTATTGGCGAGGGTGCTGAAATGCTTATCGATATAAGGAATCAGTTCGTCAACAAGTACCGTCTGGAACGGTTTAATGTCAAAATTTCTAAGTCCGCTGCCAAACTTTATCTCGTTGGTCATTCCGTAAGTCATAACAATGAGGAACGGTTCAATTTTGCCATCGGCAATTAAGTTGTCCATGATCAGATTGGCGTGTCCCTGAACGGACCATGCTGTTTCATCTTCACCCCAGCCATGTTGCAGATACAAAACCGGATATTTTTTGTTTTGGTCTTTTCCATAGCAAGGAGGCGTATAGACAAAAGCGCGACGTACAGACTGGGTGCTTTCAGAATAGAAAAGTACTTGTTGAACTTTTCCGTGAGGAACGTTCCTGAGGGCATAAAAATCCTGATCGTGAGCAGGAATTTCTATACCGCTTTCCCAACGTGTTGATCCATAAAAATTCTGTGTTCCCGGATCGTTAAAAACACCGCCGTCAATGGTAAGATGATAATAGTGAAATCCCTCGTCAAGAGGTCCTTCCGTTGTGCCCATCCAGAAGCCGTCTTCTGCTTTTTGCAGTACGGTTCCACCACGGCCACCCAGCCCCAGGCTTACGCTAACGGCTTTTGCATCGGGAGCTTCTACGCGAAATCGGGCATAGCCCTGTGAGTTAACCATCGGATACTCTTTTCCGGGCTGGTTTAAGGTGGAAGGTTGAAAATCTTCTTTTATTCCTGAAGCATTTTCCTGGGCAAAGCCCAAACGGGTCATTAATAAAATGACACTGGCTAGTAAAACTATTTTTTTCATATATACTAATTCAGTACTGACCGACTAAAAAATGAAGAAAATATAGGGACTTAACCGAAGTCTCGTCCCTAAGTTGTAAATTTGGATTGTCAAAAACTAAATTTCCAACCATGGGCAAAGTTAGCGAAAATAAATTTGTCGGTCAGCCGATCTTAAGACAAATAGTGAATATTCTCCCGAGGGAAAAGTTCGATGAGCTGGTAATAAGGCTCGGCAGTGATAAATATTACAAGGCCTTTTTTTCCTGGGATCAATTGATCGTGATGCTCTTTGGCATTTTTTCCCGTTGCGACTCGATGGGTGAAGTCTGTGACGGCATGCGTGCCTTGGGTGGCAAGTTGAATTACCTGGGCATGGAGAGTTCGCCTGCAAAAAGCACTGCCGGAGATGCATTGCGTGACAGGGACGAGGAGCTGTTCCGTCTGTTCTACTTTGCACTGATCGCCCATTTTTCCCCGCTTTTGTCGGTCAGCCGCAAAAAAAAGGGCCGGAAGCAGGGTGTCAGTTTCGAGGAGTTCTATGCCTTTGATTCGAGTACGGTGACGCTGTTTTCCGACGTGATGAAAGGCGTGGGCCGGAACCCTAAAGGCGACGGGAAAAAGAAAGGCGGCCTGAAAGTCCACATGCTGACCGACGTCCATGCTGACACGCCGCGATTCGTGAAGATAAGCGAGGCGAAAATGCACGACAAGAACTTCTTGCAATACCTGAATTTAAGTGAAGGCAGCATGGTGGTCTTCGACAAGGCATACAATTACTACCTGCAGTTCGCCAAATGGACGCGACAAGGCGTGAATTTCGTTTGTCGGCTGAAAGACAATGCAAGGTACGAGGTTCAGGAAGTCCTTCACGAGAAGAAGCTGGAAAAAGGGGAACATGCCGTTTACAAGGTGGAACATATCCACGTTCAATATATCGAGAAGGTCGAGACGGGGACCGAAGGCAAGAAAAAAAGGAAGAAAGTCAGACAGACGAGGACATTATGCCTTCGTTTAGTTTGGTACAGGGATGAACAGGGGCGTAAATACAAGTTCATCACCAATAATTGGGAAATAACAGACGAGGAAGTTGCCTTGATTTATAAAAATAGGTGGTCTATCGAAACGGGATTCAAAAAATTGAAGCAAAACTTCCAACTCACCTATTTTTATTCCGACACTGAAAACGGGATAAAGACCCAAGTATGGTGTACCCTGATCGCGTATTTGCTTTTACAGGTGATTCAGACCAAGTCGGAAAGCGAAAAGGCGTTTTCAACCATAGCCGCGTTGTTGAGGATGCATTTGATAAGCCATCTGGATTTGACGTGGGTGGTGACCGAAGGCAGGCGCACTTATCCCAGACGACTGAAAAGTCGCAATAAAAGTCCCACGGCCGCCCAATTATCACTGTTTTGAGGGGGGGGAGCACTTTTTGGAAATGAAAGACAGGAACTGTAATGGTTTACTTGTCAGGTGTTTAAGAATAAGGACCGATTGATTTTGATTTTAGTCGGTTGATACTGATTTTAATTATTTAATAAATAGGCTATTAAAGTATATAACCTTTATTTATGCAAACTGTCAATCACCATTATCTAAATATTTGCGCACGAATGCGCGGCTCTAGCTCTAAAAAGATTGAAACATAGTTTCATATTAAGGTGTGAGTATGCAAAGGACATGGTTCCGTGGCCGAATCATTATCGACCGTTACTCCCCTTGCCTGTGAGCCCGGAGTTTGCAAATTGCTCTGAAAACCGTCTGATCTTCAGGGGTAGTTAATTTTTCTCCAAGTATCCCATTACCTTCTCAAACTTATCGCTTACATGTTCCCAAAAAACTTCTTTTTTCTGTTCATTTAACAACTTAAGAATACACGAATCAATCTTTTCAATAATCCTATGATGTAACGTTTCAATAATCTCTTCAAAGTCGTTCCCAACCTGCACAGTTTTGTAAGTATAAACTCTAAAAGCACTCAACGGCAATAAAAATCCCTGAGTATAACTATAGTCAATATCCGCACTATTACAAAAATCTTTCAAATTCAATGAGATTTTCCTTATGAATGCCTCTTTTAGAGCATACAGAATATAATGTCCATTAATAGAATTATTGTTAAGTAACTTATCAATTATACTCTCAGATAAATCCGGGTATTTTGAAGATGCATTGTTAGTATCATCCATAAATCAAAATATTTAGTAGTCAATTAACTCATCAGCATTCCGGTGTTTTAGTCGCACTTTTTATCCTATGTTCCCATATAACCTTTTTTGCCTAATATCTATTATAAACAGTTGTTTTTGCCTCCTAAGTGGATCTCTGGATCAGAGACTTGATGTTAATTGTTTTTATTAAACATGCCCCTGGGTATGGATTTGTATTCGTAAAAGGTGGATTATATCTTAGCCCCAATTTCTAGCTTTCTTCATAGCCATCTCTACCCTCTTAATGAAGTCCATTATCTCTTTTTTCCTTTCCTCATTGTCTTTATAGGTAGTATCCATCATCTTCTTCAATTTCTTAATATGATCATTCCCAATATCCTCAATTTGTCTGATCAGCTCCTCATACTTTTCACTAGCTACTGTTTTGTATAGTTCTCCCTTATCTTCAATTGTTTTACACATGTCCTCAAGACTTTTAACTGAGTCCTCAACGGGGACGTTTATCCCAGTTTTAAAAAGATCCTCTAATTCTTTTACTTTACTTACTATGTCTAATGGACATTCATATAATGCATGATGTAAACCTGTCTTAGCCTCTAAATAAATGTCTACTAATTCCATAAAATCTAATTTCTTCAATTCTTCTAGAAATTCTTGTGAATTCATTTCTTATAGTATTTAAAAATGAAAAATCCACTCTGCTATTCTTGTCACTCTTGTATACCATTTAAAGTTGTGATGTATTTTTAAATGTCTAGTTCATATTAGGTCTTCTATCTTTGGATACCATGCAACCAGATATGCCAATACAGAAGATTCAGAGTGTCAAAAATTGAAATTTGGTACAGGCATTGGGACAATGTAACTATTTCTGCTACATATGTATGTAAAACTAAAACATATTCAGGAATAATCAAATGTTTCATGAGAAAAAAAGAATGAGAGCACCTCATTTTCTCTTCTCAAATAACATCGCGCATCCATCCAGCAATAAGCCGAGTATTAATATCACTGCTAACATATTTCTCCTTTTAAATCTTTCTGATAAACAAGGGAACAGTTCATATACGCAGACAAAATAAGCAATCAGAACGTCAAAACATGACGTAGTGGACAAAAATTTGCATAAAATTTTTAAAAGGAAAAACTGGAGACATGGTGAAAACTTTTGCCACTACCCTCAACTATATCACACATAAAAATTCATCCGGTTTGCCATTGACTCAAGAAACGCCAAGCAAGTAACACCCCTGTTACAATTCTCCATCTATGGTCAATTTTTTATAAAAAATTTGTGAAGGTCTGAATAGACATAACAGCATATCATTTGTCTTATCCCCCCACCCCCCCAACTTAAAGGCTTTTTAGGACACACAGGGCATTTTCTCGTTTTCGCAGGGGTAAATACCATACAAGACGAAGGGTGTTCAAAACAGACTAAAAACGGGTTTAATTTACCTCCGTAATTTTAAGGTGATATATCTTCTGATAATCATCTTTCACGGAAAAGCAGTAGTTACAACGCTTTGAATAGTGTATGATTGGGAATAATTTTACACCTAGTTTACACCAACAGAAAAGCACCTACAGAATATCGCTGTAAGTGCCTGATCTTCTGTGTAGCGAGGACGAGAATTGAACTCGTGACCTCATGATTATGAATCATGCGCTCTAACCGACTGAGCTACCTCGCCGCTGTGGAGCTGCAAAAGTAAGCATTATTTTTTAACACACAAACGGGAATTTGATTTCAGACTTCCGGCCATAACAGGACCGTTGCATATACAGCAATCCCTTCTTCACGCCCCACAAAACCAAGGTGTTCCGTGGAGGTTGCCTTGATGGAAATGAACTCCGGTGTTGTTCCCAGGATGGGAGCCAGGACTTCTTTCATCCGGGGAATGTATTGTGCGATTCGGGGTGTCTGCAGGCAAACGGTGCAATCTGCATTTCCAAGGTGGTAGCGCGCTTTTTTGACCATCGCATACGTTCGCTCCAGAAGGATTTTGCTGTCAATTCCTTTGTATTCTTGGGATTTATCGGGGAAGTGAGAGCCAATATCACCCATGGCCAAAGCCCCAAGCAGGGCGTCACACAAAGCGTGTATGAGGCAGTCCCCGTCTGAATGGGCTATGCATCCTTTCGTATGGTCAAGCTTTATGCCTCCCAGCATGAACGGCAACCCCTTGGCAAGTGCGTGCACGTCGTACCCGTTCCCAATGCGGGGCAGGGAAGGCAGGTCCAGCCTTTCTCCGGGCAGGGAATCAGCATTACTGGGTTGGCAGTGCTTCGTGTGACTAAGGTTTTGTCCTGAGCCGAGGCAGTCTTCCTGGTCGGTTTTTATCATGACACAAAAATAACGATTTTTCCATACCTTTGTAAGTTATGACACGAATTGCAATTTTTGCATCGGGCAACGGGAGCAACGCGGAAAACCTTATCCGTAACGTGACTGCAGGGGAGGTGGTGTTGCTTTTGTGCAACAATCCTAAAGCTTTTGTCCTCAAGCGTGCAAAAGAATTGCAGGTTCCTGCAGTGGTCTTTTCCCGGCAGGAACTGGATGATGCCGCCGGGGCGTTGGCAGGAGAAGCAACGCACATGCCTGCGCCGGAAGCAAGCCGGCAGGAGCGTAGTGTCCTGGGGCTGTTGAAAGCCCACCGGATTGATTTCATTGTGCTGGCGGGGTTTTTATGGAAGATTCCTGCGCATGTGATCAGTGCCTGGCCCGGCAGGATAGTGAACATCCACCCCGCCCTGCTTCCCAAATACGGGGGAGCCGGTATGTACGGGGAACGGGTGCACCGGGAAGTGATCAAAAACAAAGAGAAGGAATCCGGGATAACCATTCATGTAGTGGATCAATTGTACGATCATGGCCCGATATTGTTCCAGGCAACCTGTCCTGTGGACGGCACAGATACCCCAGAAGCCCTGGCCCGCAAGATCTATGCGCTTGAACAACAGTATTTTCCTGTCGTAGTTGACAAATATATAAAACAGGTGGCCGTATGATCAGGGTTGAGCATTTATCAAAAAAATTCGGGGACCTGGTAGTCTTGTCCGATGTTAATATACACATTAAAAAAGGCGAGGTGATCTCTATCATAGGCCCTTCCGGCACGGGAAAAAGCACATTCCTGCGTTGCCTGAACCTTCTGGACCCGCCTTCGGGAGGAAAGATTTTCGTTGACGGGCAGGAAATCACGGCTCCCGGAGCAAAGGTGTCGCTGCTCAGACAAAAAATGGGGATGGTCTTCCAGGATTTCAACCTTTTCATGCACCTGAGCGTGCTGGACAACCTGACACTGGCACCGGTCAAGCTCCTGGGCAAAACCAGGGAAGAGGCCACTGCCCAGGCCCGTGAATTGCTCCAGATGGTGGGGCTGGCCTCGAAAGAGAACGCTTATCCGGCAGAACTTTCCGGGGGTCAGAAACAGAGGGTGGCCATTGCGCGCTGCCTGGCCATGAATCCCAATATTATCCTGTTTGACGAACCCACCTCGGCCCTTGATCCAACCATGGTCAGCGAGGTGCTGGGGGTTATCCGGCGCCTGGCCGGAACTGGTATGACCATGGCCATTGTGACCCACGAAATGCAGTTTGCCCGCGATGTTTCCACCCGGGTGCTGTATATGGACCAGGGTATTATTTATGAAGAAGGGCCTCCTTCACAGGTTTTTGACAACCCTCAAAAAGAAGCGACGCGTACTTTCATAAACCGCATCCGCAACCTGGAGTGGCTCACAGAAGATTTTGAACACTACGACATTTATGCCCTGACAGCCGAGGTGGAAAAATTCTGTGAAAAACACTTCCTCGGGCACGCCAGAAAAGATGATATCATCCACCTGGTGGAAGAAACCATGCAATTGTGTCTGGGAACGGACAACCAGCCGGAAACCCTCAAACGCAGGGAACTTATCCGGCAGACGGGGGGTATTTCCCTGTTTGTTTCTTATGCCGAAAAAAACCAGCAGATCAACGTGCGTTTCTCGGCCGATGCCCGGCTGGGAACCATTATCAACAGTGAACGGGACGAAGACGACCTGGGCATGATGATCATCAACGGCCTTACGGCCGGACAGGTTAACGAACGAACTGAAGGTGACCGTCTTATCCTGGACCTGCCCTTGGCAACAAGGTCAAAAAACAATTAAAAAATTACAGCTATGGCCTTTAAAATATCATTTTTCCGCACCTCCCAGCACCGGGTTTTCAATTATAAACCCGTTTACTGGGATCCTAAAAAAGAGGAGTTCGAAACACGGGTGAAACAGGCCCGTGAAAAATACTCGGTTCAAAAAACAGGCAAAGACGCCTCCTATGCCCCCGGTTCGCTCATACGCGGCTCTTTCCGTAAACGGCCCGAACTAAAACGTGGCTACCCCGCCAGGCAAAAAATGATAAGGATAGTTGTTATCCTGTTGCTGGCCGCACTCCTGGTTGCCATCTTTTACCTGACAAATGCTTTTGGTTATTTATTCAAGATCTTCTGATGATCCATGTTCTTCCTCCCCATATAGCCAGTCAGATTGCTGCCGGAGAAGTTATCCAGCGGCCTGCCTCTGTCATCAAGGAACTGATGGAGAATGCCGTGGATTCGGGGGCAGACCGCATAGATGTGGTACTGACCGACGGCGGGGCCACACTCATGCAGGTAACCGACAACGGCTGCGGCATGGGACCGGAAGACGCCCTGCTGGCTTTTGAGCGCCATGCGACATCCAAGATCCGCGGGGTGGAAGACCTGCAAAAAGTGCAAACCATGGGATTCCGGGGCGAGGCTCTGGCATCCATCGCTTCCATAGCCCACGTGCGGTTGCGCACCCGCAGGAAAGAGGACGAGATGGGAACCGAGGTCACCATTGCAGGATCAGCCGTCACATCGCAGGAAGAAGTGGTATGTCCGCAAGGATCGGATTTTTCCGTAAGAAACCTTTTTTACAACGTTCCGGCACGCCGGCGCTTTCTTAAGTCCGAGTCTGTAGAATTGAAGCATATCCTGGAGGAATTCCACCGCGTTGTACTGTGCCACCCGGACATCACTTTTTCCCTGGTCCATAACAGAAGCACGCTCTACCATCTACCCGCATGCAGCAACCCCAAAGCCCGCATTACCGGCGCCCTGGGCAAAGAATGGAATGCCCAATTGCTGGATATCACTGTAGACACATCCATAGTGAAGATCAGGGGCTACGTGAGCCGTCCCAAAGATTCCTACAAAAAAGGAGGGTCCCGGTATTTTTTTGTGAACCGGAGGTACTTTAAAAGCCCGTTCCTTCACAAGGCTGTAATGAACGCCTACGGGAAATTGCTGCCCCAGGACAAACTACCCTCTTATTTCATCTACCTGGAAACCGACCCTGCAATCATTGACGTAAACATACATCCCACCAAGACCGAGGTTAAATTTGAGGACGAAAGTGTGGTCTTTCAGATGCTCCAGGCCGTAATTCGCGAAACGCTGGGCAAATTTGCCCTGGGACCGAGCATTGATTTCGAGATGGGGGCCATGCAGCACCACATCCCGGTTCCTCCCGCCCCGGGCGAACACGTGCCACCGCCCCGCCTGAAATACGATCCGCTTTTCAATCCTTTCCAGGATACCGGAGATGAAACGGGCCGCACACCCGTCGTGAAATTCGATCCCCTCCTCAACCCATTCGGGGAAACCGGACAGGACAGCGTATCGGCACTTTTTGCCGAAGAATCCGCCGGAACGTATGAAACTCCTGTCATCCCGTTACGAAAAAAATACCTGGCCACTCCCGTTGCCTCGGGGTTGCTCATTATTCATAAACAAAGGGCGCTGGAACGCATTTTTTACGAGCAGATCCTGCCCCGCTTCAAAGACCGCAAACCGGTCCCTGAACGGCTGTATTTCCCGGTGGCACTAAACTTGCAACCTTCCCGGGCAATGCTTCTTGAACAAAGCCGGGACCTGCTGCTTCGCCTGGGTTTCGAAACAGACGATAACCTGGCTATAATCTCAGTACCCCCGGAACATCCCACCGATGAAGGATCCATCCTGGACTCGGTAAGGGAGATCATTTCCCTCCAGGGGGAAGAATTCGGAGAAGGCACCCGCGGAGAAGGCACCCGCGGAGAAGGCACCCGCGGAGAAGGCACCCGCGGAGAAGCCAGCCACGCAGAAACCAGCTACGGAGAGCGACTGGCTGCCCTGCTGGCCCGCAGGATGGCTGCTGCAGAGCAGAGCAGTCCCGACCCCGCGAACCGTTCCCTGGCAGACCGCCTGTTTTCCTGCCGGGAGCCCGGCTTAACCCCCGATGGAAGGGCTTGTACAGCAATCATATCGTTTGAACAAATAGATAAAATTTTCACTTAATATTATGAATCAATACACCCGGGGCGGATTTTTCTCAAGCATACCGTTTGTTATCCGGAACATAATAGGTATCAACTTTTTAATGCTTATTTTAACAATGATCAACCGGGAATTCATGCTGGAGAATTTTGCCCTGTTTTTCCCCTCCTCGCAGTTTTTCAAGCCCTGGCAGATCGTTACACATATCTTCATGCACGGGAACTTCGGACACCTGCTCTTCAATATGTACGCACTGTGGATGTTCGGATCCATCCTGGAACAACTCTGGGGACCCAAAAAGTTCCTGCTCTATTACCTGGTTACCGGACTGGGAGCGGCAGCCATGCACATGGGGGTGCAGTGGATAGAAGCCTCTTCCCTGGTAAAGGAAATCAACGCTAACGGGATGGAAGCCATGGGTGCACTTACCCGGTACCGCATGCTCATGAATACCCCCACGGTAGGCGCCTCGGGTGCGGTTTACGGTATCCTGCTGGCGTACGGCATGCTCTTCCCCAACAATGAACTGCGCTTGATATTAACACCTATCGTGCTGAAAGCTAAATATTTCGTAATTATTTTCGCAGTTATTGAACTGATCCTGGGACTGGTAGGCGGAGGCAATATAGCCCATTTTGCCCACCTGGGCGGGATGATCTTCGGATTCTTCCTGGTGCGATACTGGAGAAAAAAGAACCGGCTCTATTACTGAAAGGCTCCGGAGCAAAGACCGGGACAACTATGCATAATAACAAGGACATTATACAGATTACAGACGCGGCAGTACAGGTACTCCGTTCGGGCGGAACCATCCTGTACCCTACCGATACAGTCTGGGGCTTTGGCTGTGATGCCTGCAATGCCGGAGCGGTAGAAAAAATTTCTGCCATCAAAGGCCGCACGGCTGCCAAAAATTACATCATTCTTGTGGCAGACCTGAACATGCTTTCGCGCTACGTGGAGCAGATCCCCGGCATGGCCGAAACCCTGCTCCAGGTGGCAGACAAACCCCTGACCATCATATACCCGGGCGGGATCAACCTGGCTCCCGGGGTGACAGCTCCTGACGGGAGCATTGCCATACGAATCCCTGCGCATGATTTCTGCCGCTCCCTGATCCGGAAATTGAAACGGCCGCTGCTCTCTACCTCGGCCAACCTGAGCGGTTCCAAAACTCCGGCCAGGTATGCCGATATTGACAAAGACCTGATAAAACAGGCAGACTGGACGGCCCCCGCCTTCCTGGAAGCAGGTTCCACGGGAAAACCCTCTTCCATCATACGCCTGGGAATAAACAACCAGATTGAGATAATCAGACCATTAATACTTCAGACGAACCATGCACAGAACAGCTATACAGATCCGTTTCAATGACATTGACATGCTGGGGCATATAAACAACGCCATGTTCGGACATTATTGCGATGTGGCGCGATCCGATTTTTTTAAGGCCCAAACCTTCTACCATCCCGATTTTTTTAACAACGAGAAGGTCCTCATCATCGTCCATACCGAATTTGATTTTATGGCACCCTGTTATCTTACCGACTCACTGTTTGTGGAAACAAGCATCCAAAAGACAGGGGAACGAAGCCTGCACTTCCTGCAGGAGATCGTAGACAATAAAGGCAACCTGCGGGTACGTTCACGCAGTGTGATGTCCACTTTCGACAAGACCACCGGAAAATCTTTCCCCTTGTCCGATATCTGGCAGTTCTGACCATCATGCATCTTTTCTATTCACCGCATATCCAAACCCCGGAGCATACGCTTCCGCCCGATGAAAGCCTCCATTGCACCCGGGTATTGCGACTGAAAAAATCCGACACTGTTTACCTGACAGACGGGAAAGGCAGCATGTGCACGGGAAAAGTACTGGATCCCGACCCCGCCGGCTGCCGGATCCGGATCACCCATATCACAGAGAACTATGGTGCACGCCCCTGCCACCTGCACCTGGCCGTCGCCCCCACCAAGAACATGGAACGGTTTGAGTGGTTTGTGGAAAAAGCCACCGAAGTGGGGGTGGACATCATCACGCCCCTGATCTGCGAGCGCTCGGAACGGAAACAATGCAAGACAGACCGCGCCGAGCGCATCGCCATCTCGGCATTAAAACAATGCAAAAGGGCACAAATGCCCGTAATAGAAAAAGCGGTAAAATTTGAAGATTTTTTAAAATCCCCTGCGCTGGAAGGCGCCTCGGCAGCGATTGCCTGTTGCCAGGCACCGGGGGAACGCACACCGGCCGTGCAGTGGATCGGCAAGACGGGGGAAAGGATTGTGGTTCTGATTGGGCCCGAGGGGGATTTTTCTTTTGCCGAGGTGTCCGCCGCCATAGCGGCAGGGTGCACACCCGTGGACCTTGGACCTTCTGTGCTCAGAACGGAAACTGCCGCCCTGGGGGTTATCTTTCTTGTTGCATTCAAATAATTATATTTGTAAAAAACTAGTTGATAATGTCTACTGTATTGATAAAACAAAGGTACGTGGCCCTTGACGTGCTTCGGGGCATGACCATTGCCGGAATGATCCTGGTAAACAACCCGGGCACCTGGAGCCAGATCTATCCCCCGCTGCGTCATGCCCAATGGTTTGGCTGCACTCCGACCGACCTGGTGTTCCCCTTTTTCCTGTTTGTGGTAGGTACGGCCATGGCATTCTCTTTCGCGGGTTTTTTTGACGGGACTGCTTCCATAAAAAGTGGCTATGCAAAATTGTACAAACGGGCTATCCTTATCTTCCTGGTGGGGCTGCTGCTGAATGCCTTCCCTTTCTTTCCCGTAAGACCCGATGCGGAGCTGACCTTCTGGGAAAACCTGGGCCAGTTTTATTCCCGGCTCCGGATACTGGGCGTGCTGCAACGCATTGCCATGGCCTATGCCCTGGGTGGCACCCTGGCCCTGTGGCTGAAAAAGCCGAAGCGGATTGCGGTTGCTTTTGCCGCAACCTTGCTGGTCCACTGGGCATTGCTCTGGTTTTTTGGCGGCGACGATCCGTATTCGCGGGAAACGAACTTTGCGCGCTCCCTGGACCTGTTCCTGCTGGGACCGAAACACCTGTACAAAGGGTATGGGCTGCCTTTTGACCCGGAAGGCGTGCTGGGCATGATCTCGGGAGCCGGCACAGTGCTCATGGGCTACCTGGCCGGGGTGAGAATCCGCAAGAGTACGGAAAAGATCCAGGCCGTGGGATCGCTGTACACCTGGGGGTTGGTGAGCCTGGGCGCGGGTATGGTATGGAGTATCTGGCTTCCCATAAGCAAACCGCTCTGGACCGGTTCGTATGTGTTGTACGCCGGCGGCTGGACCCTGCTCATGCTGGCCTTCTTCATTTACCTGATAGATATTAAGGGGCGCGAAAAGTGGTTCCTTCCCTTCAGGGCACTGGGACTGAACCCGTTGTTTGCCTTTGTGCTTTCCGGGCTTTTTGCCAAGATCTTCGGAAGCATTATCCGCTGGCAAATGGCCGACGGCTCAACCACCACCCCCCTTCGCTGGCTTTATACCAACGTATTTGCAGCCGTCCTGGGAGACAATCCGACCGGCTCGGTGGCCTATGCCATCTTTTACGTGGCCATTTTCACCCTCATGGCCATGGCCCTGTATAAAAAGAAAATCATCATTAAATTATAAATCCTAAAAATCTATAACCATGACAAGTAAACAGATGCTGACCTTCTGCCTGGTTTGGCTTACAGCCATCTCCCTACAGGCACAACCGCAGCAGAGCGTAACATGTGAAAAAGCCAATTACGAGCTGGCCGCTCGGTTTTCCCGCAAAAAAACAGACAAAATGGTTTTCTCCACGGCCGTCAGGGCCAATTGGTTCAGGACATCGGACCTGTTCTGGTACGAATACAAGACTTCGGAAGGAAACAACTGGTACGTGGCAGAGCCGGCAAAAGCCACACAGCAGGAACTTTTTGACAAAGTAAAGCTGGCCGCAGAACTTACAAAGATCACAAAAGACCCGTTCGATGCCCAGAACCTGCCCCTGAAAGAACTCAGGCTCAAGGACGACAACACCTTCACCTTCGCCATTCAGGGCACAGAAATGGTGGAAAAGAAGAAAAAAGACAGCGAGGAGAATAAGGACGACAAACCAAACGGAAAGAGCGGCAAGGAACCCCGCATGTTCTACTTTGAATATGACTGGAAAACCCGCAACCTTACCTGGCTTGAGGATAAGGAAAAAGAAGATCCAGTCCCCCGCTGGGCCAACATTTCCCCCGATAAAAAAACCGTTGTCTTTTCCCGCAACTTCGACCTCTACTGGATGGACTGGGAAAACTTTGAAAAGGCCCGCAAGGATGAAAAGGACTCCACCATTGTGGAACACCGCCTGACCACCACCGGGACGCGTGAATTCGCCTTCGGGTCCGGATCGGAAGATTTTTATGCCGATTCCACCAAGCTCAACAAGCGCACCGGCCTGTACGGCCTGCTGTGGAGCCCCGATTCACGCCATTTTGCACTTATACGGTCCGATGAAAGGAAAGTGAAAGACCTCTTTGTCATAGACGTGCTGGCCCAGCCCCGGCCCAAACTGGAGCGTTACAAATACGAAATGCCCGGAGAAGAAAACATCCCGCAACAATCGCTGGTGGTGTTTGATATGGAAAATAAAACATGGAAAACCATAGAAACAGCCGCCTTCAAGGACCAGTCCCTAAGCCTGGGGTACAAGCCCATGGAAAAAAGGAAAATGTCCGACGAATTCCGCCACACCGAATGGCTGGGCGATGAATCCGGGTTCTACTTCCACCGCACAAGCAGGGACCTCAAACGCATTGACCTGTGCCGCGCAGAAATAGACAAAGACACAGCCATCACCCTGATAGAGGAACGGCTGAACACCTACGTGGAAACCCGTCCCCTTTTCCTGGTAAACAATGGAAAAGAGCTGATTCACTGGTCCGAAAAAACCGGCTGGGGACATCTTTACCTGTATGACAACCAGGGCAATGAAAAGAACGCCATCACCTCAGGCCCATGGCACGTTGAACAAATCCTGGGCGTGGACGAGGCCACCCGCACGCTCTATTTTACCGCCTGTGGCAGGGAAAAGGGTCTGGATCCCTATTACGAACATGTATATTCCGTTAAACTGGACGGCAGCCAGCTGCGCAACCTCACCCCGGGCGATTTTCACCATACGGCAGACATGAGCGACAGCCGCAAGGCTTTTGTCATCAACCGCTCCCGCGTGGACGTGGCTCCCGTTTCCGAACTGTATGACAATACCGGCAAGAAACTCCTGACCCTGCAGGAAACCGACCTGAGCCTGCTGTTTGAAGCCGGATACAAATTCCCGGAACGCATCAAGGTGAAAGCCGCCGACGGGATCACAGATCTGTACGGGGTCATGTACAAGCCTTTTGACTTTGACCCGGGACGCAAATACCCCATCATTACATACGTATATCCCGGCCCGCAGGTAGAAGGGCCCGGCCAGAGCTGGAGCCGCTCCATGGACCGCCTGGACCGCCTGGCCCAGGTAGGATTCATTGTCATCACGGTAGGCAACCGCGGAGGCCACCCCAACCGCTCCAAATGGTACCATAACTTTGGTTACGGCAACCTGCGCGACTACGGGCTGGAAGACCAGAAATACGCCATAGAGCAGCTGGCCGCCCGCCATCCCTACATAGATGTTTCCCGCGTGGGCATTCACGGCCACTCGGGCGGCGGATTCATGTCCACGGCCGCCATCCTGCAGTACCCGCACTTTTTCAAAGTGGCGGTGTCCTGTGCCGGAAACCACGAAAACAACATCTACAACCGCTGGTGGAGTGAAAAGCACCACGGCGTGGTGGAGGAAATCTCGGCCAAGGGCGACACCACCTTCAAGTACAGCATAGGCACCAATTCACAACTGGCCAGAAACCTGGAAGGAAGGCTGCTGCTCATACACGGCGACATTGACAACAACGTGCATCCGGGAAATACCCTGCGCGTGGCCAATGCCCTGATCCGGGCCAACAAGCGGTTTGACATGCTGATCCTGCCCGGGCAGCGCCACGGCTTTGGCGACATGACAGAATATTTCTTCTGGCGTATGGCCGATTACTTTTCGCAGTACCTGCTGGGAGACTACCAAAATACGGTGGATATACCGCAGATGTACAACGACTGAGAGTGCCACGCACTCTTGATGTATAAGTCTGTATAACAGGTTGTTAAGAAAAGAGCTCTCGGGGAGAGCTCTTTTCTTATATTGCTGATGGTTAACGACATGAATCAAGAGTGCGCGGCACTCCTGCGTCTGCGTAGCAGGTAATCTGCCCCCAACAACAAGCCCACCCCGGCAACCAGCAAAACAACATACCAGATCTGAACGGGCCACCCGGAAATTTCGGAGGTGGCCTTTTCCATGAAACCTTGCCCGGAAGAGGCGGTAATGCCTGAAGCCCGGGAAATCAGAGCGTACTTCGTGTTTTCCATGAAGCCGGTAACTGCCCCGGTTGTATGACTGACCAGGGTTTCCACCCAACGGAATACGCCCGTCAGCTGTTCCTGGAAATATACCGCTGCAAAGACGGCAACCATCAGAAAGCCGGCACCTCCGGTCAGCCACCAGATCCGGTGTGTCTTTTTCCGGGCAGCTTCCTGTTTTGCGATCAGTTCCGTTACGCGCATACCCAGCGTGGGCATCCCGGCGGCTTCTTCCCGGCGGTGGCGTTGTTCTTCTTCAAAGAAATCCTTTAATGTATCCATGTTCTTTCTTTTTATATTGTCTTCTTTGCTTTTTTCTTATGTGGTCATGCCTTCTTCTGCAGTCATGGCATCCTGTAATTTCTGGCGTATCCTGAAAATGCGCACCTTGGCATTTGACTGGGTCAGCCCGCAGATGGTGGCTACTTCATCCATTTTCAACTCTTTATAATAATACAACTCTATAAGCATCCTGTCTTGCGGAGGAAGGGTTTCCAGCAGGGAGCGCAGCTTGTCCTGCTGTGCCACGCGCGGATCGTCTGTTTCTTCCTCTGCCTGGTCTGTAGTGTGGAGCACATCCTGCGCATAGGCTTCTGAGCGCCGCTCCCGGCTCTGTGTCTTGCGTATGCTGCTTATGGCTGTATTGTAAGCTATCCGGTACAGCCAGGTCCTGAACGAGGCATTGCCTTTATAGGTATGCAGCTGCTGGTACACCTTAAGGAAAACGTCCTGGGTCACTTCCTGAGCATCCTCTGCCGAGCGGCACACGCTCCGTACCAGAACAAACACCATGCTCTGGTATTGGTTTACCAGGGCTGCATAGGCACGAATGTCTCCGTCCAGTACCTTTTGTATTTGAGCAACGTCCTGTGTCAAGACACCTTCTTTTCTTTGTTTTCTTTGCCTTTTTGACGCAAAAAAAGAAAAAACGTTACATTTTTTGTAACCGGAATGAAAGTGTTACGTCAAAGAGGTGAAAGTAAAAAAATTGTTTCACGCTAAATTATTAAAAAAATGGACCTTACTGCTGTTTTAATCGTTGCAACCGTATTTTATTTTGTGTATGCCATCTGGACCCGCACGGCAACCAAGAGAGAACGGCTGCGTTTTATGGAAACACTGGCCTCGATGAGCCCCGATTCACTGAGCGCTTTTAAAGAAATCAATCCCCAATGGGAACTGAACGTTAAGAAAGACCCCAAAAGCAACATCAGGCCTGCCTGTTTGCTCATAGGACTGGGAATAGGATTGCTGATCGTATGGCTGGGCCTCACCGCCTGGTATCCCGGAGATGGAATCGTTTCACTGGATGATGGGATAAATGGCTTCCTTATGCTGGCCAGCCCACTGCTGTTCGGAGGCCTCGGCCTGTTGGTAGCTTACTTTATTGAGCGGAAGAATTAAAAAAAGGTTTTTCATACCTTTGCGGTATGACAGAACCAATTTCTGTTGAAGAGTTTCTAAAAAGATCGGTCACCACACCGGTAGCCGATGTAAGAACGCCCGCTGAATATGAGAAAGGTCATATTCCGCGGGCTGTTCTTTTTTCCCTTTTTAACGACCGGGAACGGGCCGAGGTGGGCACGCTGTATGTACAGCAGGGGCGCACCGCCGCCGTGCTTAAAGGCCTGGAGCTGACCGGGCCACGACTGGGAGCCATGGCCCGCCGCGGCCTGGAAATCGCCCGGGGAGGGGCTGCTGCCGCTGAAGGATCTGATGCTGGGGGTTCTGCTGCCGGGGGTTCTGCTGCCGGGGGTTCTGCTGCCGGCGGGCCTGCTGCTGCCACCGAAGGATCTGCTGCGGGTCCCCGAAGTTCTGGCGCTGCAGGAGAATCTTTTGCGGGGTCCGGAAGTTCTGCTGCGGCGTCCGGAAGTTCTGCTGCGGAGTCCGGAAGTTCTGCTGCGGAGTCCGGAAGTTCTACTGCAAGGTCAGAAAGTTCTGCTGCGGCGTCCGGAAGTTCTGCTGCGGAGTCCGGAAGTTCTGCTGCAAGGTCTGGAAGTTCCCTGTTGTTGTACTGCTGGCGGGGCGGGATGCGCTCCGCCTCGGTCGCCTGGCTCATGGAATCGGTGGGCGTCCGGTGCTTTACCCTGGAAAACGGGTATAAAGCATATCGCAACCACCTCCTCGGCTTTTTTGAACACCTCCCCCATCCCCTGAAAGTGCTGGGCGGATTGACCGGCAGCGGCAAGACAGAGCGGTTACATCTAATGGCCGAGGCCGGTGAACAGGTGATTGACCTGGAAGGACTGGCGGGACATAAAGGCTCGGCGTTCGGCAACCTGGGGCTTCCCCCGCAGCCATCCACCGAACATTTCCAGAACATGCTCTATGATGCGTTTTCGCACATGGACCCCGCCAGGCCCGTGTGGGTGGAAGACGAGAGCCGCAACATTGGCCGGTGCAGCCTTCCCGATGGGCTGTGGGACAAAATGCAGCAGGCCCGTTTTTACTTGCTGGACACGCCCCTGGAAGAACGGGTTGAACGCCTGATGCGGGAATACGGGAATTTTGATCCGGACATGCTGGAAACTGCCATTCTGAAAATTCAAAAAAGGCTGGGATACGATATGAGCAAAAAAGCCGTGGAAGCTTGCCGGTGCGGGAATATCCGAACGGCCCTGGAAATCTGCCTGGCCTATTACGACAAGGCTTACACGTACCAATTGGAAACACGCAAGAAAAATTATGGAATCCATACGTTTGACACAATTTAGTCCCGGAGCCGGATGCGGCTGCAAAATCTCCCCGGCGCAGTTGCGGGAAATCATTCAGGAAAGTCTTTCCGGGAGCGCGAAAAAGGATCCGGAAAGCCTGCCCGCCGCTGCGAAGACACAGCGTCCCGAAATAAAGGAACAACATGCCGGTACCGGCAAAGAAAGTGCTGGTGCAGGTGAACAGCGTTCCTGTACGACTGCCCGGAGCAACGGTACCGGTAATCGGCGCCCTGACATAAGTGAATTCCCCGGACTGCTGGTGGGAAACGAATCCAGCGACGATGCTGCCGTATACGACATTGGCGGCGGGAAAGCCATCATCAGCACCACCGATTTTTTTACCCCCATAGTGGACGACCCTTATGATTTTGGCCGTATTGCTGCCACCAATGCCCTGTCCGATGTATATGCCATGGGCGGAAATCCCCTGATGGCCATTGCCATCCTGGGCTGGCCGCTGGATAAACTGCCGGCTTCCGTGGCCGGAAAAGTCCTGGAAGGGGCCCGGGCCGTTTGTACGGCCGCAGGAATCCCGCTGGCCGGGGGACACAGCATCAGCATATCTGAACCGGTTTTCGGGCTGGCCGTGACAGGGCTCATGGATTCCGCGCTTGTAAAAAAGAATAACACCATACAAAAAGGGGACCTGTTGTTCCTCACCAAACCCCTGGGCATAGGACTCATCAGCACCGGGATCAAAAGGGGAGTTGCCTCTGAGGAACATATGGAAACGGCCCTGCAGCTGATGACGCGGTTGAACGCAGAAGGCCCCCGGCTGGCGCTGCTGTCCGGGGTGCATGCCCTGACCGATGTCACCGGCTTCGGCTTATTGGGTCACTGCCTGGAAATGGTGGAAGGCTCCGGTCTGACCGCCCAGATCCGGGTGGATCATGTGCCCCTGATCCCCGGCATTGACAAATACATTGCCCTAGACTGCATTCCCGGCGGCACCTACCGGAATTTTGACAGCTACGGGCACCGCCTGGCCTTTTCAGCCGCAGACAATACCGTCATCGTAGGCATCCCGGAAGACGGGATCCCGGAAGACGCCACACTACCAGATGCTGCACCAACGACTGCAACTGCGGGAATCACGCAAGGCGGCACCCCGGGAGGCAGCACCCTGCAAGGCAACAACCCGGGAGGCGGCACCCTGCCCGACGCTGCACAAAAAACCGCGATTTCCGGGAGCCCGAAAGGCGGCACCCTGCCCCACCCGGTGAAACTCCGGCTCTGTGACCCCCAGACCAGCGGCGGCCTGCTCATAGCTGCCCACCCGGACACCCGGGAGGTTCTGGAAAAGGAATTTGGAGCGGTCAACATTGGGGAGATCCAGTAATTAGTTGTTCAGCTAGCTTTGTTGTCTAACAGGTTGTTTGTTCTTTGAAATAAAAATATTAACGGTATCAAAAGGTCTTTTACCCAAATTTCGATACCCTCTGTGAGGCCTTTCATAATTGTAATGTGTAAGCCACAGATCCAATTCATCCTGCAGGTCGGAAATAGAAGTATAAATCTTTTTTCTAAAGGCAACAGGAATAAATTCTTCTTTTACCGTACGGTTGAACCGTTCCACAAAACCATTTGTTTTTGGCGATCTGACTTTTGTCGTACGGTGTTCAATGTCGGAAAGTTGCAGAAACAATTCATAAGGATGTGCATCGGTTCCGCAGTATTCCCGTCCGTTATCGGTAAGAATGCTTCCAATGGGGATATTCCATTCCCTATAAGTAGGAAAAACATCATTGTAGAGAAGGGCTACCGCAGCTTCCGGTTGTTTACTGGTATGTAAAAAGCCAAAACCGAATGATCCATACGTATCTACCAGAGCATGCAGGTATACACGTCCGATACCCGATAGTGTTCCAATAAGCTTGGTGTCCTGGCATAACAACTCGCCCGGGCGGGAAGATTCCACATGACGTTCGGCAAAGCAGGGATTGAACTTTTCAATTTTCCGTATTTGTTCTTCGGTTAATGGTATGCCTTCTTTGAGGTGTTTTTCCTCCAAATGCAAATAACGGTCAAACTGAGATGCCAATCCATTCCGGATCAGTATTTTTTGTACTACAGGAGAAGAGACTGAACATCCTTCCAGCTTCAGGTAGTCTGAAATCTTGGTACATCCCCAGCCGGGATACTGTTCAGCAGCACTGAGTATTTTGGCAATATCCTCCTGGCTGGTGGTGAAAGGATGTGAATGATGGATGGGAGGAAGGTCCTTTAGCCCTTCCAATCCCTGCTCTTCAAAGCGTTTTTTCCAAGCATAGAAACTGGTGCGATCCATGCCTGATCGTCGACAAGCCTCTGAAACACAACCCAGATTCTCGGCTAACTGCAATACGCTTAGCCGATGACGGGCAATCTTTTCCAAGGGATCTTTTGTTGTCGTTTTGTCACTTTTTGTTGTTCCCATTTTTGCTAACAAATTTAATACTTTTTGTTAGACATGATAACTAGT
>Ga0209717_1001834_pt1 | contig 21820 bp, 16 predicted proteins | sample AD_UKC048_MetaG_FD_184418 | JGI IMG/M metagenome (GOLD analysis project Ga0209717, IMG submission 184418) | Active sludge microbial communities of municipal wastewater-treating anaerobic digesters from USA - AD_UKC048_MetaG (SPAdes) (version 2) | ecosystem: Engineered > Bioreactor > Anaerobic >... | reverse complement strand
ATAAAAGGGCCGCTTTGGCTTGCTGATGAAGCGTGGTCAAAACCCGCACTTGTTGTAATGAGCCTTTGGGGCGTCGGCGGAAACATGATTATTTATCTTGCCGGCCTTCAGGGAGTTCCAAGGCAGTTATACGAAGCCGCGGAAATTGACGGCGCGGGGCTTTGGCACAAATTCAGGCACGTGACAATTCCCATGTTAACGCCTGTAATTTTCTTTAACTTAATCATGAGCATAGTATGGTCTTTCCAGATATTCACGCAGGTTTACACAATGACCGGCGGACAGGGAGGCCCTGCTGATTCAACGCTTGTGCTGGTCCTTTACATTTACCACTTTGCCTTTAAGTACCATCATATGGGATATGCCTGCGCGCTTGCATGGGCGCTATTCCTGGTTATTATGATATTTACATTCATGCAGTTCAAGATTGCGGGCGGATGGGTCCATTACGAAGGCGAACTTAAGAAATAAATAATACCACTAAATACTTGGAGGTTATGTAATATGGAGCAGCAGCAGAACAGCTTCTGGGCAAGCAAAAAGAAACAGGATAAGATGGTAAGCCTGGTTCTGTATTTAATTGCCTGGACAGGCGCGTTGATATTTGTTATACCGCTCGTCTGGATGGTATCAACATCCCTTAAATATCCCACGGATATTTTTACTACTCCGCCAAAATGGCTTCCCATTTCCAATATACAATGGAAGGCTGATTCAACCGTGCGTTCCCAGCAGGCCGGATATGTAAAGCTTGCAAAAGGCGCGAACGGCACACAGGTGATATATCTGATGTCAAGCACGAAAAGGACGGCAAAGGTTGTTGACACAATGAAACTTTCCGGCGCCGCGAAGTTAAATGTTGAAAAGGGAGTATATGTGAAGGAAGGCGATATTGTAGCCGAACTTCCAAAGACCGGCGTTGCGCGGGTTAACGGAAACATCATAATGATAACGGACAAAGACGGCAACATTATTGATACAATTGAAACCCCGCCCAATTCAAAGATTAAGGTTAACACAGGCGACCGTGTGAATGAAAATGACAGGGTTGCTGTCATACCGCCGCAGTGGCACAACTATATGGAAGCGTGGAGCCCGAAGGCTTTAAGCGAAACATTCACCACGTACCTGCTTAACACGATATTTATCACCGTCTGCGGGCTTTTGGGAACCATGTTAAGCTCCGCTTTTGTGGCGTACGGATTTTCAAGGTTCAAATTCCCTTACAGGGACCAGCTTTTCCTTGTAATGGTAAGCACCATGATGATTCCCGCGCAGGTAACAATGATACCCACGTTCATCCTGTTCAAATATATAGGATGGATTGACACTTTTGCCCCGCTTATAGTCCCCACGTTCTTCGGCGGCGGCGCGTTTAACATCTTCCTCATGAGGCAGTTCTTCATGACTATACCTTACGAGCTTGATGACGCGGCAAAAATTGACGGCTGCAACTATTTCCAGATTTTCTGGCTTATCCTCATGCCGCTTGTAAAGCCGGCCCTTGTCACAATTGCAATATTCGGATTTGTGTACAACTGGAACGACTTTATGAACCCGCTTATTTACCTTAACAGTTCCAGCAAATACACGCTGGCTCTGGGGCTTCAGACATTTACCACCATGTACGGCAGCTACTATCACCTTATGATGGCCGCTTCCACAATAGTGCTTCTTCCGATACTTATTGTTTTCTTCTTCGGTCAGAAGTACTTCATAGAAGGCGTCGCGACAAGCGGATTAAAAGGCTAATAAAAGATTTAATAATTAATGATTACACCAAAGCCCCGGACCAAAATCCGGGGCTTTTTTTTTGCTTTGAAATGAATATAAAAAGGGGTAAAAAGTGAAGCGTTATATTTTAAAAAGGCTGCTGCTTGCCGTACCGGTGCTTTTTGGCATCACGCTTATCACTTTTTTTATCATCCACCTCACGCCGGGCGGTTTTACGGCGGTTAATATGCAGATGGATATACGGACTTCGCCGGATTCAATAGAAAGGATGCGGCATCTGTACGGGCTGGATAAGCCCGTTATTTCGCAGTACATTGACTGGTTTGGCAGGACAATTACTTTTAATTTTGGGGAATCTTTTATAGACCACAGGCCGGTGCTGCACAAGGTGGCGGAGCGCCTTCCCGCAACCCTTCTTCTTAACATACTGTCGCTTGCTCTGGTGTTTTTTTTCGGCGTCATACTGGGCGTAATCTCCGCGGTTAAAAGAAATACCGCTGTTGATAAAATAATAACCGTGTTTACCTTTATCGGATATTCAATACCCACATTCTGGCTGGCGCTTATTCTTATGCTTTTTGTTTCCGTGAAAGCAGGGCTGCTTCCCGTGTCAGGGATGGTTTCCATTGATTTTGATTATATGACCCTGCCGCAGAAAATAGGGGACTTATTATCGCATCTTGTACTGCCGCTTATTGTCACATCCATAGGCGGGCTGGCTTACATATCCCGTTTTGTAAAGTCAGGCATGGTTGAAGCGCTTTCCCAGCAGTATGTAAGGGCTGCGTACGCCAAAGGTTTAAGCAGAAAAACCGTATTGTACAGAAGCGCGCTGAAAAACAGCCTGCTTCCCGTCATCACGCTTCTTGGCATGTCTGTGCCCGGGCTGATAGGCGGAAGTTTTATATTTGAAACAATATTCGCGTGGCCGGGGATGGGGCGCCTTGCTTACGAATCTGCTTTAAGTTTTGACTATCCTGTGATAATGGGTGTTGTGACAATGGGCGCTGTTCTGACTTTGCTTGGAAACCTGGCTGCTGACATAGCTTACGCCGCGGTTGACCCAAGGATAAGGTATAAATAAGATGAACAAAATGATGAAAGCAGGGCTTGCGGTTGTGATTTTAATTGTCATAGCCGCGGTTTTTGCGCCTGTAATAGCGCCGCAGGATTACCGCAAACAGGATGTTTCCAACAGGCTTATGCCGCCTTCAAAAGCGCATGTTATGGGCACCGACGAACTTGGCAGGGACGTGTTTTCAAGGCTTGTGCGCGGCACCCGCGTTTCAATAACAGTGGGGGTGCTGGCTGTTTTAATTTCCGCGGTCATCGGCGTTCTTCTTGGCATAATTGCCGGGTATTTTGGCGGCGTAATTGACAATATAATAATGCGCGGCGTGGATATATTCCTGACAGTGCCCACTTTATTTCTGATACTTATGCTTATTGTCTTTCTGGGGCCTTCGGTTTTTAACATAGTCATTATCATAGGCCTTACGTCGTGGACCGATATTGCAAGGATAGTAAGGGCGGAGGTATTATACATAAAGAAACTGCCTTACGCGGAAGCCGCGGCCGTGCTTGGATTTAAAAAACGCAGAATTATGTTCGGGCATATACTTCCAAACGCTTTTGCGCCGGTTCTTGTCTATATCACATTCGGCGTATCAGGAGCCATACTTGCGGAATCAGGCCTTTCTTTTCTTGGACTTGGCGTGCAGCCGCCGGAGCCAAGCTGGGGAAACATACTTACATCAGGCAAGGACTATATTGACACGGCGTGGTGGCTTGTCTTATATCCGGGCTTGTCAATTTTTGCGGCTGTTTTTTCCTTTAACCTTCTGGGCGAAGGTTTAAGGGATTACCTTAATCCCAAACTGGACAGGGAGGGGTAATGGACATTATAAATGTGTCAAATCTTTATGTAAAATACGCGGCAAGAAAAAAATATAATATGGCGGTAAACGGAGTTTCGCTGGATATTAAAGAGGGCGAATCCGCGGCAATCGCGGGCGAATCAGGGTGCGGAAAAAGCACGCTTGCCAGCGCGCTTTTAAAACTTCTTCCTGAAAACGCGCAGGTATCCGGAAATGTAATGCTTGACGGTATTGATGTTTTTGCGGCAGGGGAAGAACAGCTTAGAAAAATAAGGGGCAATACCGCGGGAATGATATTTCAGGACCCGGGCGCCTCTTTAAACCCTCTTTTTTCGGTAAAACAGCAGATTGAAGAGGCCATAACCGCGCATTTTGGAAAAACAGAAAAGGAAGAGTTAAAAAGAAAATCTCTGGAGCTTCTTTCGGACGCAGGCATTACGGACGCGCAGCGCGTTTATAATTCATACCCGCACCAGTTAAGCGGCGGATTGCAGCAGAGGGTGATGGCGGCAATCGCGCTGTCCTGCGGCCCGAAAATTCTTATTGCAGACGAACCCACCACAGCCCTTGATGTCACTGTTCAGGCGCAGATTGTTGAGCTTCTGAAAAAATTAAAAGAAGAGCATAAGCTTACATTATTGCTTATAACGCACGACCTTCACCTTGCAAACGCCCTTGCTTCAAGGATAATAGTTATGTACGCCGGGAAAATAGCGGAAGACGGCGCTGTTAAAAGCGCCAAGACAGCATTACACCCTTATACTGCCGCGCTTTTTAAAATCATACCTTCGCTGGATTCGCCAAAAAGGCATTTTGAAGTAATACCCGGAGAGGTGGCTTCTGCGGAACATAACGGCAATTTCTGCGCTTTTTCTCCGCGCTGCCCTTACGCGGATGATAGATGCAGAAGTGAAAAACCGGAATTAAAAGAGGTAAAACCCGGCCATTTTGTAAGGTGTTTTTATCCGGGCGGGAAAAAATGAATAATATAATACTGCGCGCGGAAAAGATAAACAAACATTTTATGGCGGAAGGTATTTTTGGCGCCGCACGGTATAAGGTAAACGCGCTTGTTGACGCGTCTGTTGAGGTGAAAAAAGGCGAAATACTGGCGCTTGTGGGTGAAAGCGGTTCCGGTAAAACCACGCTTGCAAGGATAATATCAGGGCTGGAAAAACAGGATTCAGGTGCAGTATTACTGGACAGAAAAATACCGGATTATAAAAATCCCGATGAACGGCGCAAGGTTCAGTATGTTTTTCAGGATACATATTATTCCTTAAATCCAAGGATGAAAATTAAGGCTGTATTGGCAGAACCGCTTAAAGTGCATTTTGGATTAAAAAAAGAAAAGCTGAATGAAAAGATAAACAAAATGCTGCAGTCAGTCGGGCTTGGCGCTGACGCCATGGAAAAATACCCGCATGAATTGTCAGGCGGCCAGCGGCAAAGGGTGGGTATTGCAAGGGCGTTATCGGTTAATCCGGAACTGTTGATAGCGGATGAACCTGTCTCTTCGCTTGACGTATCTGTTCAGGCGCAGATATTAAAACTGCTGTCTGACCTGAACGAAACAACAAAGATATCCATAATATTTATAACGCACGATTTAAGGGTGGTAAAAAGCCTTGCTGATACAGTTGCTGTAATGAACAGGGGAGAGATAGTTGAATACGGTGTTGTGGAAGAAGTTTACGCCAATCCCCGCAGTGAATATACAAAGACGCTGCTTGGAGCGGTGAAGGGGTAGAGAAACTGATGGTCGGAAGGTCAGAAGGTTAGAAGGTCGGAAGTTTGTTTTAGCCGACCATCCGAACATCTGTGCGTCTGACCATCGTTATTTAATGCCTAAAATCCCCTGAAATTACCGGGCATCTGCCCAAAAGACGGTTTGCCGTGGCGGGTTTTTTTACCCATCTTTTTCATCATCTTTTTTGACATATTGAATTGTTTTAACAGCTTGTTTACGCGTTCCACCGGCATTCCGCACCCTTTGGCGATTCTTTTTTTTCTGCTGTCATCAAGGATTTCCGGCTTTCTGCGTTCTTTAGGCGTCATTGAAAGTATGATAGCTTCGGTGTGTTTAAGTTCTTTTTCATCTATTTTTACATTATCAAGGCCCATATTGGCTGCGCCCGGTATCATCTTTAAAAGTTCGTCAAGGGGCCCCATATTTTTCATTGTCTTCATCTGTTCAAGAAAGTCCTCAAGGTTAAATGTGGCTTTGCGGAATTTTTCTTCTGTTTTTTTGGCTTCTTCTTCCGTGACTGATTTCTGGACTTTTTCCACAAGCGATACGATATCGCCCATTCCAAGAATGGAAGATGCCAGCCTGTCCGGGTGAAACAGTTCAAACCTGTCGGCTTTTTCGCCTGTGCCCATAAACTTAATGGGGACTCCGGTGACGTATTTCATGGAAAGCGCCGCGCCGCCCCTTGCATCGCCGTCAATTTTTGTTAATACAATTCCTGTTAATCCCACTGCTTCGTTGAATGTCTTTGCCACGTTAACGGATTCCTGGCCAAGCATTGAATCCGCCACAAGAAAAACTTCGTTCATCGGGATGGCTTTTTTTATCACTTCTATTTCTTTTATCATTTCTTCATCAATGTGAAGGCGGCCCGCGGTGTCAAAAACAACTATATCATACAGTTTTGTTTCCAGAAGGGAATATGCGTTTTTGCATATTTTAACCGCGTCGTTGTGTTCTTCCGTGTAAAAGTCCGCGCCTATCATGCCGGCAAGTTTTTTAAGCTGTTCCTTGGCCGCAGGCCTGTAAGTGTCAGCGCCTACAAGCAGTATGCGGGGAAGTTTTTTTTCGTTTTTTAAGTACAGCCCAAGTTTTGCGGCTGTGGTGGTTTTACCCGACCCCTGAAGCCCCACAAGCATAATCAAAGTTGTGGTGCGTGAAGTGTCTATGCCGGTATTTTTTTCGCCAAGAAATGACGCAAGTTCGTCATGGACTATTTTGGTAAACTGCTGACCCGGCGATACCGCGTTTAAAACTGATTCGCCCAGGGCTTTTTCCTTAACCGCGGCTACAAAGTCTTTTACAACCTTATAATTGACGTCCGCTTCAAGCATTGACATGCGTATGGCTTTAAGCGCTTCTTCTATGTTTGCTTCGGAAATTATGCCTGTGCCGCGTATTTTGCGGATGACAGAATCAAGTTTTTTTGAAATCGTGTCAAACATTACCGGCAGCCCTTTACGGAATTACGTATTTCATCCGCGGCTTTAACGCGGTCAGGGGCGCCGAATATGGCGCTGCCCGCAACCAGTATGTCCGCGCCCGCGGTGCAGGCAAGGGGGGCGGTTGCGGTATTGATGCCGCCGTCAATTTCTATAAGGCATTTATAACTGTTTTTATCAATAAGCGCGCGCAGTTCTGATATTTTTGAAAGCATATCCTGCATGAATTTCTGCCCGCCAAAACCCGGTTCCACCGTCATAATAAGGATAAGGTCAAGTTTGTCCATAAATTTAAAAAGGGAAGAAACAGGGGTGCCGGGTTTTACTGACAAACCCGCTTTTTTCCCGGCCGCGTGAATTTCGTTAATTACAGCGCCGCAGTCTTTTGATGCTTCATTATGTATGGTGATGTAGTCGCAGCCGGCGTCAAGGTAGTTTGAAATGTAACGTTCCGGTTTTTCTATCATAAGATGCGCGTCAAAAGGCAATGATGTATGGGGCCTGAATGATTTTATCACTTTGGGGCCGAATGTAAGGTTTGGCACAAAATTTCCGTCCATTATGTCAAGGTGCACAAATTCGGCCTTTATCTGTTCCAGAAACTTAAACGTATTCTTAATATCGGAAAAATCCGAATCAAGAATTGAAGGGGCAAGCATCATCTTTGCCATTATTGCGCCTTAAATTCGTGTTCTTTTACAAGTTCATTGCCGACGAATATCTGAACCAAAGCATCGCCGCGAACCACAGGCTGCACTTCAATTTTTTCGTTTACGGTTGTCACCTTGTTGTATATCGCTTCAGTGCCAGCAAGGCTTAAAACCGATATTTTAACGTGTTTTGGCAGCGGGTCGGCGCTTTCAAGCGTAAATGTGACCTTAATAAGGCGTTTTTTAAGGCTTAAATCGTCCTCTTTATTGCTGGCATTAAGAATGATAGGGGTCTTTTTATTCACAGCGTAGCCTGCTTCGGGCGACTGGGATATGATGCTGCCCGAAGGAAGGTCGTTATTTACTTCCACGTTTATTTTTTCAACGGTCAGGTCGTGTTTGCGCAGCGCTTTGTAGACATCAAAAATGTTTTTCTTTTTTACGTCAGGCATCATAAAGACTTCATCTTTTAACCCTTCGGATCTGAGTGTGCTTACGTTTTCGTTGAAAGGGACATCGGCCCCCGCGGCAGGGAACTGGGCGATAACTGTATCTTCCTTATGTATAGAGGAAGAGATTGAATCGTCATAACCCGTGCCAAGGTCAAGGTTTTTAAGGTTAAGAACGGCTTTTGCCTTTATCATTCCCGTGACATCCGGAACCCTTATCATCTTTGAACCGCGGCTTACAACCGCGTAAACGGAACGGCCCTTTTTAATTTTTACTTTTGGTTTTACGTTCTGGGAGACAACAATGCCTTTTTCGTATACATTGCTGTAGACTTCATCTTCAAGTTTTAAGTCAACGCCCATCCTGCCGGCGTTTTTTACGGCTTTTTCAAAGTTCATTCCGGTAAAATCCGGCATGGAAATTGAACCGATAGAGAAAACCAGCTTCATTACGACAGCTGCTGAAATGCCGAACATGATAAACCCGATAAATACAAGCTTTAAAATGTAGGATAAATTGCCCTTTTTCATGTGCACCTTTTAATTTTTTATTTTTTGCCTACCGGAATATTATATGTGATAAGCGTTATTTTGCAAGAAAAATATATGGAAAGGATGGAGGGACGGATGCACGGAGGGACAGAGGGACGGTAAAATCCTTTCGTTCTTCCGGACGTCTTAGCATCCATTCTTTTGTCTTTTTTTTCCGTCCCTCTGTACGTCTTAGCATCCGTTCTTCTGTCTTTTTTCCTTCCGTCCCTCCGTGCATCTGTCCCTCCGTCCCTCTGTCCTTTTGCCCGTTTATCCCGATTGACAATTATGGGGGTTTTTCGTATAATTCTCTATATTTTATGTGTGCCTTTTAACGGGAAAATTCTGCAAAACGCTTTAATAATGGGTAAAAAATGCCCTTAAAAGCAAAACGGAGGTGTTCCTTTGGACGTATTTTTTGGTTACATTGCTAAGTGGTGGTTTGTTTCCGTAATAATCGGGTTGCTGGCTTTTCCAATAACCTTTGTTTTGTTTGGAAAAACGCAGGACAAAGGGTACATGTTCACAAAAATTGTGGGTATCTTCCTTATATCATACTTTTCCTGGCTGCTGGGTTTTTTAAGTTTTTCAACCGGCACCATACTGGGTGTAATAGCCGTAATGACAGGCGTTTCTGTCTGGCTGTTCCTTCAGAATAAAAAGGAAATGATGGCGTTTTTCTCTGAAAAGGCCGCTGTTGTAATCATCGCGGAGCTTTTTTACTTTTTAATTTTCATCGTTTACGCCATGTTCAGAATGAATCAGCCCGATATTGTGGGGACTGAAAAATTCATGGACTTTGCTTTTATGAATTCCATAGTAAAAGCGGACAAAATGCCGCCTTTTGACCCGTGGATGTACGGTGTTGACGCGGCAGGCAAGGCGCTTCACATAAGCTACTATTATTTCGGCTACCTTATGATGGCAATAATGTTCAAACTGACAGCTGTACCCAACGGCATGGCATACAACATAGCGCTTGTATACATAGTGGCGCTTTCCGCGCTTGGAACCGTAGGACTGCTTTACAACCTTACCAAGAATTACCTTATAGGGTTTCTTGCGGCGGCATTTTTGCTTTTAATAAGCAACATAGACGGGTTTATTCAGGTTGTTTCCAATGGCTGGTCCACGGACAACTTTAACTGGTGGCACACATCAAGGATTATTGACAGGCCGAATTACGATATAACCATAAATGAATTTCCGTTCTTTTCGTTCCTTTTAGGCGACCTTCACCCGCATCAGATGGCTATACCATTCGTGCTTCTTGCTCTTAACATAGGGCTTATTTTCACCAAGTGGGAAGAGAAGGATATATTCGGAAAAGAACCGCGCAAACTTTTATTTCTGGGCTTTACAGGGCTGCTTTTAGGCGGGCTTTGGTTCTTAAACAGCTGGGATTTCCCCACATATCTTTTTGTTTTAATGCTCTGCATCGCTGCAAACAGGTATTCTGACCGCGACGGGGTGAAAGATTGGTGGAAAGACGCGCTGACAGGTTTTGGTGTGATATTTCTGGTTTCAATAATTGCGTACCTTCCGTTCACGCTTCTTTTTGGCTCGCAGGCAAAAGGCGTGGGCTTTGTAAAGGCCAACACCGCGATAACTGATTACCTTACAATTTTCGGGATAATGCTTTTCCCGATACTTTCTTTTATAGTGTTCAGGACGCTAAACTGGATTTTCGCGATAAAGGGCGAAAAATCCAAAAAGAGAAAAGAGTACTGCCCGCGCTGCGGAACTGAAATACGCGAAGGCAAAGTTATCTGCGGACAGTGCGGCTACCAGATTACAGGCGTGGAACTTAAGCTTGGCGGGGAAGAGCTTCCTGTTAAAAAAGGGAATCAGTTTATAATGAACGTGTTTAAGCTTTTCTTTAACCCAGGTTCTGTCAAAGACAAAAAAGTATTTATCGGCGTTGCCGCGGCTGTCGCAGCGGCGCTGCTGCTTATAGTTGTTAAAACGGTTTTTGACCTAAACGCGAAATGCCCTGAATGCAAAGGGTTTACGCCCGGCATATTCTCGGGCATAATGTTCCTGCTGTTTGCCTATACTTTTGTGCTTGGGCTTACAAAGGTGGAACAGAAGGAAAACCAGTTTGTGATAATACTTGTTTTTACCGCTTTCTTTGCCGCGCTTGGATGCGAACTGTTTCACATAATTGACACATTCTCGCGCGACGGCGTGCACGCTCCGCTGGAACGCATGAACACGGTTTTTAAATTCTACTATCAGATGTGGATAATGTATTCAATAGCCGCGGCTTACAGCTTTTTCTGGATTAAGCATTTCTATCTAAGGCACAAACACGCTGCGATACGCTGGTCATGGTATACGGTGTTTATTCTTTTAATCGCGGCAGGCATGTTCTATCCTTTTGCCGCTTCAAGCGTAAAGACAGGCGGTTTTTCACGCCCTATGGAACTTGACGGAAGCGCGTTTTTAAAGGACAGAATGTATGAAGGCCGCATGCCCGCGATAGGGGATTACGAGGCAATTCAGTGGCTTAAACAGAATATTAAAGGCAAGCCGGTCATACTTGAAGCGTGGGGCGGCGAGTACACTGAATACGCAAGGATAACTTCATTTACAGGATTGCCCACAGTGCTTGGATGGCCCGGCCATGAACTGCAGTGGCGCGGTAATTATGACGAAGCCGGCCGCAGGCAGGGCATTGTAAGCAAAATATATGAAACTCCGGACGCAAATGAAGCCATGCAGCTGTTAAACCAGTTAAACGTGGAATACGTTTATGTGGGCGTGCTGGAACGCGATAAGTTCGGCGGCGCGGGGAACCTTGATAAATTCAGGCAGTTCATGGATGTTGTGTACACCAACAAATACGACACCATAATATACAAGAAAAGGTAAGGAGGAATAAAAATGGCAGATACAATGAAATGCGCCAAATGCGGCTCTGAGAATCCGAAAGAAAATAAGTTCTGCGACAGCTGCGGCGCAAAGCTTACGGCGCAGAGTGAAGCCGTAAAAAAAGAAGGCAGGCCTGACGCAAAAAAGGCTTCCGCGAAAACGGCAAAAACCGCGGACATGGCAATAACCGCGCAGGACCTTGTCCATATCCCGGGCGGTTTTTCCATTAACTGGGAGGTTATAATCTGGCTTTTGATTATTATAGCCGCCTTTGTATCAAGATTTGCCGTGCTTGGCGTAAAGCCGATGCACCACGATGAATCCATGCACGCGTTTTACGCGTGGAAGCTTTTTATGGGCAACGGGTATTCGTATAATCCCATGCTTCACGGGCCGTTCCTTTTCCACGCCAACGCCCTTGTTTATTTCCTGTTCGGCGCCACGGATTATACCGCAAGGATAATGCCTGCTTTTTACGGCATGCTTTGCATCTGGCTTCTGTGGTATTTAAAACCGCAGCTTGGAAAAACAGGCGCGATGGTTACAGCCTTTATTATGGCAATATCGCCTTCTTTTATGTACCAGTCGCGGTATATCAGGAACGATATTTACATAGCGGGCGATACCCTTATGATTGTTGTGGGATTATTTAAATATTTTGAAAATAAAAAACCGGGCTGGCTTTTCCTGGCCGCAATCGGGCTTGCTTTGTCATGGGCCACAAAAGAAGTGACATATATAACATTGTTTATTTTTGGAACATTCTTCTTTGTAAGGTGGATGTGGGAAAATTCCCTTAAAACATCAGACCCTGATAAATATGAAGAAGAGGGCGGCATGCACCGCACGGTTGAATACTGGCTTACAAAACCGGGATTAAAGGTGTTTCTGACAGCGCTTGGTATTTTTGTGGCGATACATGCCCTGTTATTCTTTAACAAAGAACCCAACCATAACTTTTTTGTAAACGCGAAGGGAATAATTGACGGGTACATAGCGGCTTTAACGTACTGGCTTGGCCAGCACGGTGTCGCGCGCGGCAGCCAGCCGTGGTATTTTTACCTGCTGCTTACACCTTTCTATGAACTGCCATCTGTATTTTTTGGGCTGATAGCAACTGTTTATTACGTCATAAAGAAAGAAAAAAGGACGCTGTTTAATATTTTCTGTATCTACTGGTGGATTATGGCGATGATAGTATATTCATGGGCCGGCGAAAAAATGCCGTGGCTTGTGCTTCATCCGCTGCTTCCGCTTATGCTGATTGCGGGAAAAATGATAGCCGATATTATTGACAGCAAAGAACAGACATGGAAACGCGCCGCAGGCCTTGTGATGTTTGTGCTTTTATCGCTTGGTTCCATTCACGGCGCGATTAACGTGTGCTTTTACGGCGAAGGCGCTTCCCCCAAGGAATCGCTGATTTACGTGCAGTCGTCAATGGATTCCACAAAGATAGTCCGCAACCTGGACAATTTTGCGAACAGGATGAAGGCGCTAAAATGGGACAGCCAGGAATTCAGGAATTACAGCCCGTATGACCTGGAAATGGTAATAGAAGACTACTGTTCATGGCCTTTCGCGTGGTATTTAAGGGATTACAAAAAAATAGCATACCCGCCGAAAATGATACCGGATGGCGATGTCGGCAAAGCCATAATATTTTCCGGCATTGAAGAAGCCAACGTTGGCCACGACGCCGCGGTAAAGGCAAAACTTGAAAATGATTACGTGGCATTCAGGTACAAGTTAAGGGAATGGTGGGCGCCTGATGAAAGAAAGTGGTGGAACGCGCCGCTTTTCAGTTCCCCCAACAAACCCGGCAAAATAGAAATGATGTGGGACCGTTTTATGTACCGCGATGTTTGGAACGACCTTGGTTCTTATGATATGGTGGTATACGTCAGGAAGGACCTTGAAAAATACTGGCTGGAGGGCGGAGACAGATGATTAATTTGGCAAATATGTCAAAACAGGAAAAGATAATTATAGGGACGCTTTTTGGTATTCTTCTTATTGTTATTCTTATCATGTTTAATCCGGATAATGTTAGCAAAGAAAGAAAACCGGTTCAGCAGGCGCAGTCCACAGAGGCAAAAAAGGGCTCGTTTAACACCCCGCGCGACCTTGATGTTGATACCGATGGAAATATTTATGTGGTGGATTCCAGAAACCACAGAATACAGAAATTCAACAGGGAAAATGTATTTACCGCGATGTGGGGCAAAGAAGGCGAGGATAAGGGCAAATTCAAGGAACCCTGCGGAATAGATATGGGGCAGGACGGAAATATTTACGTGACTGACACGTGGAACGGCAGGGTGCAGGTATTTAATAAAAGCGGAAAATTTGTAAGGGATTTTGGAAAAGAAAAAGGGATGTGGGGGCCGCGCGACGCGGCTGTTGATAAAAATGGTTTTGTTTATGTGTGCGACACAGGCAACGGCAAAATAGAAAAATTTGACCCGCAGGGCAAGCCTGCCGGCACTTTTGGAACAAAGGGCGCGGGAAAAGGGCAGTTTAACGAACCCTTTGGAATTAAGGAAGGGCCTGACGGGAAACTGTATATACTTGACCGCAAGAATTACAGGGTGCAGATACTTACAACCGGCGGCCAGTATGTGAATGAATTCAAGGTTGACGGATGGGCTGACGGGCAGATTGTTAACGGTTGCCTTATGGAGCCTTATCTGGCAATGGACAGGCAGAACGGGTATATATACATAACCGATTCCACCAACAAAAGGGTTCTGCGCTATACGCTTGACGGAAAGAAAAAGAAAATCATAGAAAAGAACGACAACGGGCAGCCTCTTTTTGGATGCCCGCTTTCTGTGGCGTACGCCGGCGGCGGAAAAATTGTGGTGACAGATTCAGGCCTTAACAGGCTTGTTTCTTACATAGACAGGGATTAAGTCCTAAAAAACAGGAGGGCTGAAATATGGCCAAAAAAAAGGCAAAGAAACCGGTAAAGTCAAAAAAAGTTTCAAAGAAGAATAAAGGCAAAAAAGTAAAAAAACACGGTAAAAAGAAAAAAGGCGGATTTGGCGGCCTGATAATAGCTGTTGTTATTATCCTTGCCGTTATTGTTGTCGCCAAATTAAAAGGCGGCGACCCGGTAAAGTATATTAAAGCGGAAAAGATAATTGAATTCGGAAGCGCCGGCGAAAAAACCGGACAGATGAACGGGCCAAGGGGCCTTGCCGTATCAAAGGACGGGGTCCTTTATGTGGCTGACCTTCAGAACAACAGGGTTGACAAGTTTAAACTTAACGGGGAGTCTGCCGGAGTTGTGGGCGAAAAGGGAGAAAAGAAAGGGCAGTTTAAGGAGCCGTCAGGAGTTGCGGTTGACAAAGACAACAACCTTTACGTGGCTGATGCCTGGAACGGAAGGATACAGAAGTTTGATTCAAAGGGCAGGTTTGTACTTGAAGTAGGCGGCGAAAAAGCCGGATTTTACAGCCCAAGAAACGTTGCTGTAAATGATTATGGAATGGTACACGTTGCCGATACAGGCACGTCAAGAATACACAGGTTTGATACAGACGGAAACCGTATAGGGAAGCCTTTTGGCGAGCGCGGCAAAGCGCTTGGCAATTTCCAGGAAGTATTCGGCCTTGCGTTTGACAGCAAAAAAAGGGTGTACGTGGGCGATCCGGGAAACATGCGCGTGGCTGTTTTATCAGGAGATTTAAAGCCGGAAGCTTCCATTAAAGTAAAAGGGTGGGAAACAGCAAAACCCATGTGGCCGATGATAGCTGTTGATTCGCGCGACTACCTTTACGCGGTATCTTCAGGCACACAGGAAATATGGGTTTATGACACAAAAAATCCCAAGTTTAAATACGTCGGGACAATAAAGACGGATTCCAAAGGCAAAAACCTGTTTGGAAATCCGCTTGGCATTGCCATTGACGCGCAGGATAACATCTATATATCCGAAGTAACCAAAAACACAATAATCAAGATAAGGCCGGTTTTTGAATAAGGTGTATGAGTGAAAGGCAAAAATGAAGGGCTTCTTAAAGACACTTTCATAATGTTTGCCGCGACAAGCGGCGTTAACCTGTTAAATTTTGTGTTTCATATGTATGTAAGCAGAAAACTGGGCCCGGAAGAGTACGGAGTGCTTGTCCCTCTTCTGGGCCTTGTAATACTTTTTTCAATGCCCGCCATGGCGCTTCAGATGACAATCGTGAAAAAAACATCGGTATGCATGGCAAGGGAAAATTACGGGGGGATAGAACACCTTTTCGGAAAAACCACGCGCTGGTTTCTGGCGCTGGGCGCCTTTTACTTTGCCGCCTTTATCGCGGCAGCGCCTTTTATAAGGTCATTTTTTAAAATAGAAGACACGGCCCTTATTATTATACTTGCGTTAATAGCGGTGATTTCCCTTGTTATGCCCGTTGTACGCGGTATTCTGCAGGGAATGCAGAAGTTTAAGTGGCTTGGATTAAACCTGCTTCTGGACGCGGTATTAAGGCTTGGAACCCTTGTGCTTTTTATAGCGCTTGGCTTTGGGGTCCGGGGCGCGCTTTTAACCACGTTTGTCTCCGCTTTATGCGCGTACGGCGCGGGAATATTTATGCTTTCATTTCTTTTTAAATACAAGGAAAAACAGCAGCCTGAAATTCAGATAGGTGAAATTGTGTCTTACGCCCTGCCTGTTTTTCTGTCATCCACCGCGTATTCGCTTCTGGGCTATATGGACGTATTCATGGTAAAACATTTTTTCGCGGAACATGACGCGGGGCTGTATTCCGCCACGTCAATAATCGGCAAGGCCTTTTTATTCTTTCCCGGCGCTGTTGCCATGATATTATTCCCGAAAGTATCCAGAAGTTTTGAACTTAACACTTCCACATCCTCTATGCTGTATAAAAGCCTTGGGCTTACAGCCGCAATTTCCGCTGTTGCAATTGCTTTTTGCTATTTGTTTCCGGATTTTGTCATAGGGCTTCTGTTTGGCGGGGAATTTAAGGGCATAGCTCCGGTGGTTAAGATATTCGGCGCCGCCATTCTGCCGCTTGTGCTGATAAATATTGTCATGAACTACTGCCTTGCCATACACAGATACGCGATGATATACATCATGTATGCCGGAATAATACTTTACGCCGCGCTTCTGTGGTTTTTTCATTCTTCGTTTACGCAGGTAATTGCAATACTGTTTTGCGTGAACCTGGCAATACTGCTTTTGTCGCTTTTTACGGCAAAAGAGAACAGGAAGCCCGCGCATGCAGTTTAAAAAACTTTCGGTCTTAATGCCTGTATATAATGAAGAAATTGCGGTTGCCGCCAATATTCTGGAAACTGATGATTATTTTAAGAAGCTTGGTATAGAGTATGAAATTATAGTGATGGATGACGGTTCAAAAGACAAAACTTATGAAAAGGTAAAAGAGTTAAATAACCCAAGGGTTATGGCCTTTAAGCAGCGGATAAATGAAGGCAAGGGCGAGGCGTTAAAGGAAGCTTTTAAAAAAAGCACGGGCGATATGGTAATGTTCCTTGACGGCGACCTTGACATTCATCCAAGGCAGTTTGAAGTCCTTTTTGAGGTGATGAAAAGCAAAAATGCCGATGTTGTAATCGGCTCCAAACGGCATAAGGACTCTGTTTTAAATTACCCCAAAAACAGAAGGTTAATGTCCGCGGTTTATTTCTTTCTTGTAAAACTTCTGTTCGGGCTGCCTTTAAAGGATACCCAGACAGGGATAAAGCTGTTTAAGGCGGAAGTTTTAAAAAACACATTTCACAAGGTGCTTATTAAACGCTACGCGTTTGACCTTGAACTTCTGGTGCTTGCGCACCATAAAGGGTATAAGATAGCCGAAGCGCCGGTGGTTGTTGATTATAAGGGTAAATTCGGCCACATAAAGTTTAAAACGATTTTTAATATGGTATGGGACACTCTTGCCGTATTCTACCGCCTGCATATAATAAGATATTACGACAAACAGCAGTAGGCATTATTTGTTTTTGTCTGTTCTTTTAATGTAGAGGCGTAATATATTACGCCTAGCCTTTGATTTAAATATGTTTTTGAATTTGTAGGGACAGCGCTCACGCGTAGTACGTTACTTTTAGTAGTGGTAGCTTGGTGGTATCTTTTCGAAGAATCTCGATAATACTTCCTGATTTAAGGAAAGTTGGTTTTAAATTTACGACGGATTGTTTAAAATTACGAGGGGCTAAATGAAAAATGTGATTATCGCCAGTCTCTTTATTATGAGTGCTGTTTCGTTTTTATACGCTACTGAAAGTTCCACCCCGGATGCAAGTTTTACATTTACCGTTACTATAAGCCAATCAACAACACCAACATGTACTTCAACATTTACAGCAACTCCTACAAAAGACTGGAAATTATCCGGCAACTTTCCTGGAACTTCTCGTTTTAGACATGCAAGTCTTGTACAGGATCAAAAATTATGGATTATAAGTGGTCTTGCACAGCTCGTCCCTTCAATATACTATCCCAATGATGTGTGGTTTACTGATAATGGGACGGATTGGTATCCGGCAACACAAAACGCGCAGTTTTCCGGAAGATATTATCATGCTGCAACAAGTTTCAATAATTCAATGTATATGTCCGGAGGAATTCCGGAGAATAGCGAAGTGTGGAAATCATCGAACGGCGTAGAATGGAATTTATTAACATCAAATCCGGGATTTTCGGCAAGAGGCGCTCATACTATGACGGTTTTTAAAGGAAAAATTTGGATAATTGGTGGAAAAAGATCTTCTGTTTACTATAATGATGTTTGGTCTTCGTCAGATGGTATCACATGGACTCAAGCAACAGCAAATGCTGGATTTCAAGAAAGGTTTGGGCACGTATGTATTGTCTATAACAACAAACTTTGGGTACTTGCTGGACATAGAGGCAATTCTTATTTAAATGATGTTTGGTGTAGTGAAAACGGTATTGATTGGTCATGTGTAACAATGAATGCTGCTTTTGAACCTATGTATTCAAATTCAGCGGTGGTTTATGATAATAAAATGTGGATTTTTGGAAAGAATAGCTCATGGTATTCAACTGACGGAGTAAATTGGTATCTGCATTCTCCGAATACTTTTTCGGGGGATTGGGGATATTCAAGTGATGTTTTCAGGAACCGCGTTTGGACTTTTTTAAGAAACTCAGTTAACCAAATTTGGTTTTGGCCTGAAGTACCGCTTACAACAGAGACAATAACTCCGGTACTGTCTCCCACACCTTCTGCAACGATTACTGAAACACTTACACAAAGCCCCACATTTTCAGTGTCACCTACTTTTACTATTTCCAAAACTATAACATTTACATCGACTTCTACAGGCACTTTTACTTCAACTCCTTCACATACTATTTCTTCTACACACTCTGTTACAAGTACAATAACGCAATCTTTAACAATAACGCCCACTCTAACGATAACATTCACATTTACTCCTATTCTTTCTTTAAACGAAGCGGTTGATCATTATGAAAATAACATTTATTCTGTTGGGAATGCACTTTGGTTTAATCAAAATGCAGTTAATTATTTTGATTCGGATTCCGCTCAAAGTGGAGATATCAGTGATAATCAGCAGTCAATAATGACAATGAGCATTAATGGTCCATATGTTGTAGATTTTTGGTGGTCGGTTTCATCAGAATCCGGTTTTGACTATCTTAATTTCTATGTTGATTCTGTTTTATTCAGTCGTATTAGCGGTTCTGTAGGCTGGAGCCGAGTTGCCTGCGCAATTCCTTCTGGACTGCATGAAATCAAGTGGGTTTTTAAAAAAGATACAAGTGTTTCGAAATTATCTGACTGTGGATGGATTGATAAACTGACTATTTCGGAAATCACACCGACGGTTACTGTTACAGAAACTTCTTCAAAAACTCCAACAATTATTTCCACGGCATGCCCTACAATAACCAGCACAATGACTGCTACTGTAAGCTTAACTGTTACATATACGCCTTTGCCTTTTGTTACGGCGACGGCAACAAGTACAGTTTTCGATTTACCTTACCAAAGCACCAGGTTTTATTGTTTCCCTGTTGTATATGACGATAATATAGATAGTAATGGTATTACATTTTTTAATATAAAGCGTTTTAAAACAATTAGAATTTATAACATTAAAGCTGAAAAGGTATTTTCAATACAGTTAAATAATGAAAAAAAATATACATGGATAATAAAGGGTTCTGGAGGCCATAAAACAATATCTGATGGAATTTATATTTGTGTGCTAACTGATAAAAACAACGTTTCGGAATATGTTAAAATAATAATTAGATAAGTGGACGTATATTATTGTCTTGTTTGTCAACACACGATGTAATTAAATTTAAGGTGTTAATATTTCAGTTTGTTCTTTGTATTTTGCCTGTTGAATTAGTTCTATATATGTTTTAAACTTATATAAACATTTGCCGTATTTTTTAATATAACGGCAGGATTAACTGTTAATAATAAACGGAGAAATATGAAAACTGTATCGATTATAATACCGGTAAAAGAGATTAATGATTATATAAGGGAATCATTACCTTATATAGAGGCGCTGGACTATGACAAGTCTAAAATAGAGGTCATAGTCCTGCCTGATTTTGAAAGTAAAATAGACAAAAAATTCTCATTTGACCTTAAAATAATACCCACCACCCACATTTATCCCGGCGAGAAAAGGGATATGGGCGTAAAAGCATCCAAAGGCGAGATAATCGCCTTTATAGATGACGACGTTTTCCCGATGAAACAATGGCTTAAAAAAGCCGTGGAGATTTTTGAATCATCCTCCGATATCGCGGCTGTAGGCGGGCCCGCTGCAACCCCTGATAATGATTCTTTTCTGCAGAAGGCAAGCGGGGACATATATGCTTCGCTTCTGGGCGGGGGCGGCTACCGTTACAGGTACAAACCGGAACACGCGCGGTTTGTTGATGATTTTCCGTCGTGTAATCTGCTGGTAAGGCGTGATGTTCTGGATAAAATTGGAGGGTTCAATACCGAATTCTGGCCGGGCGAAGACACTGTAATGTGCCTTAAAATTGTCCGCGACCATAAAATGAAAATTGCCTATGACCCGGATGTATTTGTATACCACCACAGGCGCAATTTTCCGGACGGGCATATAAAACAGGTAAAAAGCTACGCGCTTCACAGGGGATACTTTGTAAAAAAGTTCCCTGAAACGTCTTTTCGGCTTGCGTATTTTATCCCTACGTTCTTTACCTTGTATATTTTAAGTTTTATTATTCCGCTTTTATTCGCGCGGAACCTTCTTGCTTTATGGTCACTGCCGCTGGCGTTGTATGGTATACTGCTTTTAATTGACGGGATAAAAATTAAGGATATTAAACTGGCATCAGTGGTGCTGCCGGGGATATTTGTAAACCATATAGTTTACGGAATTTATTTTATAAAAGGCCTGCTGTCACCGAAACTAAAAGAAGAGGTAAAACATAAATGAAAGTAATGATATCTTATCCGCCGTTAAAAGGCAAAGGCACGCCCACGCTGGGCCAGAACAGGCAGTTCCAGTGGTTTCATAATCCGTCGTTTATATATCCCATGGTGCCGGCATCAGCGGCAACGCTTTTAGCGTCCAAAGGTTATGACGCTGTTTATAATGACTCTATCGCGGAAATGATTGACTGGGATATGTATATAAACATGCTGCTGGATGTTAAACCTGATGTTATAGCAATAGAAACAAAGACTCCCGTTGTCAAGCAGATGTGGTCAATAGAAGCGGAAATTAAAAAAGTCCTGCCGCAGGTAATAACAGTTTTAATGGGCGACCATGTAACCGCGTTTCCCCTTGAATCAATGCAGAATTCAACCTTTGATTTTGTGATAACAGGCGGCGATTTTGATTTTTCGCTTTTAAGCATAGCCGATTACCTTTCAAAAAAGAGCGGTTTGATAAGCGGCATCTGGTACAGGGACAATAAGGATATTAAAGACACCGGAAAGTTTGACCATTCAAATAACGATTTAAACTCACTGCCGTTTATAGACAGGGACCTTACAAAGTGGAAACTTTACGGCGAAAAGTTTTTTAAGTACTCGCCTTATACTTATACTATGGTCGGCCGCGACTGCCCGTGGGGCAAATGCACTTTCTGCGCGTGGACAGGCCTTTTCCCGAAATTCAGGACAAGAAGCTCGGACAGCCTTTTGTCCGAAATAGATATGCTTGTGCGGAAATACGGCATTAAAGAAGTGTTTGACGATACAGGCACATTTCCGCGCGGGGAATGGCTGAAAAAGTTCTGCGAAGGAATGATAAACAGGGACTATAAAATGTCCATACTTGCAAACTACAGATTTGATTATATAAATAAAGAAACAGCCCCCCTTATGAAAAAAGCGGGTTTCAGGCTTATGAAGTTTGGACTTGAATCTGCAAACCAGGCCACGCTTGACAGGGTGTGCAAGGGAATTAAAGTGGAAGACATAGAAAAAGGCTGCAGGATTGCAAAAGACGCGGGGCTTGGCGTGCACTTAACCGT